>JAEIGA010012001.1_pt1 | contig 13141 bp, 2 predicted proteins | sample 9270691 | NCBI WGS metagenome assembly JAEIGA01 (sample SAMN17057246, study PRJNA624740) | gut metagenome | biome: biome; isolation source: fecal sample | host: Bos grunniens | place: China: Xizang | collected 2019 | reverse complement strand
GCGAAAATTACGGCCCTGCTATTGTATCAATGACAGGTGTCTATGGAGTAAATAGCAATACTGGTGCATACAAAGTGGCAAACCCTGTAACTGTTAATGGGCAGGCGGAATTAATTGAAAATAAGGAAGAAATGAACGGTGCCAGTGCATTTTCATTGCATGGGCTTGACTTTACAGATTATTGGGTTGCAAAAGAAGGTACAACACCTGAACTTCAAAGCTTTTCAGAATCTTCAGAAGCAAATTGTGAACTACCAGACCAACAACCTCATACTGGATGGTTTAATGCTGGAAAAGATACCCATACCATTATGACACCAGCGGATTTATATGGATTATCTGAACTTGGACAGACAGAGAATTTTGAGGGTGAAACAATTCTCATTGGTGCAGATATAACATTAAATACTTTAGCGGAAGGTAAAACAACACTTGATTGGGAAAAAACTGCTCCTGAAAACGAATGGATACCAGTGGGTATTTATAACACATCTACATTCGCGGGAACGATTGATGGACAGGGACATACACTGAAGGGGCTCTATGTCAACCAGGATTCTGCTTATGCTAGTTTTTTAACAGCAATGGCGACAGGTAGTGTTGTAAAGGACATCCGTTTTGAAGACTGCTATTTCCGTAGCGAGGCAAGTCATGCTGGAACTGTTGCGGGTAGAATGATGGGAACAATCGATTCTGTTTATAGTGATGCCGTAGTAAAAGCCCCTCAATACTTAGGTGGTATAACTGGTCAGACAGAAGGCGCAGCAGATGTCATTTCAAATTGTTGGTTTGATGGACAGGTATATTTAACTGACAGTAGTAAGTATGGTGCGGGAGGAATGGTTGGACGCGTAGTAAAAGCTCTTACATTGAGCAACTGCCTAAACACAGGAGTACTTTATGGATGTGAAAATGCATCTACAAATGATGTTGGTGGAATTGTAGGACGTGCTAGTGGAACAAATGCAGCAAAGGCAACAACAAAAATTGAAAATTGTTTACATGCTGGAATAATGAAAGATGGCACGACTGTTGGAACGCTTTTGGGAGGAAATAGATATAGTAATACAACAATTGTGAATTCCTATACTATTACAGAAGGTGAAAGTTGTTATGGTTTCAAAAACAATGGTGGTACTTTAGACGATACAACTGCAAAGTTGTATTCGAAGGAAGCTGAAATCAAAGGCGAGCACGCGTTTAAACAGATGTCTGCACTGGATTATGATGATATTTGGGTTGCAAAAGAAGGTACAACACCAGAACTCCAGGCATTTTCCTTATTAGAAGGACAGATTGCCGTAACTGATACTGTGCCTGATACAAGATGGTACAATGAAAAAGATACAGAATTTGTTATCCATACTGCGCGCGAGATGTATGGATTAGCTAAGCTTGTAAATGATGGCAACAAATTTGCAGGAAAAACAATTAAACTCGGTTCTGACATTGTTTTAAATGAAGGAAATGCGAAAGAGTGGATTGATAACGATAAGCCAGAAGGTATTGATGTATGGGAACCAATTGGACTTTCTAGTTCTAAGTATTTTAATGGTACATTCGACGGCCAAGGACATACAATTAGTGGTATGTATGTGATGAGAACTAGCCAACACGCAGGTCTTTTTGGATTTACAGAATCGGCAAGTGTGTTAAGAAACTTCCGTATTATAAATAGTTATGTCGATTCGCGTAGCGATAGTAACGGAAAAGCTGGAGTTGCTGTAGGTGTTGCAAAAGGTAATGTTGATTCAATCTATGTTGATGCAACGATTAAGGCAAGAGGCGTATTAATAGGAGGAATTGCAGGACAATCTACAGTAGGAGGATACATTAGTAATTGTTGGTTTGCAGGTAAGATAATTGCAGGAACATCTAGTGACCAAATCGGAGGAATTGTTGGTTATATAACAGGCAAAAATAATACTACGACGATAGAGCATTGTTTGTATACAGGTGAAATAGTTTGCGAGAATGTGGATGCTACGAAGATTGGTGGTATTGGTGGCGAATGTTACGTTTCAGGTGTCCAGACTATTGTGGTAAAAGATTGTTTGATTGCTGGTACTGTTGGGGATAAGAAAAACGCAGGAGCTGTTTTTGGTAAAAACGCAAGTGGTAGTACGGTAGAGTGCGAATCTGTCTATACAACATTGTCAGATGATTATTCTATCATTCGTGATGATGCGCAAGAAAACAACTATACAGTGTCATTTGTTAAGGAAATCGACATTAAAGGTACTTCTGCACATACGAAATTGAATGAACTTGATTTCGTGAACTATTGGGTAGTAAAAGAAGATTCACTTCCAGAATTACAGATATTCTCTAACATTAAGGGAAGCATTAATACTAACAAAATGGTTGAAGCAGATACAACTTGGTATAACGAGGCGGATACAGTATTTACGATTACTACAATCGAGGAGTTATATGGATTAGCAGAACTTTCTAATGGAGGAAACACTTTTGAAGGGAAAACCATTAAATTGTCAAAAGATATTTATCTAAATGAAGGTGATGCAACAGAATGGTCACAAAATGCACCATTGAATACCTGGACTCCAATAGGAAAAGCAACTGCATTCGCAGGTACATTTGACGGACAAGGTCATAAAATTAGTGGTATGTACATTAATGAAACATCGAGCAACAACGTGGGATTGTTTGCGCAAACTGCAGTAGGAAGTACTATAAAGAATCTTGCGATTATAAATAGTTATATTAAAAGTACAAAACAATTTGTAGGAAGTGTTGCAGGTATTGCGCTTGGTACATTCGATACAATATATTCTGATGCAATTATTGAAATGGCTTCTAATGACGCAGGTGGTATCGGTGGAACGGTAAATGCAGGAACAGAAAATAAATTCAAAAATTGCTGGTTTAATGGAACAATTACAGGAACAGGACAAAGCGCTTATTATATGGGGGGAATTGTAGGTGCTGTAAGAAATGCTAATACAGAAGCTATAATGAACAACTGTTTGAGCACTGGTACAATTACTTCGATTCGTACAGAAGCACAGAACGTAGGAAGTGTTGTTGGTGGATTGTGTGGTTCTGTGTTTACAGCAGGTACAAAATTAAAAGTCGTAGATAGCATCTTTACTGGTCAATTAGTTTGTATCAATAAGAAGACAGTAGGGACAGTTATCGGTGATCTTAGACATGGAACTGTAGAAATGGATGGAGTTTATTACGTCAATGATGAATATGATTACCCTGCAACTGCAGCGTATAGCACAAGTGAAACTAGGGAAATTATAGGTGAGGCAACTGTATTTACAGCAAAAGAATTTACAGGAGAAACTGCAAAGGTGAATGCTGATAGTTTAGACTATAAAACGATGTGGCAGTGTGTGGAAAATAGAACACCAATTCTTCGAAGTTTTTCGCGCTATGTAAAAGGAGTGCCTGTAACTTTATTAGGAAACTCAATAGACTTTTATGACATTGTAATCAGTAGTAAAGCAAGTACACTTACAAAAATGATGGCAGAATATTTCCAAGAAATCATCTATGAAGAAACAGGCGCTTTACTGGACATGATTACAGATGCAGAAGTTGAAAGTGAATATGAGATTCTTTTCGGTGATACAACGCGCGCTGGCAGCGATGTGTTGTATACAAATGGCAAATATAATGCCAATACGGTTGGGTATTCGATTAAGAGTGTAACTAATAAGATTGTAATTGGATATAGTGATTCGTCATCATTAACTGGCGCATATGATGCATTCCTAGAATTACTAACAAACGATACAACAAACGGCATTAATGTTAGCGGTACATATGACGCAATGACCCAGGTTAACAAAACGGGTGATATCAGAGTGATGTCAAGTAATATTTACGGAAAGAATGGTCATGATTTTGATAAGCTTGGAATGCCTTGGGAAGCAAGAGCAGAGATTATGGCAGATGTATATAAGGTATATCAACCAGACTTTATCGGTCTTCAGGAATCGACCTTTGAACAAGAACAAGAGATTCTGAAATATATCGGTGACATGTATGCAGTCGTACCTTTTGCAGAAGCAGATCAGAATCGTACGCCACTTCTATATAGAAAAGATTTGTATAAGTTAGAAGCTAGTTATTATTATGATTTCACGGGTGGTCGTCATCTTGAGTGGGCGCTTTACAGCAGTATTGAGAATCCAGATGAGAAGTTTATTCACATGAATTTACACTATCTTCCAGTTGGAAATACAACAGATGATACTTATGCAACGAAACTTGCAGAACAGGTTGAACAAGCGAAGTTGGTTAATGTGGAGATTAAGCGTCTTATGACAAAATATCCGGGTGTTCCAATTGCTGTGAGTGGTGATTACAATCACGTATCATCTTCGGAGACATATTTGGCTATGATAGATGGAATTAACATGTCTTCTGGTTCCGTGATTCTAAATAGCACTGAAGATAGCGCATGGTATACACAACATAGTCTTGGTAAAGAAGTTCTTGAAACAACAAAAGGTGGTAAGATCGGACCTATTGATCATGTGACAATCACAACAGATACATTAGAAGCAAAAGCGTACAAGGTGATTCATCATCCACTTGCATGTTGGGGTTCAGATCATTATGCAATATTCGTAGACATGAATAGAGTGAGGTAGAATGATGAGAAGAAGTAAAATAATATTATTATGTTTTGTGTTACTCATCTCATTGGCTGCGGCAGTGTGTGGCGTTTTTGCCATATCAACCGATAAAGAGAACGCTTCTAAAAGAGAGGAAGTGAAGTTGTTTGACGAGTTCACTGATATAGAGAGTTTTCAAGGCGTACCTGTTATGGCTGTAGCTAATGGAAAGGTTGAGGTAAAAGGAGATATTGGCGCTGGCAATCAAGTTGCGATTGCCAGCGGAGCCGAAGTGGATGAATATTGGGAGTATCTTGATGTGCTTTCTGAATGTGGTTACGTAAAAAAATATGATAATGGGAATGAAGGACTTTACAATAAGGTCTTTTCGGCAGTAGTAACGAAAGGTGATTCATCCATTTCTGTTATACATATGTCCAAATCTAAGGTGACATATATTGTGGCAGAACAAGGGATAGAGTTGAGTGAAAACTTATTCGAGAAGAAAACAACTACAAAAGAAAATATAAAAGATGCCGTGACGCTCCATATGATGGAATTGAGTGAGTACGGAAATAGTTTTGTGCTCCAATTAAAAAATGGTCATTTCATTTTATGTGATGGTGGCCGTGCAGAAGATCTTGAATATTTGCTCACTTATCTTGAATCTTTAGTCCCAAAAGGAGAAAAACCAGTTGTTGAAGCATGGTTAATCACGCATCCACATGGAGACCATGCGTCATTATTCAATTCGTTTGTTAACAATTGGACCTATGCAGAGCGTATCTATGTTGAAGAAATTGTTATGGATACTTACAACAATGATGTTTCGACAAGAATGGGTGTTACATCAGTGTCTTTGGCAGTGAGAACAGCAGCAGAAAAACTCCATAGTACGGATGGTGGTCATCCTAATGTTTATCGTCCACAGGCAGGACAAAAATATTACTTTGAAGATATTCGAATTGATGTGATGCAGACAATGATACAGTGTCCAGAAGAAAGCTGGTATAGGTGGAGCGAAAATCTGAATGAATTTTCTACATGGTTTATGTTTAACATTGAAGGACAACGTTACTTAAATATCGGAGATGCAGATTTTGGCGCTATGAGGTCGGCTATGCGCACTTATGATTCAGAAGATTTTGAGATGGACATTATGGCGGTATCTCATCACGGAATTAATGTACATAATGAATTTACAGATTTTATTAAGGTAAACACCTTGCTTTATCCGAATTTTGGTATCTATGGCTCTTTTCAAGAGGGTCAGTCATGGGGCGGTTCATGGCAGGCAAGTGTGACTCGCAATGAGTATCTTCATAAAAGTGTGTTAGAAAGCTATAGTTTTATTGATGGAACGGTAGTACTAACGTTCCCTTATAAAGTTGGTACAGCCAAGAGTCTTGGAACGACGAGAACAGATCGTGTTGATATAACAGATGAGCATCGTATCAAGTATTATTAAGGGGAGAGACATATATGAAAGTCGAGATGATTACAGATAGTTACCAAGTCGGCATCGACAGATTGAAAGAACAAGGATTTGTGAAATATGCTGATAATGGTGCACAGGGACTCAATGGTAATGTATTTACAACAACCATGATAAAGGAACAACTGGCAGCGACTATTATACATTTTGTTAAGACAGATGTCACCTATTTGGTACATGAAGAAGTTGCAAGCTTATCGAAACGTCTTTTTTACAGTGAAGATTATAGAGCAGAGAATAAAAGTGGAGCGAAGACAACACTGCATATGCTTGAAACATATAGGCCTGGAAGTAGTTTTGTTTTGCAATTGAAGAATGGTCATTTTGTTTTGTGTGATGGTAGTTGGCCGGAAGAACTTCCATATTTAATTGAGTACATGGAAAAATTAGTTCCAGCAGGGGAAAAACCAGTCGTGGAAGCTTGGTTTATTACGCATCCACATTCAGATCATGTTTCTATCTTTCAGGAGTTTAATTCTGAAAAAGGATATGAGAAGAGACTTTATGTAGAAGGAATTTATTTTGATGCCTACGATGATGAATTGGCGGAGAGCATGCATTTTGCACCACTACAAGAGGGAGTACAAAAAGCAGCGCGGTTGCTGCGAACTCCACAAGGGAATATTACTCCAGTTTATCGACCACATGCGGGAGAAAGATACTATTTTAGTGATATTACTGTAGACGTAATGCAGACAATGGTACAAGTACCGAGAGAGAAATGGTACAAATGGAAAGACAATCTGAATGAAATGTCAACATGGTATATGTTTACGATTGAAGGGCAGAAATATTTGAATTCAGGTGATGCTGATTTAGGAGCGATGCACGAGATTATGAAAACTTATGATCAGGAATATCTGAATATGGATATTATGGCAGTTCAACATCATGGTATCAATGTACATGACGAATTTACAGATTTTATAAAAGTGAAAACACTTCTATATCCGTATTTTGGAGTGTTTGGCGTTTTTAAAGAAGGATTAGATTGGCTTGGCTCATGGCAGGCTAGTGTTTCTAGAAATAAGTATCTTCACACAACAGTCGAAGAATTCATGAGTTATGGGGATGGAACAAAAATACTTAGTTTCCCGTATTCAGTGGGAGATGCTAAAACATTACCACAACGTGGTGAGCGATTTGAATTCCAAGGATTGGTGAAAGAGCGAAGAATAGATTACGGATTAGGAGGTGTATTTTAGTGAATACGAAAAAAAGCATTATATCACTTTCTATTGTGTTCATAGTGTTGCTGCTTGGCTCGGTGTTAGCTTTTTGTATATCGAAAGACAAACCAGCAGTAAACAAAGCGAATATAGAATGGTATACGGAAGATGGCAAAGAGTTCGTCATTACAACAGCAGAGGAACTTTATGGATTAGCCAAACTTTCAAATTACTATGATTTTTCAGGCCAGATTATTAAGTTGGGTGCAGACATTGTTGTGAATGAAGGCAATGCGAAGGAGTGGGGAACAAAAGCTCCTGCTCAAAGATGGTATCCGATTGATGGGTTTGCAGGCGAGTTTGATGGACAAGGTCATTCCATTAGCGGTATTTATGGATATGGAGCAGAGACTGCGATGGGATTGTTCTCAAACACGAAGGGTGAATGTAAAATCAAGGATTTCAAATTACTTAACAGTTATTTGGAAGTAGATGGAATAAGACCAGTTGGTAGCATTGTGGCCAAGGGTTGTGGAACATTAGAAAAGATATATAGTGATGCAATTGTTACCAGTAATGGTGGAAATAGTGGTGGTATCGTCGGAAGAGCCAATGATGATGGAGTCATCTCTACGATGGCAAAATCAATGAAGGTTTCCAACTGTTGGTTTGATGGAACGGTCCGCTTAACGACAAAAGCGGGAGTATACGGTGGTGGTATTGCCGGGCAGGTTTATGGTGGTACATTGACAATTGCACATTGTTTGAATACCGGAACAATTTCTACCGAATGTACGGAAACAACAGGATCATTTGTAGGTGGCCTTTTCGGAGGTGTTATCTATACGAATTTTAGCGGTACTGTTATGCTTGATGACAATTTGTGTGTTGGAAAGATTGATGCAGAGAGCGTGACAAAAGCTGGTTCTGTTGCAGGAAGCATCGCTTCAAATACAACCTGTAAGATTACAAATACATTTTCAACAGAACAAAGCTTTGTTGATGTTTGTAATTACAGAGGTGGAAGTATTGACGGGGGGATTCCACAGTTAAACGAAGATTTTATTAAGGGCGAAGAATGGTTTCGTTGGACAACACTTGATTATGATCAATATTGGACTTTGACTAAGGATAGTACTCCGATATTGTCATATTTTGCTGACGAAGTGATTGATACTAGTGGACTTACTAAGGCATTCAGTACTGATTGGTATAATGAGACTGCATATGAACAGATTATTACAACAAAAGAAGATTTATATGGTTTCGCATTATTGTCATATAGCGATACATTTACAGGGAAGGTTGTCATGCTTGGAAATGACATTGTTGTGAATGAAGGAAAAGCAGCTGATTGGGAGAAGGGTAAAAATGTACCAGAGGAGTGTTGGATTCCAATATCAAGAATGCCTGCTTTTCAAGGCGTTTTTGACGGAAAAGGGCACACAATTAGTGGATTGTATGGAGCGTCTAATGTAGGGTTTACAGGTCTTTTTGGATGGACAGGCGTTTATAGTGAGATTAAAAATGTCAATATCAAGAATAGCTATTTTGCATGTCTTAATTCAAAGAGTTCACAACTTGGAAGTGTTGCGGGACGTGTAGAAGGTCAAATTAATACTGTATATAGCGATGCAATTCTTTCAAATGTAGGAATTACAACGGGAGGAATTGCAGGGTATAAGCTTACGACAACGAATGAGAGTACGATTAAGAATTGTTGGTATGCAGGAACCATTTATTTAAAAGGTGACAAGTCCGGAACTGCAGGTGGTATTCTTGGGCGTGTTTTAAAAGGTAATATCACGTTGGATAACTGCTTGTTTAACGGAGATATTTACATAGAAGGTAAAAAACGTTCTGCAAATACTGGTGGACTGACCGGACGTGTTGTGACAGGTACCCATACTATTAAGGGTTGTCTGAATGATGGTGAATTCCACGTTATGGATGCAGAAAAGATGAACAGTATGTGCCGCGTAATTGGTCAGATTAATGATGATGACACGGTAAAGGTTGTAATGGAAGATAGTTATTTCACAATAAAGGGTGATAGTCCTAGTACATTCTATTATTGTGCAGGTGATAAACCGAAGATTATTGGTGGAGTAGAGGCCAAAACCGAAGAAAGTATCAAAGGATACAATGGTTATCTCACCACATCATTGGATTTTAATAAGTATTGGACCGTTGTTGTGAATAAAGATGGAACGCCGATTTTAAGAAGTTTTGCTAAGAAAACACCAAGCGTAGCTGGACTTAGTAAGATTTTTGATAAGAGTTGGTATAATGCGAATAAAAAATCTTATGTATTGAAAGATGCGAAGGATCTATATGGACTTATGTATTTGTCAAATTCCAAAATAGATTTCAAGGGAAAAACTATTATTTTGGCAAATGATATTCAGGTGCATAAACAACAAGCAACAGATTGGGCACAAGGTAAAAATATGCCTAAATCTGTTTACAATTGGACTGGAATTGGAAAATATATGAATTTCCACGGAACTTTTGATGGAAAAGGACATACAATCAGTGGTCTTTATGGAATAACAGACAGTTCCTTCTTAGGTTTGTTTGGTTGGATTGGAACTGAGGGAGTTGTAAAGAATCTGAGTTTGAAAAATTCGTATTTCGAGACTGTATCTACTACGAGTACAGCGATTGGAAGTGTTACAGGACGCTTGGAAGGTCAGATTCATACAGTATATAGTGATGCGATTTTGGTTAGTCATGGTTTACTGACAGGTGGAATTGCAGGATATAAGCTCACTGAAACTCAAAAAAGTAAAATCACAAATTGTTGGTATGATGGAATGATATATTTGAAGGGTGAAAAAGCTGGACATGCAGGCGGTATTCTTGGCCGTGTGTTGAAAGGAAATATGACACTCAATAATTGTCTGTTCAGTGGAAAAATCCAAGTAGATGGAAAGAAAACTCGCTCAATCAATACGGGTGGTTTTGTTGGTAATATTGCTACAGGAACACTTAATATTCAAAATTGTTTGAATACCGGTGAATTTGAAGTTACAGAAGCAGAAAAAATGAATAGTATGTGCCGTGTAATTGGACAGATTGTAAACCATGAAGACATTGCAGTTAGCGTGGATAATGTATACTTTACAACAATCGGAGACAATGCAACATCAAGATGGTATCGCGCTCCGAAAGAAGAGGGTAGCAAAGAATATTTGTCAACATTGACGGGGAATGCAACAGCAATTTCAGAAAAGAATATTTTAGGCGAATATGGATATTTTAGTACAAAATTAGATTTTAAAAAATACTGGACAACTGTGCTTGATGATATTACAACAACAGATGTTGATGAGACAGGAACTCCGGTTCTTCAAAGTTTTGCGTCGGTAGTAAATGGTATCCCGCAACCACCTTCTTATGTGGATATCAGTTGGTATGATGAAGAAGCAACAGAATATACAATTTATGATGCTAACGATCTGATGGGTGTTGCGTATTTGTCAAAAACAGGTGTCACATTTAAAGGAAAAACCATCAAAGTAGCCGATGGAGTCACAGAGATTCTAGTGAACAAAACAGGAACAGCTAAAGAATGGGCTGAAGGCACTAGCGTGGCTGAATATGAGTGGGAGCCAATTGGTTGGAGATGTCCGTTTGAAGGAGTCTTTGATGGAAATAATGCAACAATCAGTGGTATCTATGGAACAACAGATGACGGAGCAATGGGATTATTTGCTCAAGTAGCAGAAACAGGTGTTGTTCGAAACTTCCGTCTCACGAATACTTATTTTAAAAGCACGACAACAGGAGAAGCTTATCTTGGTAGTATTGCAGGACATTTAGAAGGAAGTTTGATTGATGTATATAGTGATGCATTGATACAAAGTTCGGGACGAATTATCGGTGGTCTGGCAGGTTCGTCCGAAGGAGATGCTGTTAAGCAGATTACAAATTGTTGGTATGATGGAACAATTTGCTTAAATGGTAACGTGGCCGGAAATGCAGGTGGTATCCTTGGACGTGTGATGGAAGGAACTGTAACACTTGATAATTGTCTGTTCAGTGGATTGATTCAGATTGGTGGTGTAACGCGTTCAGCCAATACAGGTGGTTTTGTTGGTTATGCTGCGACAGGAGCAGTTAATATTCAAAACTGTTTAAATACAGGCGAACTAGATATCACAGAGGCAAACAAAATGAACACTTTGTGTCGTGCGATAGGTCAGATTGCAAATCATAAAGACGTTGCAGTTACTGTGAATAATGTATATTTTACAACAATTGGAGACAATGCAACATCAAGATGGTATCGCGCGCCAAAAGCTACTGGTAGCAAGAATTATTTGTCAACATTGTCAGGGAATGCGACAGCAGTTGAAGAAGCGAATATCTTAGGCAAATACGGATTTTTCGTTTTGCAATCAGAATTGGATTTTGATACATACTGGACAACCGTATTAAATGATACACCTGTACTTAAGCTTTTTGCTAAGCAAGTAGCAGAGAATCCTTCCATTCCAGATAATGCGAATGTCGACTGGTACAAAGGACCTGGGGATTATGTGATCTGTAAGAATACAGGCGACAATGCTGCAAATGTCAAAGAATTATATGGATTTGCATATTTGGTAAATGAAGGGATTACCTTTGAAGGAAAATTCATTTCGTTAGGCAATGATGTAACAGTAAATCCAGGAGAGGTGAAAGATTGGGATGTTGAGACAGGGGCTGGCTTAACACCATGGACACCTATTGGTAATCTTGAAACAATGTTTGCAGGAACATTTAATGGAAATGGTAAATCGATTTGTGGTATTTATGCAAAAGCAACAACAAGTGGATTAGGTCTTTTTGTAGCCATTCCTGAAACGAGTTCAATTAGAAACCTTAAATTGGAAAACAGTTACTTTAAAAACACTGCATATTATACCGGAAGTATTGTCGGACGATGTGCTGGTAGCATCCACAATGTATATAGTAATGCTACTGTTGAAGGTGGTGTGGGTTCCGGTGGTCTGATTGGAAAAATAGATACGAATTCTTCAGTTCAGATTACGGAAAGTTGGTTTGATGGTAATCTGGATTCGCAAGGTAATTGGCAGGGTGGAATTGCAGGACGTATTTCCAAAGGAACAGTTACTTTGAAGGATTGTTTGAACACGGGAGATATTGATTGTAATTCAAAAATTTTTATTGGTGGCATACTAGGAAGTATCGCAATTGATGGTGGTTCTATTGTTGTCAATATGGAAAACTGCTTGAATTATGGTAAGATTACTGCCTATAAATCTGGTACATCAACTAGTCAGGTAAGAACAAGTTCGGTGATTGGAAATATAGGTGGAAATGACGCTACGAATGGATATACAAATTCAGTCACTGCAAATAATGTTTATACAACAACTGAAAGTTATAGTGGTCGCGAAAAGACTGCAGGAATTGGTCATGGCTCACTTAGTGGTGATTCCACGGTAAGTAAGATTACACTTTCCAAAGAAGCATTAGAAGGTTTTGATTTTAAGGCAATCTGGGAAATGAACAGTGGAAAGGTTCCTGTTTTACAATGGGTATCCGCGTTAGGCTGGTATAACGAGTTGTCTAAAACTTATTCCATCAGCACGAGAAAAGAACTGCATGGAATGGTGCTTCTTAGTCATTCGGGAGTTGATTTCAAGGGGAAGACCATTAGATTGGATGGCGACATTACTTGGAATGATGGAATAGTGAATGCAGATAGTAATTCAGAACAAATGTCTCAATGGAAACCAATTGGTACTGTTGATAAGCCATTTGCAGGTGTGTTTGATGGAAATGGCAAGACAATACAAGGTATCTATGCTACTGCGAGCACAGATGCATTAGGACTTTTTGCGGCAATTGCTGAAACAAGTTTGATTAAAAAT
>JAEIGA010012000.1_pt1 | contig 13141 bp, 16 predicted proteins | sample 9270691 | NCBI WGS metagenome assembly JAEIGA01 (sample SAMN17057246, study PRJNA624740) | gut metagenome | biome: biome; isolation source: fecal sample | host: Bos grunniens | place: China: Xizang | collected 2019 | reverse complement strand
GACGATAGCAAATCGAGGTCGCTTTTCTTGGCGAGGTATCTTTTTTCAAGGTCGCCCGGCACTGCGGCAAGAAGATATGTGCCGTATACGTATCTTTTGCCCGAGATAAGCTCAATTTCTCCGTTTACAATTTCGCACAACTACAGGAACTTAGTGTTTTTATTGTCACACTTGTGAACGATAAAGCATATAAGTTTGATGAAGCCTATGCGGAACTAATGGAAGTTGCACCGGCGGAATTCCCGTATACCATGAGCGCGTCAAAGATACGCAAAGCCGTATCCGCTTACTTCAACACTGTAGAAGAACCGGAGACAGCCGGAAACGAGACAGAGACAGCCGGAAACGAGACAGAGACAACCGGAGAAATAGAAACGCCGGAAAACGAGACAGAGAACGCCGGAAACGACATTCTCACACCCGAAACGGCAATGACTATTTTAAGTCGTTGTAAATCGGCTAGAATGGCGTTTAATGACGACGGAACTTACGCCGGAGACATTGCCGACATTGCCGACCATTTTAGAGACACACTCGATTTTGTTATCGGTCTGTTAGAGATTAAGTGACTATAGGCAAGCCGGAGACATGGAAGTCTCCGGCTAATTGTATGAAAGTAGGTGAAAACATGCGAAATATCCAGTTATATACACGCAAAGGCGACTATATACTTGAAACATGGAACTCTAGCACAAAACACCCGGACGCAACTTTCAGTTTCAAGGAATGGCAAAATAAAGAAGTGCCGGAAAATGTTAAAGAATTTTACGATTTTGACTATGCTTATATACAATGGCTGTCATACGTTGCAAGCAAAATGAGATTTGAAGTTACAACACGTAGGATTTTACAGTTAGCCGGTGAATTATACATGGATTGTGAAGTGCTATCATGTAAACCTAGTGAGATTATAGTATTGGATAACGTACCATACTATGAATCAGCGTTTTCTAATGGTTACATCCAATACTATTAAGCAATATGCCGGAAACATTTCCGGCATATATTTTCACCTACTTATTAGCACTACTCACTATCGAGTGCTAGTAACAAAATCGGCTAGTCGACTAGTAAACCGGTTTACCAAATCGGCTAGTCGACTAGCACTACTCGACAGTGAGTGCTAGTGCTGACACTTTAATGAGGTAAAGTGGTAAAGCGTTGACACTTTAACGCGGTGAAGTGTGATCACTTTAACGTGCTAAAGTGCCCACGCACTATATATGCGATTTTCAGCCGCAAAAAAGCTGGCAACCGCAAACCGGCTAGTTGACTAGTCCCTACCGTCATCCCACTAGTTGACTAGCCCAAATTAAAGAGGTAGGGGTATATAATAAGAGGGTGGATTTAATTTGAAAGGAGAATCAAATGAAAACAGTAGGAATCTGTGGAAACACATCAAGAGGGAACTATGACAGCTTTGTAGAGTGTGCACGTATGATATATAAAGTGCATGACTTTGCAGATAACATCGGAGTAAGCACAATGGAGGATTTAAGAGACTGTGCTATGCTTTTTGTATTTGGAAAAGAAAGGGAACTTTCAGAGGAAACATGGGATATCATATCGTGGGCATATATTACCGGAGTTGTAATAGTGCCGGTGTACAACATAACAGCCACTAGGATAAGATTCCATGCAATCAAGTTCCTCCGTACATTCGCTAACGCATTAGAAAAAGGTGTGCAGTAAACTGGCTAGTCAACTAGCCATTTACATATAACAATTAAACATTTATTAAAAGGAGAGTAAAGTTATGGCAAACATGAATTTCAAAGACCTCGCAACACAGGCAGTAGCAGAGAAGGCAATATCAGCGATCATTGCAGGCAGAGTATCAATGTCAACTGATGATGCTATCGCAGCATTTCCGGAGTGTATCACAATCAACAATTTTGATTATGTTGCCGATTGGGAGCATTATGTTTACACCATCAAGGAAGCTCCGGACAAGTTTCTTTCAGCTGGTTCAGCACTTGAGAATATCTTCAAGAAGTTTGTTGAGATGTATGATGGTGCAGTAGAGGATGCAGCTGCTGACTTCGCAAAGTCTGGCGGAATTAAGGTAAAACTCAATAAGACAAAGTCAAACCGTACCGGTAAGACTTTCACCAATGTGACTATTCTGTAAACCAACAGAATCAACTGGGTAGAGGGCTAGTCAACTAGTCCTCTTTTTTATTAGAAAGGAGCAATATGAAACAGGATGAACTGATGCCTACCACATATAGACACTTACGTCACGACCCGTATTGTTCTTATTGTGGCGAGTATATTGAGAAAGAAGAAGATCTTGATTATGTAAAAGTAAGGCAAGGACATAGAGTAAAGTATAAGTTCTACCACACAAAATGTTGGGAGGAATACAATGGCTAGATTTAGTTTATTTAAAGCACTTAGTGAGGGTGTAAAAGCAGTAATAAGTAACATTAAAAGCCAGCTTAATATTGAAGCTAAAATACCTGAGCCAAAAGCTTCAGAGGAGCTACAATATATTGAACAGAGGGAAACAGAATGGCAATCACAATATACCCAAAAGCTGGAAAGATTAAAAGAGAAGTACAAACCACTCTTTAAGCTGGCACACACAAAATACTCAGCGCTTGAAAAAAGTGGGACTAGTGACTATTCTTCAGCTTATCAAAATGCCGGTAGTGACTTCACATCAAATGATGATATAGCTGATATGGGAACTTTATTTAGGGAGGTTGCAAGAGCACAAACATTTGTAAAAGATCCAATGTCAAATATTGAAGTTATCAAACAGATGGTAGAAGATAACAGAATAAATATTTACGTTGGTAGAGGTAAAGGCACTGATGATATGAAAAACTTCTGGTCTGCCGTAAATAGAGCTAAAGAAACTTCAGATATCAGAGAAAAAATTGTAAACAAACAATACTCCGGTGCATTTGAGTACGCCTATAATGTATGGTCAAATACAAATGATGCAGATGACACTACTGTTTTACAAGCACTGAATGATTTCCTAGATATTGAAACATCGGTTAGAGAACAGGATTTCATGACGCCGACAGCATTGAAATATGAACCACCATCAGAGGATATCGACAACGATTTTTATTTAGAGTAGGGGTAAATAAAATGAAACCGAATTTCATAAACGGTTTAGTGTTTGACATATCAGAAATGAAAAGTGCATGGTATTTCGCCATGCACTATGATAATGTTCAAATAGTTAAACAGAGGAGTCTGAAATATTATAATATTCCAGCAGCATTTGACATAGAAACATCATCATTTGAGTATAATGGTGAGAAACATGCTTGTATGTACTGCTGGCAGTTCGGTTTAAATGGTGTAACAATACTTGGTAGAACATGGGATCAATTTGTAGATTTAATGGATTACATGGCTAGTCAACTAGCCGATAATCATTTAATAGTATATGTACATAATCTTGCGTATGAATTTCAGTTTATGAAGCACTGGTTTGAATGGGATAAAGTTTTCGCTATAAAGCGTAGAACACCAGTTAGAGCAATAACCGGAAATATTGAGTTTAAGTGCTCATTATATTTATCCGGATATAATCTTGAACTGCTGGGTAAAAACTTGTTAAAGTACAAAGTTCAAAAATTAAGCGGAGATTTAGATTACCGTTTAAATAGACATTGTAAAACTAAACTTACATATAAAGAGAACCAATATCGCATAAACGATGTTCGTGTAATTATGTGCTATATACAAGAATGTATTGAGGATGAAGGTAGTATCACTAAAATACCTCTTACAAAAACAGGGTATGTCAGACGGCATTGTAGGGCAAAGTGTTTATATGGTACTAATCCGGATACTAGGAAATCTCATTACTTGAACTGGCGTAAGTTAATGAAGTCATTAACAATAACAGCAAAAGAGTATGAACAATTAAAAAGAGGTTTTCAAGGTGGTTTTGTACATGCAAATGCAACCTATGTTGGGGATATTTTGGAGAACGTAGGATCAGCTGATTTCACATCATCATATCCTTATGTTATGGTATGCAAATACTTTCCTATGGGGAAATCAACTTTAATTCCGGATGAAGAACTTACCTCAGAAAAAGTGGCTAGTTACCTAGCCAGATATTGTTGCCTATTTGATGTAGAATTTACAGAATTGCAAGCAACTAAAATATTTGAGCAGACATTATCATGGTCAAGATGCTATGGTGTCAATAAAGATACGAAAAAGCAGCTTAATAATGGTAGAGTTGTATATTGTGAAAAGCTGCAAACGACTTTAACAGAACTTGATTTTGATACCATGAAATATTTTTATAAATGGAAAGAGTGTAGAATATGTAACTTTAGAATCTATCCAAAAGGATATTTACCTAAAGAATTAATATTGTCAATACTCGATTTTTATCAAGGTAAAACAACTCTTAAAGGTGTAGAGGGGTTTGAATCTGAGTATGCAAAAAGTAAAAATAATCTTAACGCATGTTATGGTATGTCTGTAACAGATATTGTACGTGAAATAAACGAGTACACAGATGAATGGTTAGAGCCAAGATATCCGGACATAAGAGAAGCAGTATTTGATTACAATAATAAATCAGATAGATTCTTGTTCTACCCTTGGGGAGTCTGGGTGACAGCTCATGCGAGACATAATTTATTCAGTGGTATACGTGAGTTCAAAGAAGATTATGTATATTCAGATACGGATAGTATAAAAGGTTTTAATTTTGATAAGCATAAAGATTATTTCATTCGGTATAATAAAAATGTTGAGTATGAAATAAATGATGTTTGTCAACATTATAAGATACCAAAAGAAATGTTTATGCCTAAAACAGCAAAAGGTGAAATTAAGGTAATAGGTGTATGGGATTTTGAAGGTATTTATGATAAATTTAAAACAGAAGGTGCAAAAAGGTACATGACTGTCAAAGATGGTATTATAGAAATAACCGTAGCTGGATTAAGTAAGACTAATGGTTTACGGTATATATGCGATACCACTGGAATTAAGTACACTATTGATAAGAAAAATAAAAAGATACATTATGTAAGTGGGGATCTAAATAAACTGTTTAGTATATTTAATGAGACACTAGAGATACCTGCAAATAGAACAGGAAAGTTAACTCATACATATTTTGATGAAGAATGTATGGGGTGGCTAGTCGACTATACTGGTTTAGGTGCAGGATATTATGAAAAATCCTATGTTCATTTAAAAGATGCTGAATATTCAATGTCACTTGCAAAAGAATTTATTGATTATTTGAGAGGTGAAATACATGTCTTTTTCTGATATTTTAAAACCAAAGATTAAGTTCTACTCACTGGATGCAATACTTGAGAAAAAAGCTCAGTATAATATCATATTCGGTGAAAGAAGTAATGGTAAAACATTCTCAGTCCTTGAAAAAGGTCTGAGGGATTACGTTGAACATGGATATGAAATGGCATATCTTAGAAGATTTAGAGAGGACTTCAGAGGTAAAAGAGGTCAGCAGTTATTTGAAGGTATTGTTGCAGCAAATAAAGTATCTGAGATAACTAAGGGTAAGTTTACTACTGTTTATTACTGGTCATCTCGATGGTATTTAGCAAACTATGATGAAAAAACTGGTAAGCTGATACCAGATAATAAGCCGTTTTGTTATGCTTTTGCTATCTCTGAAATGGAACATGATAAGTCAACAAACTATGAACATGTAAAAAACATTGTATTCGACGAGTTCCTTACACGTCAGTATTACTTACAGGATGAATTTGTATTGTTCATGAACGTACTATCAACAATAATACGTTTTAGAGATGACGTTATTATTTTTATGCTAGGAAATACGGTAAACAAGTATTGTCCTTATTTCAAAGAAATGGGTCTTACAAACATACCTAATATGAAAAAAGGTACAATAGACGTATATTCCTATGGTGAAAGTAAATTACGTGTAGCTGTTGAGTATGCAGATAGCCCAGTAAGAAAAGGACAATCAAAACCGAGCGATCATTATTTTGCATTTAATAATCCAAAGCTAAGTATGATTACCGGAGGTGCATGGGAAATTGCTATGTATCCGCACTGTCCAGTTAAGTACAAACCAAAGGATGTTGTATTCACTTACTTCATCGAATTTAACGATGCTTTACTTCAATGTGAAGTAGTAATGTTTGGAGAAAATAACTTTACGTTTATACATGAAAAAACAACACCATTACAGGATGAAAGTAAAGATATTATCTTCACAACAAGATACGATCCTAGACCTAATTTCCTTAGAAATATAAGAAAACCGACTAATGATTTGGCTCGTCGACTAGCCGATTATTTTAAAAAGGATAAAGTGTTTTATCAAGATAATGAGGTTGGTGAAATAGTTCGTAACTATCTTATATTCTGTGCACAAGATGGAGTAGTTAAAAACTAAACAAAAACAGGCTAGGTAACTAGCCTGTTTTCTAATTTACTGATTAACTTCTACAATGAAGGAATCAATTCCCATTTCTTTGAGCCGGCGCTTCATTTCCTCAGCATTTGTCTTTATAGTGTATGCACCTACCTGCACCCTGTAAAGTACGTGCTCTTCCTCCAAGAGATAAGTTACAGTATGAGCAAGAATATCCATACGATTCAAAAGCCAAGTTCCCGGACATGCCTTATTTTTAAACCAGCAATGCACAGTTAGAATCATTTCATCATCTTTTGGTGTGTACGCAAGTGTTTTATCTTTATCGCCAAACCAAAGTAATTTCTTCTTACCATTGCGTTTACAGATATCAACGCATAATTCCGTTAATTTAGCAAACACAATCTCTGTCATTCTGTAAGGTTCAGAAGCGTCACTTTCACATTCTATAGTTACCGCTCTCTGATCATTCTCATTTGATGAACTACACCAAGAACGTGAGTCTTCCGGAACATACATAGCAACAGTACCAGAATCATCAACACCATAATTGCTACTGGCTTTTGTACTCTCTTTAGAAAACCATTCTCCAAGATTTCTAGCTGTACAGTGACCTGCCATACAATGAGGTGTAATTCTGTCAATAGAATGTGTACGCTTTCCACTATTGTTAGGGGATAATATTGTTACGGATACTAATGGTGAATTACTCATTATCTTCCTCCTCTGTAAACATGTCAAGTCTGTCACATACTTTATGTAACATTCTTGTATTTTCTTTCATTGTGTCATTAAAATCCTTCATAGTGGTATTGATGTACTTCCACATAAATACACAACACACTATTGGGAATCCAAGACTTCCAATAAGAGTTACGTAATCATTCATACTCACTTCCTTTCTGACTAGTTAACTAGCCTAAAATATAACACCTTTCTTTAAGAGAGATTCTATTTCTAAAACCTCGTCTTTAGTTCCGGGGATATTGTGAAGATGTACTTCAGTTACCTCTGTATATCCACTCAAATCACCTAAATGTGCAGATATATTTGAAGGATATCCTTTTGTAGCCTGCTGTGTTGATGGCACTGATTGTACGGGTCTAGTAAGAATGAAATAGGGTGTCATAATTCCAAGAGCACCACTATTAGCACCAAACGCACCTGATTTTTGAACTTTACCTTTTACAGAACCAAATGTGTTAAGTGCTGAACCTGCCATTGTACCAATACCACCTGCAATAGCCGCACCACCTTTTATTGCTGCTAATGTAGCCGCAGCACCAGAAGCACCTGCAATAGTAGCACCGCCAATAGCTACAGTTGCAGCACCAGCAGCTACTGCTAAAACACTACTAATGACACCATTATAATTAGCACCACTAATTGGTAAAGATACAGCGCAAGAGCCACTCCACTGATAGATTACTGATGCAAGATTAAACTTAACACAGTGCAAAGTAGCACAAATAGCGCCGGATAAAACATCTATATTATATGTTAAAGTATTCGTAGAACCAAGTACATCATCGGTTTCTACATCAACTATCCCAATATATGGGAGTGCTAATTGTATTTTTGTATAAGGCGAATAATCAATACTATTACCCCAATATTCCGGTAACATCAAAGAACCAAATGGTACTTGCACATACTGACTAACTATTTTTGGTGCTTGGACTCCACTATCCCACTTACCTAATTTAATTGTTGGTGTACCACTTGTACTTGGTTGCACAGGCAGTAGATGCAAACCTATAATAGCATTAAAAGCATCTCCACCTACTAAAAATTTAAGAACATCATCTATATCTGATATATCCATGCTCCATAATGAGCTTGCAAAACTGGCTAGTTGACTAGCATCCGGATTATATGCCGTAAATATACCAGTTCCAATAGCGATATTTTGAGGTAAATTGGGTATAGGTATCGCGTCTGAACTATCGTCATATAAACCACCTGTTCCTGTTGCTCCAGTACCATTGGGGTTTGGACCGCCACCGGTTGCACTATATCCAGGACCTCCTGCCGATGGACTATATGGGTCATCTGAGGGTACAGGTGGTTCAGGTTCTGGTTGTAAGGCATTAACCCAATTAATAAATTCTTGTGACTTACTTGTAACACTTTGTATTTGTACACGAACATAATTTAAACCAGCTTCTGTAGCAGGTTCATATGGTTTTATCAGTAATTCACTAACTGTGCCACTTGTCATTACATCGCCAGACATATCATGAGCTAATAAAACACCTATCTGATTACTAGCTCTAAAAGGTAAACCATGTACTGTTGTAGTACCTAATAAAGTTCCATTGTTATCATATAAATTGGTATCTGAATTAGAAAGTTGACCCTGACTTCCAATAATATTCTCTGCATAATAACCACTGGCAAGGTTTAACAATCTAATTTTATTCCCAGCATAATCTTCAGTAGGTATAATTAATGATAATGGTGCAAATTGTTGTAGATTACTTCTTACTTGTAATCTCATTTCTTCTGAAGTAATCCAATTACCAGTAAGTATACGATATGGAACAGCATTACCAATAGACTCATAATCTGGCGTATTAGCAACAAAATAACTATAATCTGTCTCTGCTACTGGTAAATTTCTTACTGATAGATTAGAAGTCCAAGACAATATTGGCATTGTAATACTACCTAAATCTGCAATAGTTTGGTTATTACTATCTAAGACAAGGACTTTGAAACCTACTAATTTCATACTAACCTCCCGCACAAATTAAAACAATCTGTGAATTTGGGTTTAATGAAACACCAAATGCTTTGGTCTGTATTGTCTCATAGTTCAAAATCTTGAACTGTTCATCTTGATAATACAGATTCCATACATTTGAGTTACGTGCTAAAATGCCGTTATTATCTTTTATATAGCCTGCATACGTAGACAGAACATCAACGTGCATCGTTAATCTCCACAGACCTGTTCGTACAGATGAAATATCCCTAATAAAATAGAATCTATGAAATTCCTCTATCCAAGCATAATTATAATCAGATAAATTTACTGCTTCAATTAATATAACAGGATCTATAACACTGGATTCACTTCTAAGACTACCTGTATATGTTATTTCATCAGTTATATTTTTTGTTACTGCAATTTCCTCTGACAAGTTTCTATATAACTTAATTGTCATAACTATCCTTTCTGGCTAGTTAACTAGCCTAAAAGACAGAGTCTTTCGACTCTGCCTTAGGAGGAGAACATCAATTACTTGATATAGAATACTACGCAGTTCTCTGACAAGTCATTGAAGTAGCCAGCGTCGAACTTATGCCATTCATTCCAGAACTCAGCCTTAGGGTTGTAGTTGGAAGTGATACGACGAGATACATTGGATACACCAAGAGCATCTCTATCGAAGATTACTCCGAGAATACCGTCGCAGTTAACGGTATGTCCGGTAGCTGTCTTAACATTGATTTCTGATGTGTCGAAGAAATCGTAGCCAGTACCTGAACCCTGCCAATAAACAACCTTTTCAGAGTTAGGAAGTTTAACAAGTTCGTCGTGGAATGTATCGGACTGAAGATAAATCTCAGATGCTCTTCTAAACTGTGAGAGCATTACAAGATGCATACGATCTTCCGATGTAAACTTCTCTGTCCCCTCGATGTTGAAAAGAGTTGAAATAACCTTGAGTCTGTCGATGTAGTCGCCCATAACCTGAGCTGCGAATCTAATGAACTCTGGTGTGTGGAGAGCTTCAGCTGCTGTGAGATCTGTAGCCGGATTGAATGTTTCATTGTAGAGATAGAGAAGATTTACTGCTCTTATAGCAGAACCACCGCCGTATGATCCTCCGGGGAAAGCGTCGTAAAGTGTCTCAGCGATTGCATTATTGATAGTTCTCATAATCAATTCGTCAGTTTTTACTGTCATTGAATTATTGAGACCTGTCTCAAGCATTGAATATAAGCCATTCATCTGAGCGGCTGAACTGAATGCTGACTTAACCTGACGATCTGTTGTTGAAAGAGGAATCTCAAATGTTACTCTCTTGTTAAAGAACTTAACAGAAACATCTGGCGCTGTGAATATGTTAGGATCGTATGAAGCACCATCCTGAAGATTCCATGATTCATTCTCTGTTGCTTCAGGCATCTTGGAACGGATCTTTTCGAGGATACTTCCGTACTCCCAACCATCCATGAGAACTGATGGTGCTCTACCGGTATAACGTCTATTGACAAAAACTACCTTGCCGATATGATCGTGAAGTTTGCGAACATAGTTGTCTACTGCTCCATCAAGATTCTGAAAAGCCTTTCCTACATCAACGATATTAGAAAGATCTTCATTTAGTACCACTTCCTCACCAAGGACTTCCTTGGTAATGTCGTTTGTGATCTGATAAATCTGTTCAACTTTCATATTATATCCTTTCCGGCTAGTTAACTAGCCTATCACATTGTGACAACATCTGAGCTGCTTATATGGAGTGTTATAGGGAAGAATGAGAGAAATACTGAACTTGCACTCTCAGTTCCACCATATGCTACAATGTTAGAGAAACCCTGTGTTTCATTAACGATACCTGTAAGAACAAGAATCTTACCCGTTGATAAAGCATTTTTTACTTTATCATAAAGACCGTCTACTGTACCGAGATTTCCTAAATCAACTCCGGTACAATCAATCATAACGTAACCGCTATTAACCATAATTCCACCTTTCTGGCTAGTCAACTAGCCACTTAATATATTGGTAATGTTATAACATCCGCAACATCGCTAAGAACCTGTATAATAAAGTTCCATTGCCAGAACTCTACTTCTTTCTGAAGGAGATCCTGTGTTGCTATGTTGCCTATATTACCACTGTGTGTTACTGTACGTTCCCTCGTATAGTCACGCTCAGAAGTTTCTGTATTGTCTACTGTTCCAGTTCCTGAATCTGTGACTGTTCCTGTATCAGTTACTGTTCCGGTATTTCTAACAGTACCGGCATTTTCAACAGTACCTTCCTGTGATACTGACTCGCTAACAGTGCGACTCCCCTCATTTACATCTGATGGTATATCATTCTCTGAATTGAATCCATATATGGAATCTTCACTTGAGGTTGATGCTGAACCAGATGTTGTTGTGGTTAAATCATCTGTTCTAGTTAAGTCATCTGTTCTTGTTAGGTTGTCAGTCCTTGTCAAGTTATTGGTTTTGGTACTGGAATTGGTTGTATCTGAGTCCAATGTAACAGTCTTGTCATCGTTATCCTCAATATTTTCAACCATCTCGTCAAAGTAATTATGTATCGGATTATACTCCGCAAGAACAACTGCTTTGAGCTTATCCCATTTTACCTTATATAACTGATTAATGTACGTTCCTAACACTGTAAGGTTTGCTACTGGTATTTCATCGTCTTCGGTCAATAAATCCAGTACAGGACTACACCATCTGTTACTGTATTTTGAAATAAAGTAGAAATCTAATGTTGCATTAGAAACTCCGACGTCTGAGAAATCATAGTTAATATAATTAAACAGATTGGTCGTCAGTTTTATCAGTTCCTTCACCTGAGTCAGATCCTTCCTCGGATTTTTCCGGCTCATCTTCATTCTCACCACCTTCCTGTTCTTCAGTGGCTAGTTGACTAGCCTGATTCTCAAGATTCTGCAACTCAGCTTCAGCTTCCCGTTTGTTATCGATCCATGTGCTATTAAACTCAACAGTTATGTTTGTACCAAACATTTTATTGACTTCATCTAAACACTCCTGTCTATTTGCGAGCATGTCATCTACAAGCGGGAACAGGATGTCAGCGTTGAGTCCTGACTCTCCAGCTCCTAACGCTTCTCTTTTCATGTTAAAGTTAGCGTTTAAGCCTAACTCGTTGTATAGAGAGCCTTTCAGATACTGGTGCAGCTCTATAAACTGAGTTAAGTATGAGCCATTGTTAGATGGCGGAGATTGCATCTTTATACCATCCAAGAATCTGTTCTCAGCTATAGATCCTAATTTGCCAGCTTCAATATCGGCAAGAAATATGTCGCATGACTTCTTAGTAGCATCATCCGGAGCTGATAATAATGCTATTACACGTAACATTATATCTGCTGTACGCATAGTAACAAGATTCTCGGCTAGTAACGAGCAATACTTTGATAATAGTGGGAGAAGACCATACATCATTGTATCATTACGCATCAAGATGCCATCTTCACCGATCTTATACATCTTTGACAAATTCAACGCTGGGTTCGCCACTGTGTATATCGTTGGTCGATAGTATGGATCCGGTTCTCCACCTAATCCACCTACAAATATATACAAGTCGTCTTTTACGTCTGTTATAAACCCATGTCCATTTACAAACAGATAGTAATCAAGAAACTTCTTTGGTATTGTTTCCGGCAGACCATCATACTTGAACATCGACATTAGTCTATTAAGCATATAGAAGATATCAGCTCTTGTAGACTGCTCTTTGTCTTTGACAAAATCTTTCAGTGGTATGTCATACCACCATCTTGTCCACGGTGCATTACTGTCTCTCATTTGTCTCCTTTCTTTAGTTTATGGCTAGTCAACTAGTGCTTTGGGTACATGGGTAATGCTAGTTAACTAGCCGAATTTATAGAAATTACCTATGAGGTAACTCTATATTGCAGATAGATATATGTCAAAGAAATAGGCTAGTCGACTAGTGCGTTCCGGGCGACAAGCTAGAGTGTGTAGACCTACCTCTATGGTACAAGCTTACCACACTTACGCAGATAACACAATATGCAGTAT
>JAEIGA010011999.1_pt1 | contig 13141 bp, 16 predicted proteins | sample 9270691 | NCBI WGS metagenome assembly JAEIGA01 (sample SAMN17057246, study PRJNA624740) | gut metagenome | biome: biome; isolation source: fecal sample | host: Bos grunniens | place: China: Xizang | collected 2019 | reverse complement strand
GAGATTCTTTCCTTTGGCCCGCTTTGCGTTGCGCCCAAATACCAGCGGCAAAAATTGGGCAAAATTCTCATTGAACATTCCTTTGATGCAGCACGGAAGATGGGCTACGATGTAAATATCAATTTCGGCAACCCCGGCAACTATGTCAGCCGCGGTTTTGTCAGCTGCAAGAAAAAGAATGTCAGCTTTGTGGTCAGCGGCAATTTCCCCACTGCCCTGTTGGTCTGTGAGCTTGTCCCCGGCGCGCTGGAAGGCAAAAACTGGATGTATATTCCAAGCACCGCCGCCGATTGCTGCGAAGATACCGCCGCCGTGGAGGCCTTTGACGCAACTTTTCCGGCAAAGGAGAAAGCGTGGATGCCCAGCCAGGAGGAATTCTATATTTATAGCCATTCTTCTGTGGTCAGATAAAATTTAACCGCCCCGTTTTGGGGCGGTTTTTTATATCAGGATACCGTTACAATGGTCAATCTCGTGCTGGATAATCTGGGCAGTCCAGCCGGTAAAAGTTTTGATACGGGTTTGGAATTTCTCGTTTTGCCATTGGACTTTGATGGTTTGGAACCGTTTACAGGGGCGAGGACCGCCCAGCAGGGACAGGCAGCCTTCCTGGGCATCGTAGGGGCCGGCGGTTTTGATAATCTCCGGGTTGAACATAGTCATATATGTCCCCTCGTTATCAAAGACAATGATACGCTTGCGCACACCGATCATATTGGCTGCCATACCCACGCAGGCATCTTTATTGGCTACCAGTGTATCCAATAAATCCCGGGCAATTTGCAGATCTTCCATCGTTGCCGGCTCGGACTTGCCTGCCAGCAAGATAGGGTCATGTACTAATTCTTTAACCATTTTATACCACCTCTTAGGTAGATTATACCACGCAAAAATGCACCTTGCAACGAATATATGCTTGCGGTATAATAAATACAGACTTTTTGCAGGAGGATGCATAATGCGTAAAAATTTTGGTGCAAAAGAGATGTGTTACCCCATGCCGGTGTTTATTATCGGCACTTATAACGAAGACGGGACGCCCAATGCTATGAATGCCGCCTGGGGCGGTGTGACGGAGGAAGCAGAGTTGACGATCTGCGTAGAGGCCAGTCACAAGACCGCAAAGAATATTCAGGCACGCAAAGCGTTTACCGTGTCCATGGGTACAGCTGACCAGGTGGTCGCCTGCGATTATGTGGGCATCGTTTCCGGTAACAAAGAGCCGGATAAGTTCGCAAAGGCTGGTTTCCACGCTACCAAATCCAGTTTTGTGGATGCGCCGCTGATTGACGAGCTGCCTATGGCATTAGAATGCGAAATGATCTCCTATGATCCGGAGACTTGCCGGCTGGTGGGCAGGGTCATCAATGTTTCCGTGGATGATGCTTTTCTGGACGGTAACGGCAAGGTGGATGTTGCCAAGCTGCGGCCCATCACCTTCGACCCGGTCCATCACAACTATCTCGTCCTGGGCGAAGCAGTCGGCCGGGCATTTCATGACGGCTTGACCTTAAAATAACAAAAAGGACACAGGATTCAAAAATCCTGTGTCCTTTTTTAAACGCGGTTGATGGCGATTGTGTGCGTCTTTGCCGGGGTGTCCTCTGCGCCGTAGCCAAAAAATGCACCCAGCAAAGGGGTGAAGCCTGCAGGAATACCCAGTGCCTGCATCAGTTCCGCATCCTGGGCTACCGCACCGGGCGCGCCACCCAAAATCACACTGTCGATGCCCAAATCCGTGGCCGCCAGCACCATATTTTCCACCACGATGCCGGCATTGGTATACTCCGTTCCGGGTCTGTGGACAGGGGTGGAAGACACAAAAATCAGTGTCTTTGCGCCGAACTCCACATTCCTACGCACGCCCATAGTCTGGGCGATCATTTCTGCGGTGGCGGTATTGATCCGCTCCAGTAATTTCTGGTCCTGCACCACAGTAATGTGCAAGGAATCATATCTTGCCATCGCAACGGGCGCAGCACAGCCGGCCTTTAAAATGGTTTGCAACGCATCCTCCGGGATCTGCTCCGGGCGATAGTTTCTTGTGGACTTTCTTTTGGCGATTGCCTCCAATGTATTCATAAGAATCTCCTTATGTTGTTTTCTTTTATTATACCACGCACAGATGCCGCTTGCAATATGTACATTCTTTTGCCGGAAGGGTTTACTTTCTCTGTCAATGTGCTATAATAGGTTAAAATACTACAATTTTCTACAAAATGTTGAGGTTTTTATGAAAGAGTTTTTTGGTTTTGGCGGCTACATGCGCCCTGCTGAAGGATTTCTGTCTTGGCAGCATTTGTTATTTGTAGGTCTTTTGCTCACCGTTATGGCAGTACTGGCTGTTTTGCTGGGCAAAAGAAACCGCTCCGCATCACCGGAACAGCAAAACAAAGTAATGGTCGCCTTAGCCTTTTTGATCGACGGTCTGGAGATTTTTAAGATCATCATACTCTGTCTCCGCTCCGAAAGCCCAGAGCCAATTCTCTATAATCTGCCGTTGTTCCTGTGCAGTATTCAGCTGATTGCCATTCCTTTGGCTGCATTCTCCAAGAGTCGGACCAAGGAGGCTGCTATGGATTTTGTGTGCATTTTCGGCATCCTGGGCGCGGTATTCGGCACCATCGGCGCCGGCCAGAACTACAGTTGTTACCCGGTTTTGTCCTTTGACAATGTGGTATCCGGTCTGACTCACTGCATTTCCGGCTTTGCCTCACTGTACATTATGTTTGCCAAAACCGCCGGTATCAAGCGTGAAAACATGCACATCACCTACGGTATTCTGCTGGCCTTTTGCGTTGCCGCTTACATTGCCAACATCGCTATTGACTATAACTATATGTTCTTAATGGCCGGCGACGGTACACCCTATGATATTATTTACAATTTGGTAGGTGGAAACCAGGTGCTGTACCCGGCACTGGTGGTTGTGCTGTTTTTGATCTACATCAGCCTGTTCTACTATTTTATCGAACTGGCGCGGCGGAAAAAGAAAACAAAAGAAACCGTCACAATTCCATAACATAATAAAACTGGATCCGTTCAACGGATCCAGTTTTTATATTGGGGTAATCAGAAGAATACTGCCTTGGCCTGCTCCTTGATCTCCTTGGAGGCGATGAAGGGGATTCTGGTGGTGTAGCCGTTCTTGGCGGCAACGATCTTCTTGGTGGGCCAGGCGAAAATATCCCGGTTCCACTGGTCGATGGTATCGTTGTACAGTTCTCTTGCTGCGGTGATCTCCCGCTGCAGGTACATATTCTGCTGCATAGCGTCAGCGATCTCTTTGTGGGCCTGCAGGTCGGGGTAGCTTTCCACTGCCACATTGATGTTCCGGGAAATGTTCTCGATCTGACCGTTCATCTCGTTACGGGCCTCGTCTGCATCCGCACCGTTGCCGCTTCTGTACTTTGCGATGTTCTCAAATGTACTCTTGTCCAAGTCGATGGCCTTATCCAGCAGGCGTGCGCAGTTCTGCAGGACCACCACTCTCTGCTCCAGGTAATTATCGATCTGGGAGGCATTGCGCTGGATCTTCTGCTGAAGCTGGTCAAAGTGCTTCTGGGCGCTGATCTTCATAAACAGAAAAACAAGGCCGGGGATAATACCGCAGATCCACAGGAATATCTCAAAGATAGTAGAGCCTACGCCTACCTCAGCAGGGATCTTCTTCACGATCACATTGGTATCCAGTCCTTCTTCCCGGATCTCGGGATTCAGTTCGTCTAATTGATTTGCCATTTTTATTTCTCCTTTTTAAGCATTATATATGCACAGGCCGTTACGCCGCGCCAACACAGTTTTGGATTCCGCATAGGGATCTGCGCAGATGTAAAAATGGGTCTGCTCTTCCAAGGGCAGGTATTCGTCCCAGTTGACAGGCACATTATGGAGCTTACCGTCATTGCCACGCATGGTGACGATGTCCACCCGGGGCTCCATATCATAGGAATATGCCGTGATGCAGGCTTCGTCCACATTGTCCGAAGATCTTACGAAGGTGGATTTGAGGATCGCCTGGGTCTTGGTGTCCGGGTGGACCACATAGCTCCGGTCCAGGGCATTTGCCAGGGCTTCACATTCCTTCAGCGCGTGGAGTTGGGCCATATTGGGAATGGGTTTCAAGGAATGTACCGGTCGCTCCTGATACAGCGGAATTGCCAGCAGAGGAGCAAAGTCAAAGTACACCGCCTTGAAATATTCCTTGTTTTTACTGATAAAATTCTCTTTGATAATGTCAAAGGAATAGGAAATGTAATTGCCCGGCAGCAAGTTAATGCGCCGCCCCTGACTATGGTTGGAGCAGATACGGTTGGTGCGTTTTGATTTCACAAAATTAAAATCATCGCCGTAGCCGGTTTTGGACAGGATCAAATCCACCATATTGGTCTGGGCAAGGGGTGTGAACAATGTACGGAACTGGACTTCGTCTGTGCGGTCCAGGGCATCGAACAGAACCTCAAAATCCGTGTTGGACATACTGACAAAGTCGTCATTTTCCCGCAGGGCCTTATCACTCTTTCTTTTCAGCTGGCGCTCACCCCGTTTGACGATGCGTTCGATCTGCCGTTCGTTTTTTTGCTCCAGGTGAGTGGCATCCCGGCTGAAAGACAGGTCCGGGCCACCCTGGGCGCAATAGATCAGAACGACCTGGGTGGAGTAGAATGGTTTTGGTTTCGTGACCGTTGCATGGAGGGTCTGGGAGCGGGTCCTGGTTTGCATTTTACCGTTACTGTCCCGGTAGCGTTCCGTCCAATAAATGGTCTTATAGCCGTGGTAGGTTTCCAGGCCCATTCTGTGAATCAGCTGATTTTCAAAGATAAAGGGGTTCTCGTTATAGTTGCCTGCCAGCACATCCACGGTGGACTGCTCATCTGCATTATATTCGCCGAAATCGTAATTAAGCTTCATATCCACCTCCTGTTTCACAGTAAGGTGGTCATCGAAATGCAGCAGCGGCATAGCAGATTCAACAAGTCGCAGGGCATCTTTGTCGGTAAAAAGCTGATTCAGCGGCCGCATTTGATCGTGGGCCAATGCCAGCAGTTCTTCCGCTTTTTTATCCGCCTCTGCAATCTCCTGCTTCAGGGCCTTGATCTTGGGCGTGATTTTCAGAATCACCACAGGAATCAGCACAATGGAAATGCACATCAAGACTCTCCAAAAGCGCCGCCAGTTCAGCTTTTTTCGCAATTTTGACAGATTCTCTTTATATTCGTTGTACTGGCTCACGGTTTCCCGGTTTTTCTCTATATCCACACCGGAGCGTTGCACCAATTCTTTCAGGAATTTTTCGGTATTGGCTCCGTGGAGATCCTTCAGCCTGGTTTCATAGGCTTCCAGCGGGTTGTAAATTACCGTTTCCATTCTGCCTCCCCCCTTAAAAATATTATATTACATTTTTCGACAGATGTAAAGTTTTCCGGCACACAAATCCCCGGTGCATTTTTTGTAAAAACTGCCACAATTGTCTTGACTTATCCCCACAAATACCAGTATACTAAATACATCCAATATATAGGAAAAGGAGTTTTTAAAATGGCTAAAAGCATTCAGGATGTCCTGGCTCTCATTAAGGAAAAGGACATCAAAATGGTAGACTTTAAGATGGTGGACATCAACGGTCAGTACCGTCATGTGACCATTCCCGCACAGAACTTTTCCGAAGATACCATGAAGAGCGGTATCGGTTTCGATGCCTCCAACTATGGCTATGCCGTGGTGGAAAAGAGCGATATGGTCTTTATCCCCGATCCCGACACCGCTATGGTCGACCCCTTCTGCGAAATCCCCACCCTGACCATGACCGGTAACGCCATGATCATCGACTATCCCCAGAACCGCCCCCTGGCTCAGTATCCCCGGAACATCATCAAGGCCGCTGTGCAGTACATGAAGGACTGCGGTGTTGCCGACGAGATGAAGATCCTGCCGGAGTTTGAGTTCTATCTGTTCGACGATGTGACCTGGGATGTCCAGGGCAACTACATCGGTGCCTCTGTGGATGCCAGCCAGTCCTACTGGAACTCCGCCACCGACGGCAAGGGTGTGATCGTTCCCAAGCAGAAGAACTATCACATTGCCAAGCCTTTCGATACCTCTTACGAGTGCCGCAGCGAGATGTGCATGCATATGCTGGATGCCGGTATTGAGATCAACTACCACCACCCCGAGGTTGCCGCCAGCGGTCAGTACGAGATCGAGCCCCAGCTGGGCGAAGTTGTCCACATGGCTGACGCTACCATGATGATTAAATACATCATCCACAACACTGCTCTGAAGTACGGCAAGAGCGCTACCTTTATGCCCAAGCCCATCTACGGTGAGGCCGGCAGCGGTATGCACGTGCATATGATTCTGTTCAAGGACGGCCAGCCTGTCTTTGCCGACGACGAGGGCTATGCCCACCTGAGCAAGGAAGCCCACTACTTTATGGGCGGTCTGCTGAAGCACATTTCTTCCCTGTGCGCCATCACCAACCCCAGCACCAACTCCTTCAAGCGTCTGGTGCCCGGCTTCGAGGCTCCCGTTACCGTGGGTTATGCCACCTCCAACAGAAGTGCCGTTATCCGTATTCCCGCTTACGCCAAGAGCCCCGACAAGCGCCGCTTCGAGCTGCGTAACCCCGATGCTACCTGCAACCCCTATTTCTGCTACGCTGCCATCCTGATGGCTGGTCTGGACGGTATCAAGAACAAGATCGATCCCCACGCAGAAGGCTGGGGCCCCTACGACTTCAATCTGTACCACCTGTCCGACGAGGAGAAGGCAAAGCTCCACCACCTGCCCACCCGTCTGGAGGATGCGCTGGACGCCCTGGAGGCTGACCACGACTACCTGACCGCCGGCGGTGTCTTCCCCGAGGAGCTGCTGAAGAACTTCATCAAGGCTAAGCGCGCTGAGTGCAGCGATATGTCCAAGATCCCCCACCCCGCAGAGTTCGACAAGTACTACAATCTGTAATACAAATCATTCCCGGAATTGCCAGGCAATTCCGGGAATTTTTTGTCTTGCATACAAGGGTGGTTTGTTATAAAATACCATTGTATGGAGGTGAGGCAAGTGACAGACATTCTCATGCAGGTCAACTCTCCCCTATTCGACGGTGTCGCACCGGAGGACCGGGAACGGATGCTGGGCTGTATCGGCTATCAGGTCAAGGCTTTTCGCAAGGGTGAGATCATCGCCTTTGAGGATGAAAATATCCGCAATGTGGGCATTCTCCTGTCCGGCAGTGTGGATATGGTCAAGGAAGATGTTTGGGGCAATAAGGTTTTGGTTTCCCGTATGGGGAAAGACGAGATGTTCGGTGAGACCTTTGCCTGGGGTAAGAACAAGTCCTCTGCCGTGACCTTTATCGTATCAGAGGATGCAAAAATCGTACTGCTTCCTTTGGACCGGGTGATGCACAGCTGCACCAACACCTGCGCCTGTCACCACCAGCTGGTAGAAAACATGGTGCATATCATCGCGGACAAGAACCGAGAGCTGATTCGCAAAATTGAAGTTATTTCCAAAAGAACCATTCGGGAGAAACTACTGGCTTATCTGTCCGTGCAGGCGCAGGTGCAGAATTCCCGGTATTTTGAGATTCCTCTGGGACGAACGGAGCTTGCGGATTATCTGTGCGTAGACCGCAGCGCATTGACCCGGGAGCTGGTTAAAATGCGGGATGAGGGTCTCATTGATTACGATAAAAACTGTTTTAGAATCCTGGAACAATAAAATTTACCTGCTGATGTGACTTTTGCAACATCAGCAGGTGTATTTTTACTTTATAATATTACCAAAAGGAGGGATTCATATGTTAGAAGGATGCCAGGGAAAACCCCGAACCCCAACCATTATCGAAAAAGTGTGTCCCAACTGCGGACACGAGATCGAACTGTTCTCTATCGACACACAGATGTCCTGCGAGCATTGCGGTTTCGTTGCATATAACGATACCCTCAGTTGTGTACAGTGGTGTCAATACGCCAGAAAATGTGTAGGCGACGAAATGTATGAAGCCATGATGAAGATCGCCCAACAGCAAAAGGAGGCAAAGCAATGATTCGAAAGATCATTACCATTGACAAAGAAAAATGCGACGGCTGCGGTCTGTGCGCCAAGGCCTGTCACGAGGGTGCCATCGGTATTGTAGACGGAAAGGCCGCCTTGCTGCGGGAGGATTACTGCGACGGCTTGGGCGATTGTCTGCCCGCCTGCCCCCGGGATGCCATCTCTTTTGAAGAACGGGAAGCTGCCACATACGACCACGCAGCAGTACTGCAAGCAAAAAAGGCAGCAAGCGATACGCCCTCTGTGCCGGGTCAGCTGCGAAATTTCCCCATTCAGATCAAATTGGCGCCCCTCAACGCCCCTTATTTTGCAGGCGCTGATCTGCTGATCGCTGCAGACTGCACCGCTTACTGTTACGGTGATTTTCACCGGGATTTCATTGCAAACCGGATAACGCTCATCGGCTGCCCCAAGCTGGACGGCGTGGACTATTCCCAAAAGCTAACACAGATTTTTACAAACAATGCCATTCGTTCTGTGACGGTGGTGCGGATGATCGTTCCCTGCTGCGGTGGGCTGCCCTTTGCGGTAAAGAACGCCATCACAGCCAGCGGCAAGGAAATTCCCCTGAACATCATAACCATTGACCCCAATGGGCAAATCATTACTTAAAAAGCAGGGAGGTGCAAACCTCCCTGTTTTGATTTCGCATAATATCGGGGGAATGATTCATACTAACACCGAGGTGATTCCTATGGCTAAAAAAGGTATGAAACGACCGCAAATTGCACCAAAACCCCCAAAAAACGCATATCCACCGGTGCCGGAACTTCAAGGGAAAGCCAAGCACACCAAGACCCCGGCCAATCCTATTATCGCCGGTACGGAAGGGCCGAATCAGAAGGTTTATCACGGCACTCCCTATGATAACGACTTGGCGCTGGATAATCTGAATAACGACACCACTTTTGCCGACCTGCAGGATCAATAATTATGGAATCGATTTGGCAGAAAACCGCAAAATTACCCACATTTGACCCTTTACAGGGCGACAAAAACACCGATGTGCTGATCATCGGCGGCGGCATTACCGGGCTGCTAACGGCTTATTTTCTCAAGCAGGCCGGGGTGGATTGCTGCGTGGTGGAAAAAGGCCGCATATGCCAAGGAACGACTGCGCATACTACAGCCAAAATCACCGCCCAGCACGGACTGATCTACCACAAATTGGTACGGCGCGCAGGTGTGGAAGGGGCGCAGAAATATCTCCGGGCCAATCTGAAAGCATTGGAGCAATACCGGCATTTGTGCCGGCATATTGATTGCGATTTTGAGGAAAAGGACAATTTTGTCTACACGCAGAGCAACAGAGCATTATTGGAACGAGAAATGGCGGCGCTCTGCACTATTGGCGCAGAGGCACAGCTTTGCAACACCCTTCCCCTGCCCTTTCCTACGGAGGGCGGTGTAAAATTCCCCCGGCAGGCGCAATTTCATCCGCTGAAATTCCTGGCGGAAATTACCAAGGATCTGCCGATTTACGAACACACCTTTGTGGAGGAAATGCAGGGCAACACCGCTGTGACAGACCGGGGAAAAATCCACGCTAAAGTCATCGTCGTTGCCACACATTTTCCCTTTATCAACAAGCACGGCAGCTACTTTCTGAAGTTGTATCAGCACAGGTCCTATGTGGTTGCTTACCAAAATGCGCCGACATTGGATGGGATGTATGTGGACGATAGTCAAACAGGATTTTCTTTCCGCAATTGGGGGGATTTTCTCCTGTTGGGTGGCGGCGGACACCGCACCGGCAAGCAAGGCGGCGCCTGGGATGCGATTCGGCGGTTTGCCAGCCAGTATTATCTGGGTGCGCAGGCAGTTTGTCAATGGGCGGCCCAGGATTGTATGAGCTTGGACAGCATGCCCTATATTGGGCAGTATTCCGCACGCACAGGCAAGCTTTATACCGCCACAGGTTTCAATAAATGGGGTATGACCGGGGCCATGGTGGCGGCGCAGATCTTAAGCGACTTGGTGCAGGGCAAAGGGAATGATTTTTCCGACATTTTCAGTCCCTCCCGGAGTATATGCAGACCGCAACTGGCGATCAATGGCTTTGATACCATCACCAATCTGCTATCCTTCACCGGCAGACGCTGTCCCCATTTGGGATGCGCATTAAAATGGAATCCGGCAGAGCATTCCTGGGACTGTGCCTGTCACGGCTCCCGGTTCGATGAACAGGGGCATGTGCTGGACAACCCGGCAAACGGGAAATAAAAAATCACGCCACCGGGTAGGTGGCGTGATTGCATTATTGCAGCAGGTATTCTTCGGCATACCAGGCGGCAGAGGCACCGTCGGCTGCAGCGGTGATGATCTGGCGAACAGCCTTGGTACGGACATCACCCACCGCGAACACACCGGGGATATTGGTCCGGGTGGATTCGTCAGCGACGATATAGCCGCCTGCGTCCAGTTCAAGCTGCCCGGCAAACAGCTCCGTTGCGGGAGATCTTCCCACGCTGATAAACAGGCCGTCCAGTTCCAATAGGGTATTCTCCCCTGTTTTGGTATTTTCCAGTTCTGCGCCGGTGAGCTTTTCTGCATAGAGCAGCTTTTTCACCACATTGCTGCGGAGGATTTCGATATTCTCAGCCTGCTCCAAGGGTTGCTGGTAAATTTTCGTTGCGCGGAAAGTATCCCGACGGTGGACCAAATAGACCTTTTTGGAAATGCGGGACAAAAGCAGCGCATCTGCCACGGCAGAATTGCCACCGCCCACCACCGCCACGGTCTTGCCCCGGTAGAACATACCGTCGCAGGCAGCGCAATAAGCAACGCCCTTGCCCACCAATTCTTTTTCATTCTCCACACCCAAAGGGCGGTGATTTGCGCCTGTGGCCACGATCACCACTTTGGCGTGATATTCTTGTTCGGTGGTTTTCACGGTTTTGGGAGTGCCGTTCAGTTCTACAGAAACAACTTCTTCATTGCGGGTCACCGCGCCGAAACGAGCTGCGCCGGCCTGCATCTGCATACCCAGGGTAATACCGTCGATCCCGTCGGGGATACCGGGATAGTTGTCGATTTGGGTGGTTTCGGTCATCTGACCGCCGGCAAATAATTTTTCAAGCACCAGGGTGGAAAGTCCGGCTCTTGCGGTATACAATGCCGCTGTATAGCCGGCCGGGCCGCCACCGATTATAATCACATCATACTGCTCCATTGCCATTCTCCTTTTTCTTTAATATACCCAATTTCGGCAGCAAATTCCGTGATATTTGTCACATTTTTATTTTTCTTTATAGTAGAGCATACAGTGGCAGTAGCCTTCAAAATCCGGGTCGGCAATCTGGGCCTTGAATTCCTCACAAATGCATTTAAATTCCTCTGCCTTGCCCAAACGGCAAGGGCAATAGCCGCCCTTGGCCTTTAAGCCTTCTTTGACCGTTTTTACCACTGACCGGTCGGAATTGAGCCGTACTTTTCCCATTTTACTGCGCCTCCGTTTTTTCTTTTTTACCATTGTAGCATATTGTCCTTTTTCTTGCAAGAAACCACTTGCAGTTTTCCTTTTTGCGTGTTACACTTGTGGGAGATTTTATATACAAGGAGACGAAATCTATGCCAAGCTATGAAGCAGTGCAGGCGATCCGGGATACACCGGATGCGCTGCTGACTTGCATTTTGGATATGGGCGAAATTCTGCTGACCAGCGGTGCGGAGATCATCCGGGTAGAAGATACCCTGAACCGGCTGTGCAGCGCTTACGGATTCACCCAGATCAATGTGTTCAGCATCACCTCCAGCATCGTGCTGACTGCCCACTGCCCCGATGACCGGGTCATTACCCAAACCCGCAGAATCCCCACCCGAAACACCAATTTGGAAAAAGTCGCCCAGGTCAATGCCCTGTCCCGTCATATCTGCCGCACACCGGTTTCCGTTCGGGAGTTCCGGGTAATGGTTGACAAGGTACGCGCTGTTGGCACCTACCCCAGTTGGATTCTATGTCTGTGTTATGTGGTAATATCCGCCACCTTTTGCGTATTTTTCGGCGGCTCTGCATGGGATTCCCTGGCTGCGGCCATATCCGGTTTGGTGGTATTTTTCATTCAGCTGATCCTGCAGAAAATGGACATGAACGGTGTGTTGCATAGCCTGCTGGCTAGCGCACTGACCGCACTGGTGGTCGTATTTCTGGTAAAAATAGGCATCGGTCACACACCGGCAAATATCACCATCGGCAACATTATGCTGCTGATTCCCGGTGTGGCATTTACCACCTCCCTGCGTGACCTGACCAACGGCGATACTCTCTCCGGTTTGCTTGGATTGAGCGAAGCAGTTATCAAGGCCATTGCCATCGCCATTGGCTTTGCCGCTGTGCTGATTGGAATCGGAGGTGCTTTATGAGAGATCTTGTTATTCAAACTCTGATGGGCGCCATCAGTTCCGTTGCTTTTGCGATATTTTTCAATGTCCGCGGCAGGAAACTGTTGTTGTTCTTCTTCGGAAGCGCCTTAGACTGGGCAGTTTATCTGCTGGCAGTACATAACGGCTACAACGAATTCGTAGGTATGCTCCTGGCTACCATGACCGCAGCGCTCCTCAGCGAGATTTTTGCACGAATCATCCGGGCGCCGGTGCTGATCCTGTTGGTACCGATGCTGGTGCCGCTGATCCCCGGTCGCGGATTGTACAACACTATGGATGCGCTGATTCAGGGCGAGCGGGGGCGGTTTTTGACCAGCGGTATCTCCACGGTTTCCTGCGCCGCAGCCATCTGCCTGGGCATCATTTGCGTGACCGCCATCACCCACATGTTCTTTACCATTTGGGATTATATTCGCAAGCACCACCCGAAGCATTAACACTTCTCTGTGGCACTCCCTTTTCGATTTGGAGTGCCACAGAAATTTTTTTGCAGAAATTGCGAAAAGTTGTTGACAAACCGGTTTCGATGTGTTACTATACTCAAGCGTTCAGCAAGGACGCCAAGTCAATATGCGCGAGTGGTGGAATTGGTAGACTCGCTAGATTCAGGTTCTAGTGTTCACTGCGGACGTGCGGGTTCAAGTCCCGCCTCGCGCACCATAAGAGACAGCTGCAAGGCTGTCTCTTTTTTTGTCAG
>JAEIGA010011998.1_pt1 | contig 13142 bp, 16 predicted proteins | sample 9270691 | NCBI WGS metagenome assembly JAEIGA01 (sample SAMN17057246, study PRJNA624740) | gut metagenome | biome: biome; isolation source: fecal sample | host: Bos grunniens | place: China: Xizang | collected 2019 | reverse complement strand
CATTGTGTATACAATTGTGTCAATCTTGCTCAATCTGTCAGACAATTAACCGAATTGTTTGAATTATGTATACAATTTCAACACCATACACAATAGTTGTGTATAAAATAGTCTGACAATTTAGTGTGTATAGGTTGTGTATATCATGCAAGAAATCTTGCATAATCGAACATATGTTGGTGTACAATAATATGGACTTTATAATTAAGCAAAAGAAAAGAGCTGCAACTGATGTATGAGGAAGGATTGCTGCAGCTCTTTAAGATTTGATTAAGAAATTGGTGGGATCAATGGATTATTTATATTTTAGCATAATCAAGTATTTTTCGTTGCGTATAGATTGAATCAAAATACATAGCACCGGCAATATATTTAATTCTAAGCTTATCATAAAATAGTATTCTAAATAGCTTTGCTTCCTGGTCGTTATCCATATCATAATTAGGTAGGCCTTTCCAGGCACCTAGTTTAAAATATATGCTATGATCATCAAGTAGCTCTAAGCATGTATACTTACCTGCCACTGTAAATAATCCTTCAGATCTTTTTAATTTAACATCTCTTTTAACCAGCGCAAGATTATTATTGAACTTGTTCTCAAGAGCCATAGCTTTGAATTTATCATTCTTATTAATCCTATAGATAAATGTATCTTTCTTTTTATCCATAAAGTCCTTAGAGCTTAAAAACTCAATCCATATATCATCATCTCTATATACTGATTCCTTGTTATACATCATTGATTCAATAAGACTTGAAACACCTAAATCTTCTAGCACATCAGAATAAATATCATTAGTATTTGATAAAAATGTGATTCTAACTGGAGGATATCCGTCAAACTCTCTATTTCTGTTAACCGTTTCATAAGCATTTAAGAAAATTGCGCCCTGGTTCTTTTTAACAATAGTGCCCTCTTCAGTAATAAACTCATCCCAGGTCATATCTATTACATCTTCATAAGAAATACCTCTTGCGTTATGGAAAGTGGATATACTCATCAGATATCCTATAATCCTGAAATTATCGCTTTTAGGGTTTGCAATGAAGCAATAGTTACCTTCATATGATTTAATGCTTATTTCAGGTATTTCAGGCTCATTTTGGCATATAGGAGATGCTAAGCTATTTCCTGCAGCAATCTTTTTTACAACTTCTTGGGAATCACGTAACCAAATAAATTTACTCATATCGTATTGATCAGCTAGAGCATCTTCTATTCTATGCTTAAGGACTGAGTAAGTTTTACCCAGTCCTCTACCACAAAAATGTATATTGAGATTCTTTAGATCTGAATTTTCTATGTCGATAAATCCATGTTTAACAAGTTTCATATAATAAGCTCCTCTAATAAATTTCTATATAATTAAAATCGCCTCTAAAGTACTTTGCAACTTCTGCAGCTATTTGCTCCAATGTTCCTGCTCTATCGTCTTTATCTTCTAAATAGCCTACTAAAGCACCTATAATAAAGTCTCTTCTATCATCCAATACATTATAATTAAGTAGATAATTACTATTATTTTGTTTTACTATTGTATATTCTTTAATATCCCATTGTTTAATATAGGCTTCTATTGCATCATAAGTATGAAATAATTTAGATATATTCATATTATTTCCTCCTTCTTTCTGCCATTTCCTGCCTCTTCTCATAACTTATTTGCTTCCTGATCAATGTCATTAGAGCATTAAAATCAGCTCTGGAATCGCATATTTCAGCAGCAAGGGAGGCTACCATAGCTGCAGCTTCTCTTTTATTGTTGCAGTTGTATTCGGTTTTAATTGTAAGACCAGAAGCTCCATATTCAGATATTTCAGCCCTTATATAAGGCTCTTTAACAATTTCAGCAGTTGCTCCTTCTACTATCTTTTCAATTGTTTGATTGTCCATCTTTATCCTCCTTTTTGTACTTGAATTCTTTACATCTTCTAAAACATCGTTCTATAGTACACCATTCACATAGAATACCCTTAGTTTGAGCATAACATCTATTTGATAATGCTTTAATTGTATCCTGGAGTAGCTCATACTCTTCCTTAGAAATATTAATCGTTGTATTATTCATTCATATACTCCTTATATTTGTTTAATAATACTTCATATTCATAAGTCATACCTAAACTATAGCTAGTAGGGTACATAGCTATATTGGAGCCGAAGTAGACAGTATGTCCTTGTATCTCAATTGATTGCTCTTGTGGAAGATCATTGTATTGTGATGCATTTTTAACTGCTCTAAATACAAAACCTTTACCAATATCAAAAGGATGGTTTATTTTGCCTGCTTTAATAGCATCTATTATGCACTTCTTGCCTTCTTTCTTTGGTACTCCAGAGATTGTAATTTTAAAACCATCAGGAGTAGAAGCCATATATTTTTTAGCTCCCCAGGTTTTAAATAACTTAGCAATTCCTTCATCACAATATATGCCTAAATAATATCTTTTGCCTTCATAATCTATATAAGCTCCATTTTTTTCAGCCCAGGCTTCCATCTCTTCATTTAAGACTTCAAAGGCTGCTTCATGCAGCTTAGGATTTAGATATTTGCAGCTATCTGTATCGCAGTACACTAAATCTGATATAATCTTTTTATTGCCATTTTCATCTATTATGGTTCTTTCACAAGCTGTTATGCCCCTTTGCAACCACTCACGGGCATAGCAGGTGCACCATATGCCTACCTGGTAGCTTAAGAAGCTTGAAAAGTTATTATAATAATCAATCAGCTGTTTTTCTTCATCAGTATCAGGATCAATGTAAATAGAGTGTGGAAGTACTTCTACTGGTTCATCTTCTCCAGGATATTTAATATGTATGCTATAAGGCTTATTATTGATTTTAAACTCTGGGCGAATAATGGCAGAAACGTGCATCCCATACACTCCATTCAACAAACTCTTACTCAACTGGTAGTTGTAGGCCATATCATCATCAAAGTTAGGATCATCTTCATCCTGCTTCAATGCAGTCTTATCATAATAAAACTTAATAATCTTTTCTCTTAGCTCCTTAGGTATCTGTTTTTTCTTAGATACTTTTACTTTGGTAATTTTTGTAGCCTCTTCATCCCACTCATATTGATCACGGATTATTTTATAATCAGTTTCGGTAATTATGGTACTTGCACCCAAACATGAAATAATTCTTCCGTTGTCAACCTCTAGAGCATGTTTATCCTTTTGCTGCCTTTTGTGATATCTAAACTTAATATGTTCACACTTTGATACACTTATATATGGTACTGGTGTCCTATCAGGATCTTTAAGACGTAAATCAATAAAGCATATTTCAAAAAGTAAAGCCCAGGAATCAGAATGCTCTAAGTAATAATCAAATTCTTTTTGCTTAAAAGGTTTTAAATCAAAGAATTTTGTAGGGTATTTCTTAAAAAGCATTGTAGGGTATTCGCTTCTTACATCCTTTTGGCCTACATTTTTTTGCACCTTATTAGCATACATCCTATTTGCGTGGGTATTACCTCCTCGGAAGGCTGTATGATTCATGTTGTAGGTTTCAAGGTCAAGTGCTTCTCTTTTAAATCTGCTTCTTGCGTTTTTTGATTCATTAACTGCTTTTCTGCATACTTTTCTAACGTAACCAGTAGAAGTCAGTGGAAGGTAATTAATATCAGCTTTAGCACATTTTGAAATACGTCGCTGCATAGCAAGATGAAGGCCTACTACATCATTTTTACAGTAAATATACTCATCTTCTGAAATAGGTGTCCAGGGATATCGCTCTACTAAATAATCCATATTAGTTTTTTGATATTCTTTCGGAACGTTTTCATTCTTTAGGAATTTCTCTAACTTTTGATTAGATAGCTTATTAGAGCATCTGAATACTATATATTCAGTTTCTGCTGATATTATCTGCCTTTGCTTTGTGCATAGTATCTGTTCCCAGGTAAAGTAGTCTTTTATAAATTGGAATTCATAAGACAAAAAATGCACAAAAATGCAGATTTTATCCCCACCTAAATCTTTAGCTTCCTCTTCTATAAGCTTAAGCCTTTTAATAACCTCATGTAGTGATCTAACCTGGATATAGTCGCACCCATCATAGAATTGGCCAGACCATATTATTCCATTTAAAATAGGCTCATTATTTTTATCATTTCCAGTTACTATAGTTGTAGTTTCGATATCAAAGGTATAAAACTTATGTCTATATATGTGGCTTCTTTTATGCATATCTATGCCTCCAGACTGGTCTGCTGATCATACCATTCATCAAAATCAGACAATCCGTAGTCTGGATTATTTAGATATTTAAACATTTCAAGAGCCAACTTTCTTAAATCTATCTTCTTTTCTCCCTCAGTTACTGCATATACATAATCAGAATCAAAATTTTTATGCTCATCAATCTGATCATAAAGCTTCCATAGAAGAGATTTATAATCCTTAGCTCCTTCTATATCAAGCTTTATTGTAAGATTTGATAAATCAATCAAAGATTTTGCCTGGCTTATATCAGAAGTATATGTAAGTAAGTCTTTATAGCTCATAGATTCTAAATACTTCTTTCCTGCTTTTGCATACCCTTTTTGAGTCATCCTATCATAATCTATCAAATCAGTAATTTGCGCATAGAAATCGCCTGATAATGCGCCTGCTTTTTCAGCTCTCTGAAATGCCTTATTAAAGCTTCTAATTTGTTTTTGAATTTCTGTTAAGCTATTCATCCTTATTCCCCCTTAAGAAACTATAGCTAACCTTTGTTTTAAGATTCTAAGATAACCCCTCATATAGTGCAGCTGCTCTTCTAGTGTATGAATCTCCTGAAGTGATGTATCTGGCACTTCTCCTTTTCTTGCTTTAGATACAAAATCTTCAAGCTTATCCACCTTAATCTGCAGTTCACACTTCTCACGATACATTCTAGAATATTCTTCATCACTCTTCCTCATCATTGTTGTTATCCTCCCCACGATAGCTAATTAAAGCATGCATTATAGTATCATTTTTATCCCTATCATAATAAGCATAAGTAGTTACAACGGCATAAGTATGCCAAGGATAATGAAGATCATCAGAATCTAAATCAAAATGGTCAACATCAAAATGATTTTTATCTTCTATTACATGCAGCTCTAAATCTTGTGTTTTTGGAATTAAACCATAAAATTCAGCAAAACTAATCATAATAATACCTCCCCATTAGATAGATTATAGTTGGTTACCATTAATTTAAGCCTCCTTAGGAAGCTTCTTATTGAATCTAGCAAGATAAGCATGTAATGCCTTATTTACTAGTTCATTTTGAGATGATCCAGTAATAGCTGATACCTGCTGAAGCTTTAAATTATCCTCTTCAGTAAGTAAAAATTGTTTTCTTATTTTGCGATTCTTTAATACATCCATTTGTTATTACTCCTTAAATAAAATGAGCTCCAGTACTTTCATACTGGAGCTTAGGGTACTGTGTATATTTGTTTGATATTTAATTTTTAAACTTCCTGCCAATCAATGCCATAGCATTTCTTATTGTGAGATTCATACTCTCTGATTTTAAAGATTGCATTTCCTGCAATAATATCATCAATATCCTCAGGAGTTTTCATAATCTCTTCAACCTCTTCCAACATGTGATTTGGAAGATTAATGAGCTTATCCTCTAAGATTCCTACTGGAGAAGCTCCATACTCTTTAAGCTGCTTTTCGGTTTTGTTCTTGTTTACAAATACACCCTTAAGAGTGTATACCTCATCAGCTCCATTCATTTCAAAAAGGTCCTGGAGTTTAAAATACTCAAAATCTTTGGTATCAATTCCCCAGTCAATTAATCCCTTTTTGTGACGTTTTGCAAAACTCATTAGTTTGCACCTCCTATTATAAAATTTATTTTGCTTTGGAAGGTTACCCTTCAGTTATTAATATACACATACACATACACAAAATCAACATAAAATTTTCAACAAAAAATCACACTCCACAATTGTGAAGTGTGATTATTGAATTAAATACTAATATCTGCTATAGAGCTAAATTGTTATCTTGTACATAATTAGTTGCATTATTAGTTATATTACCTTCATAAAGGTTATTAGTAATAATTACATGATCACATGTATTATCAACATTAACTGCAGTCGCAATATTGTGATTCATATTATTACCAATAATATTTACCCCATCGCAATTATTGCTAAGTAGTACACCTACACCACCTGAAACTCTCTGAGGACTGGTAATATTATTATTTACAGTGATATTAGTAGAATTTATAAGAGCTATTGCTCTATATAAATCTAAAAATACATTGCCATTTATTACTATATTTTCACTCTGAGATATTGAAATACATGTAACACTAGACTGCACCTGAGGATTATTGCAATTTACATTTGAAATAGTAATGCCAGTGCAATCCTCTATTCTAACCAAGTTGATACTATCTTCATAAGGTGTAATGTAGCATCCCTCTATAATATTTGTATTATGCATCGGAGAGCCTTTTAATCCTCTTAATCTAATAGCAGGCCCTTTTGTTAAATCAAAAATACTATTTTTTATGATAACATCACCTGGATTAGAAATGCCGCTACCGTTGTACATATAAATAGCATTAATGCAGCCAGTAGTTTCAAATCTTTCAATGTATATATCTTGTGGCCACGTATCGCAATAAATTCCATATGCAGTAGTGTTATTAATGAAATTGCATGTACATCTTAATAATCTTGAAGAAACACATCTATTTACAAAATGGAAACCAAAACAAGTATTAGCTGAATATACATCTTCATTGTTAAGTTGTACATCATAAGCTTTAAATCCTTGTGAAGTATCAATTTTGACATAACGACAGCTGTCATACATACTCAAGTCATTTAAAACACAATATGGCGAATTAGTAAAAGTAATAAAATAACTTGAAGTATCTGGTACTGGATTTGTATTTCTAAAAAATAGATGCTCAAAATACACAAAATTCACACCAGTAACATTAAACATTATATTATTGGTTGTATGTTTGAGTATTGAGCTTGCTCTATTTTCACCCATAAAAGTTAGATGTCTAACGTTTACAGCTACAGTGCCTTCTATCAAATAGGTGCCAGTAGGAAAGAAGATACATCCACCACCTACCGTTCCCATATAAGTAACGATATCCTGTAAAGCTGCTGTGTTATCAGTTACTCCATCAGGTACTAAAGCAGTAAGATTATGTCCAGGCTTTAGTACGTTTAAATAAATACACTTAGAATTAACTTCATTAATAGCATTTACTATAGAAGATTGATCATTTGTATCTAAAAGAGATAAATCTCCTACATCACTTATTATGTTATTAATTGATGTATTAAGCTCAATAATTGAATTAACAATGCTTGATTGGTCTACCGTAGGTAAATCATTTAAATCGCCTATATCAGTAAGTACTTCATTAATTGCATTAACCAAGCTGCTTTGATCAGTAGTATCAAGTAAAGCCAAATTACCTAAAAGTGATTCTACTGTTATATGTGCGCAATTAGAGCCTTCTACATATGCATCACCTGCATTCATTGCAGAAGTTACTATATAAAGCACTCCATTTAACCACACTAGATCACCTGCTGCCCTGCTTGCTGAAGCTGTAGTAGATAACCTTTCATTGGCTGCTGCTATCTGCTCTTCAAGTCCGCTAATAGCATCTGCATAATTGTAAATTTTAGTCCAGTATGAAGAATTAGATAATGAAACGCCATAAGGTACAGCCTGAGTTGAAATATATGCATCTCCAGTCTGAGGATCTACAACAATTGTATTAGCTTCATATTGAGATGTAATATCCCAAAGAATCGGATCAGCATATTTAATTGTATTAAGATTAATGAAATTTGATACTTCCTCACTAAGCTTTTTTACTGTATATAATAGCCAGTCAAGGTTTAATATCTCATCATTAACATTTGGATATCTTTTCCACCATGGAAATAAGCCTGCCATATTTACACCTCCTTAATTATAGATACAAATACAAAATTCAGAAACAAAAAGCTCTGCAACCATTTCATAGATATTAATTCGCCAAGCATTATACTCAGCAATTAAAAGCTCCTGGCTCATGGTAGTACCATAGTTGCCCCTTTTCCATTCATCAGTGGTTTGACTATGTTCCCATGAATTAGAAGTACTTTCGCTTGAACTTTCAGAATCTGAAGATAATTCTGAAGTAGATAGAGAAGTAGCTTCTGAACTAGACATTGAATTATGAGCAGATGTACTAAGTGAAGAAGATGAGCTAAGTGAATCCTGCTCTACATTTTGAAAAGTACTTGCATCATAAGCAGCTTTACTTTTTGTATCCTGGCTTTGGTCTTTTCCAGTACTTAAAGTATTATTATTTTGATTAGTTATACTTTGAGTATTAGTATTGTTAAGGCCTTGTCCGTTATGGTTTCTTAAAGTAGTTGCAAACTTTGTATCAGCACCCCTATCTTTTATTGCATCTTCTCTAGTAGTTTTTACATCTACATTGTAAAGAGCTTCATAATCAAAATTGTAAGCTTTAATCCATCTATCAAAATTGTGATAGAATTTTTTAGCCCAGATACCAATCATATATTTTAAATAATCATAATCTGGATATAATACTGAAAACTCTCCACCCTGCCTAAGTATTTCAGATACTACAATTTCTTTATCATATCCTTCAGGAAGATTAAGATCGTCCCAGATTGCCCCATCAGAATAGTTACTCATTCCTATTAGAGTCAGTTTGCTTAACATCTGAAACCTCCTTTCCTGCTTCCTTTGCTCCAGTTTGACCCGTATCATAGATTCTTGCTTCTACTGATAAGCTACCTTCAAGCTCAGGAAATACTTCTATAGTTTTCTTAACAGATCTAGTCAGACAGTCCATCATATAGGTGAATCTTGCTACAGTTTCAGCTGAATTAGATTCAACTTCATTAGTAACAAGTCGCTCTGCTTTATCTACTGGATTGTTAGGAATTCCTATTTCTGAATCAAATTGATTCAAGATCCTGCGATAATCTGCTAAGAGCTTATCAGTGATGTAATTTTCTCCAACTCTAAGATCTAAGACCTCAAAAGGATCTTTATCATCAAGTGGAGCTGTTTTTGCATCTGCAGCATCCTTTTTCTTTAGTTTATCCTTATCATAAACTATTAATGGTTTGCCTGAGTTTCGTTGATCAAAAATAGCTTTTAAAGTTGCAGCAGCTGCAGTAGAATTAGCAGCCACGATATAGGCAAATCTAGCATTAATAATAGATTGATCTACAGTGGACCATAAAATAGCAAGCCTTGCAGCATAAAAATCTACTATATCAAGAATTCCTCTATAATCACCAGTAATTTTAATAAGGCCTGCACCTTCATAAATTATTTCAGAATAAGGCATAAAGAAATAAGGATTTGCAGTTCTTATCTTTGTGGGCTGCATCTGTACTCCAATACCTGATACTGTAGATACTGCAGGAATAATGCCAAATCTTTGATTTGGTGTTTTGGCATACTTATTGGTATCAAATACTCCCATAAAACCCTGAGAGTATATACCAAACTCAAATATTTCTTTCTCCCAATGATTTGGAACCTTCCAACTAAATTTACTTGCTACTCTTTGATACAAGCTTCTCCAGAAGAAGTAATAAGTATCAGAGTCAAAACAAATATTAGAAGAGGGCACTTTGTGCCCCCTCATGTTGTTTAGTTCCTGGAAGTATAATGGAAATCCACCCATATCTATACCTCCTTTAATAGATTAATCAAGAATAAGTACAACAAAATTTTCTGTCTGATCATTATACCAACGGGTAGTCCAGTTGTAGAAATTGTTGAAATAGCGTGCTCTAGGATTTTCAATTGAGCGTACACCTTCATCAATTACAGTAATGCCAAGTGCATCTCTATCAAAGATAATACCTACAATACCAGTTTCTTCAACTGCAGCTGAAGTCTTCTGGCAAGTACCATCGGAAAGCAACTCATTAGCTTCAATTTTAATATCAGAAGGAGCATCAATTGACTGCCAATAATTAACTCTTTCAAAAGCTCCGATTTCAAGAAGCTGTTCATTGTAAATTCCTGAAAGAGCTGAAGCATTAACTTGATCCATAAATTCTGATAGTAACCAGATATTCATATCAGTATCTCTTGTAAATCTAAGAATAGGATGTGCAAGTGCTACACCATTATAAGTAGTAATTTCCTTATGGAAGTACTTGCTTCTTTCTCCCATGAATCTCTTAAGAGTATTGATTCTTCCATATACCCACTTAGCAAAAGGCTCAAATTCTGCATTTGATAAGTAGTTAGAAGATGTAATAGTTGTATTACCAGTAGCGTTCTTATACTCTGTAATAAGATGAACTACACGGCCTGAGCCATCACCATCTTGATTAATTACTGCAGCAATAAAGTTATTTACTGTAGCACGAGATTCAGCTTCAGTTTTCTGATTAATCTGATTAATCAAATTCTGAGCAGCTGCAGCCATAAATGAACCAAAATCTGCTGAAGATGTAAAAGCCTGCTTTAGCTGATCTTCTGTAAATGTAACTACAAGCTCTTTAATGTTGCCACCATAAAAATTAAACTGAATAGCATTCTGGCGCTGTGTGATAAATGGATTTGCACCAGGCTGACCATTAGTAAGATTAAAGGCCTCATCATCCATAAGATCTACATCTAAAATAGTAACCTTGCGAACTATTCCGCCCCATTCCTGATTATCTCTTTCAATTGAAGGATAAATCATACTGTAGGCTCTTGATACATAGATAGACTTTGTAAGAAGCTGTGAAATTGCAGTATTAAGCTGATCGTAACCCTGCTGAAGTGTAGTAGTTGCAACTGCCACAAAATCAGATTCATCTGTAACTGCAATAGTGTTCTCACCAGTCATCATCTCAATAAGAGATGTAAGTAAAGTAGCACTCTGCTGAAAGCTCATTGAATTAACTGCCATAACTATTCCTCCTTTTTGTTATGAAATAATTGATTAAATACTTCTGCCGCAGAATCTTTCTTTTCAGGCTGCTCTTTTACTGTTTGCTTATTGTTAAGATTTGCAAAATCAGCATTAAGCTTTGAAAGCTCATCTTCTTTTGATTTTAGAGCATCTTCCTTTTCCTGCAGCTTATCCTCTAATTCTTTAACCATTTTAGCAGCTTCCTCAAGTGATGATCTTAAGCGAATATTCTCATCATTATATTGTTGTTGCTCGAGTTGCTGCTGCTCTTCTGCTTCCTCAATTGCTTTGATTTCTTCTTCTGTTTTACCTTGAAGTAAATATCCTAGTTTTTCCGAAAATTTCATAATCGGGTACCTCCTTTAATGTGAATATAGCATAATTTTTCTAATAATTCAAAAAATACCTACAACTTAAGTATAGTATATTCCCTGATCTAGCATTTGATTAATCTTATCTCTTTCATATGAGTAAACTCTACTTGAAGCTAACTGGAAGCCATCAGTTTGAATATATCCACTAAAAGCAGAAGGAGTTGAAACTCCCATGTAAGGTTTACCCATTATAGGATCAAAATTGGTTTGAGATTCAGATAATTGTTTTTGAGTTACCCATATATGAATAACTGAATCAATACAATGAGATGCACCACCTCCAAGGCCTGCAGAACCTGAACCAGTTCCTCCCATTGCATCTAGTGACATTTTAGCAGATGCAAAAAATGAACCTCCTATTGCAAGTGTTGCAGCAGTTGATAAACCTCCTGAAGCAAGTCCTACACCTGCAGCAATAGCAGCACCTACACCAGTTATAGTTCCTGACATCATTTTATTTGTATCAATACCAGTAGATCCATAAGCAGTATTCATAGCACAATTTCCTGAAGCCAGACCAAAACTTCTTCCTGACTGAGTACCTACTACAGCGCAAGATATATCACCAGAAGTTACATTTATACATAATCTTACATCTACTGAAGTATCGTTTTGAGCTTCAGTTGCAGGTACTGTCATAAAGCCTACCATTGGAATAAATAACGTTATATCAGTGTATTGTGAAACTTTCCTCCAATCTGCAGACTGCCAAGGAATTGATATTGTAGTTGTATAAGTAACTACTGGTTTATTGATGTGATATCCTTGAATACTTGAATTATTGCTATTCTTACAAGGATAACCTCCTAAATATAAATCCTCAGCAGAACCTCCTGAAACATCACTTCCTGCTAATACTAAAGGAATTGATATAGCTGATTTAAGGCATTCTGCTGCAGATCCTCCGTACCACATCTGTTTTAATGCATCTGTAGTATCTGTAATACTAAGGCCATTCCAATAATTATCACATCCATCAAGTAACTCCTTAATATCACCTGAATATTTAAGTAAATAAGCACCAAAAGAACCATTTCCAGTGATACCAACTATTACAGCTCCCATTCCTGATGTATTAATTGTAGCCCCTGATATAGCAGATTGATTGTGGCCTAAAACTACATCAGCAAGCACTGGTATTCTAGGATCAACTATATTTTTAGTTGAGCCTGATGCGTAAAGAATCATACATGAAGTACTTCCTATTTCTGTTTTAAAGGAAGCTAAATAATCTTCTGTAAGTGATACTTCAAACATGCCTTCAATAAATTTAGAATCAGATATAAAATAGTACCTATTCCAATCTGAAACATAAGCATAATTATAAGCTCCTACTATAAATGTCTGTGTTAAAAATACAGGCTCAACAACATTACAACCTTCTTTTAAAATTAGATCTTTTTCTGTATATGCAGCTGAAGTAGGCTGTAAAGTTTCTTTTGTACGTTTGGCAAAATTATAGAACCTTACTTTCATTATTCTTCCTCCTCAATATCTAATTTGGTAAGAATAGCTTTAGATATTTTACTTAAATTATTAATAGTAAAAAAGGCTGCAGCTATTTCTAGCAGCAGCCCCTGGTGATAGTGAAGGTAACCAACCATATCCAAAGCAATTATTTCAGCTCCTGGTTAAGGTTAAGGATATCTATCAAGCTGATAATACCATTTTGCAAGAAATCCTGCAACACCTACACAACCTATACACACTAAATTGTCAGACTATTTTATACACAACTATTGTGTATGGTGTTGAAATTGTATACATAATTCAAACAATTCGGTTAATTGTCTGACAGATTGAGCAAGATTGACACAATTGTATACACAATG
>JAEIGA010011997.1_pt1 | contig 13142 bp, 18 predicted proteins | sample 9270691 | NCBI WGS metagenome assembly JAEIGA01 (sample SAMN17057246, study PRJNA624740) | gut metagenome | biome: biome; isolation source: fecal sample | host: Bos grunniens | place: China: Xizang | collected 2019 | reverse complement strand
TTCATCCGCATCATCGAAAGCTGGGATACGGCGACCTCGGAAAAGGAGCTGAGCGCGTACAGCGTGTGCAGCGTGTGGGGCGAAACCGTGGAAGGCGGCATCTATCTGCTGCATGTGGAGCGTCAGCGCCTGACATTTCCGCAGCTCAAGGCGCAGGTGGTGGCCCAGCATAACCGCTTTGGGGGTACGGGCATCCTTGTGGAAGACAAATCGTCGGGCAGACAGCTCTGCCAGGACTTGGGCATGGGGACGAGGCTGCCGCTGATACCGGTGCAGGTAGGCAAGGGGCAGGACAAGGTGGCCCGCGCTATGGGCTGTTCGGCGATGGTGGAGGCAGGCAGGGTGTACATACCGGCGAACGCCCCGTGGCTGAGCGTGTTCATGCAGGAAGTGCTGACCTTTCCGAATTGCCAGTACAAAGACCAGGTGGACTCGATGACGCAGGCTTTGAATTACCTCAAAGGCGGCAGTGTGATAGCCGCCATGGACTTGTCATAGCTATGAGCAGAGCAGAACGAGATAAAGCGTTGGCAAAAGCCGACCTGTACCGCGAAGAAAGCAAGGATAGGACGGCAAAAGCGGTCATCGCAGGGCTGAGACCGAAGCGCGTGATGAGCGGTATTGTGTGGGAAGACGCTGTAAACGGCAGAGAGTATCAGCGCATCATAGGCGGCTGTGCCTGGCCTGGGGCAGAGAGCTTCACGCGGACGTGCCACATGGCGATTTTGGGCGAAGACACGCAGAAAGACCCCTCTTCGGGCCGCCCGAAGATATGGCTTGTGGCCGAAGAGGTGGCGCAGAGTGTGGAAGAGCTGCTGGACAAGGTGTGCATGCGGATGGAAACCACCGTTTGCCGCGACTGGGTGATGCCGGTCGAGGAGCCGGAGTACATCCGCGTGGAAAACTGGCTGCGGGAGCGCCGCAGATGCCGCCGCCCTGTGCCGCAGGTGCTGGACGCGCCGATAACGCGCTTTTTGGAGCTGAACGCGCTGATGCAGGCCCGCACTGTGACCACGAAGAGCTTCTATTTTGGCCCTGACAGCATCGCGGCGGCGGCCTACGCCTCGGTGAGCGACCAGGATTTCAGCCGCCAGCTCAACCGATTCCCTCAGATAGGCGCGGTTTTGTACCCGCTGGGCTATCTGGACACCGTGGAAAAGCGCGACGTGCGCCGCGCGCCCCGCATACCCGCCGAAGGAGGCTACTGATGGACATGCTCGAAGAGCTGGTCGAGGCCATGTACAAAAGCCGCAACACTGACCCTGTGGAAGTGGCTGCAGACTTCCTTCGGCAGTACGAAGGGCGGAAAATACCCCGCGTGAAGCCGCAGTACCTGCGCCTTCGCGCCCGTGACCTGCAGAGCCTGGGCTGTAAAAGAGGGCTGATGGCCTCGATACTGCAAGTGAGCGACCGCCACGTTTTCAATTTGCTGAAATGAATGAGCCTGGCGTTTCAGTGACACGAAACAGAGGCTTGTTTTAACCTGAGATAAACTGGAAGCCGGAGGTTTTGACAGTGCTGAGATGGCTGTATGGCGGCACAGCTTTGCTGATAGGGGCGCTGGGGCTTTGGAACTGGCACCTTGCGGGCGAGCTGGACGAGCACAAAGCCCTGGTAGCCGTCCTGGAGCAGGACGCACGGGTTCTCAAGACATCCTTGAGCGGCCTGGCGGCATGGACTGCCGAGACGGACAAGGTGCTGGAAGAGCACCGGCTTGCGGCGAAGAAGCAGGAGGCGGCCTTCCGCAAACTGCAAAGCCAGGTGAGGGCTGCGTATGACGACAAAGACACTGCGGAATGGGGCCGGAGGCCTGTGCCTGACGCTTTGCGTGTCCTGCTCGGCGGCAAGCCCTCAACCCCTGGTAATCGATGAGAGACCTGTCAGCACGGCATTGCTGGCTGACATTGAGGTGCCCGATTTTGCAGGCACCACAAACTCCGACCTGTATGATTATGCGATGACCTTGAAAGAGGAATTGCGGATATGCAGGGCTGAGAAGCGCACGGAAAAGGCGCTTGTGGAGCTGAAAGCGAATGGTGGGCGACAAGGACATACTGAAACTGATCGCTGATGCGCTGCCGGTGGTAGCCATCGCTGGTGTGGGCGGCCTGGTGAGTTTTTTGAGGGAAGGCAAGTGGAGTCCTATGAGGCTCGTGGCGAACGTGACAGGGGCCAGTTTTTCGGGCCTCTTGGTGTACGCCTGCCTTTCTGACACGGGCATCACGCCTGGGCAGATGTGCGCGGTGGCTGGCGTTGTAGGCTCCAGCGGCGGCGCGATCCTAGAGCGGGCGCAGGAGCTTTTGCTGGACATGGCCCACAGGTACATAGGCGCACACGAAGACCACGATCATCATCACGACCATGAACACAGGGGCGACCGCTGATGAACACCGACTTTCCCGTACAGACTACCGCTGAAACGGAACAGCCTATCAATACGCTGGGCCGTACTTTGCTTGCGGAGTTTGAGCGTGCCGAGAGCGCCCGCCGCCTGACCGAAGAGAACTGGGTGCGCAATGCCCGCCAGTATGCCGGCGAGTATGAGCCGAGTGTGCTGGCACGCATACCCAAAGACCCTGAGACTGGCGCGTACACCCGTTCTACCGAATTTATCCGCCACACCAAGGCGAAGTGTGACGTGCTGAAAGCGCGCCTGATGGACTTGCTCTTTCCCAGCAACAACGCGCGGAACTGGAGCATCGAAGCCTCTCCTTCGCCCGAAGTGCCGAACATGGCGTTGCTGCAGGAGATACAGCGCCGTGAAGCCAAGGGCGAGATGGTTCCTGCCGACCAGGAGCTTCTGATTAAGGAAGTGGCCGACCAGCGCGCCGCGGCGATGATAAAACTCATCGATGACCAGCTGAACGCCAACAAGATAAGCTACAAGCGCACCTGCACGAGCGTGCTTCGCTCCGGCATCATTTACGGCGCTGGCTGCTTGAAAGGCCCGCTGGTTACGCATCGCCCTAAGATGTCTTACGAGCCTCAGACACGCGTGAACGAGGACGGCAAACAGGTGGTGGACTGGAAGTATGTGCAGAAGGGTGACGTCTTTCAGCCGTACTTCGAGTTTGTTCCGGTGTGGGATTTGTACCCCGACCCTGCTGCCAACTGTCCCGAGCAGCTCAACTACCTGTGGCAGACCCATGTGAAGACCCGCAAGGAGATGCAGGAACTTGCCAGCTTCCCTGGCTTCCACGGCGATATTTTGCGGAAGTTTCTGGCCAGCACGCCGGAAGGCACGTTTGAGCAGAAGCCGCACGAGCAGGAGCTGCGCAGCATTGGCGAGAAGGAACAGTACGTTTCTGCCGACGACTTGCGCGGGCGCTACCGCCTGATGGAGCGCTGGGGCTACCTGAGCGGCAGCCAGCTTATCGAAGCGGGTATGGATGCTGAGAGCATCGCTGTGATGATACCTGAGTTCGACCCCGAAGCGTCCTACGGCTGCAACCTGTGGATGACCAGCACCGGCGTGGTTATCAAGTGTACCGTTGCCCCTGTGGAAGAGGTGGCCATCCCCTACCATTTCTTCCGCCCCTATGCTGACGATACGGGCTTTTGGACTGAGGGCCTGCCGGACATCTTGCGTTCCCCGCAGACGGTCATCAATGCGGCCACGCGCATGATGCTGGACAACGCCAGCATTGCCGCAGGCCCGCAGATAGCTGTGAACGTGGACGCCCTGGCGACCGAAGAGGACGCTACCGCGGTGTACCCGCACAAGGTGTGGCTGTTCCGTGGGCACAGAGATTTGCAGGAGTGCTTCCGTGAGATTGGCGTTTCGAGCCACACGCAGGAGCTTCTGACCATCATTGAGAAGCACGCGCAGTTTGCCGACGAGACGAGCTTCCCGCGCTACATGAGCGGCGACAACAGCGGCGTGCGCGGCGCTGGCGACACGGCCAGCGGCCTTTCCATGCTGATGAGCATGGCTTCGATGCCGGTGAAAGACCTGGTGAATGAGTTCGACAGCGGCATCACGGAGCCGTTCATTGCAGCCATGTACCGCTGGAACATGCGCTACAGCGAGAACAACGACGTGAAGGGCGACTACGAAGTACGCGCCACCGGCAGTACCAGCCTTATTGCCCAGGAACTGATGGGCAAGCGCCTGCTGGAAACGATGGCCGTGCTGACCGGCCCTGGCATGGCCGACCAGACCGACTTTGCCGAGCTGTACCGTTCTGTCATCCGCAGTTTCGACCTGCCGAAGGAGATTCAGCTTTCGCCGGAAGAAGTGCGCTTCAATCAGCAGCAGCAGATGAAGATGATGAAGAAGGCCGAACTGGAAGCCCTGATAGGCGAGCTGGCTAAGCGCAACGTGGCTATTGAGCCTGAATTGTTGCGGCTTGCCCAGCAGATAGTGGCTGGCGACATGGAGGCGCAGAATGGCCCGCAGTAGGGTGAACGAATTTAGGCAGCGGCTCAAGGACACCGTCAGCCGAGAGGTGCTGCAACTTGTGATTGGCTACATCGAGGCGGCCTCGGAAGAGCTTACTGACTCGATGATATATGCGGACGAGACGGACAAGACCCTGCGCTTGCAGGGGCAGTTGCGCGGCTACAAGGACATAGTGCGCAACCTTTCTCGTGTGCATGACTGAACGAGCGAAACGCTCAAAACTAGCTTCCGCAACGGCGCGACCCTGCAAAGGCTTATCGCTCAGGCCGGAGCGGCCCTAGGAGAACATCATGGAAGACTTGGAACAGCAGACCCTTACGCCCGAAGAAGAGTTTGAAAAGCTCTTTGACGAGATGGACGGCGGCGGCGAAGAAGGTGACGACACTGGTCAGCCTGCGACGGAGCAGGAGCAGAGCCAGGAGCAGAGTGAGGCTGTGGACGAGCAGACCTCTGCCCAGGAACCGCCCGAAGACAAGCCTGCCGACCAGCCCGAGGACAAGGGCGACGACAAGGGCACGGACGACCACAGATTCAATTCCATGATGGGGCGTTTGAAGGCGGCCCAGCAGGAAAATTCGCGCATGAAATCCGAGTTTGCCGATATGCAAGCTAGGATACGCGATTTGCAGAGCCAGCTTGCCGCCAAGCAGGAACCGCCCGCGCAGCCGGTGCCCGTGGAGGGTGCCGAAGGTCTGCCGGACGAAGTACGCGCGCTTGTTCAGGAACGGAGCAGTGACGGCGAGAAGATGCGCCGCGTTCTGGAGGAGTACGGCCCCGAGCACATGAGTGTGCTTGCCCAGGCAGTGCTTGCCCGCCGCGAGATGCAGAACGACGCCGCCCAGATGCGCAAGCAGTTTGCTGGGGATGTGCGCGAGCGCCACGAGATGGCCCTTGCGGAGACCTTCCCCGAATTTGCTGACGCGATCCTTGGCAGAGACGCCGCGAAGACTGCGGAGCTGCAGGACGGTATCCAGGCATGGATAGGCCAGCTCCCCTACGCGGAAGGCGCTGAGATGCAGCGCATCCTTGGCAACGGCACCACCTACGAAGTTTCGGGCATGCTGGCGAAGTACCGGCAGTTTCGAACCGGCAGTGCCAAGTCCCGCGCCAACACGCCGCCCTCGAACGGGCAGGCGCAGAAGCTGGCGCAGAGCAACATTGCCGTGCCCAGCGCGGGCAGTCGCGTGCCGACCAAGGCCAAAGCTACCAGCTTTGACGAAGTGTGGGACGAACTGGACAAGAAATAGTCCTGCCTCCGTCTACGGAGATACGCAATGACCGTTTACGGTGACATTTCCCCTCGTACTGCGGTGTACGCCGCTCGTGAACTTCTGGAACGCGCCGAACCCCTTCTGGTGTTCGAAAAGTGGGGCCAGGCTAAGCCCATTCCCAAGAACACTGCCCGTACCATCAAGTTCCGTCGCTACGAAGCCCTGGACTCCACCCCTAACCCCCTGACCGAAGGCGTTACCCCTTCCGGCAAGAAGCCTACCTTTACTGATGTGGAGGCCACCCTCCAGCAGTACGGTGACTTCGTTGAAATCACTGATGTCATCCAGGATCTTCATGAAGACCCCATTCTTCGTGAAATGATGGCTCTGACTGGTGAACAGGCCGCTCAGATGTACGAAAAGGTGCGTTATGGCGTGCTGTGCGGCGGCACCAATGTGTTTTACCCTGGCGTTGCCGCTGGCCGTGAAAACGTGGCCGCTCCCCTGACCATTGGCCTCCAGCGCAAGGTTACTGCCGCCCTTATGCGCCAGAATGCCCAGCGCATTACCAGCATGGTGGGTGCTGGCCCCAACTACAACACCACCCCCATTGCCCCTGCCTACATCGCCGTGTGCCACGTTGACCTGGACACCACGCTTCGCAAGATGGCTGGCTTCGTGCCCGTGGAAAAGTACAGCAACCCCAGCGTGGCTGTGCCTGGTGAAATCGGCAGTGTGGAAGGCGTGCGCTACATCGGCACTACTATGGCCGAACCCTTTGAAGACGCCGGTGGCGCTGCCGACGGCTTCATGAGCACCGGCGGTAGCAAGGCTAACGTTTACCCCATCCTCTATTTTGCCAAGAACTCCTACGCCATCGTGCCGCTCAAGGGCAAGGCCGCCGTTACTCCGTGCGTGCTGAACCCCAACAGGCCCCGTGGCGGCGACCCCCTTGGCCAGCGCGGCACCGTTGGCTGGAAGGGCTATACCACCGCGGTCATCCTGAATGACCTGTGGATGGCCCGCGCCGAAGTGGCTGTTTCTACCGACTACGAGAACTAACCGAACGGCTCCCCGTGGGTGACTGCGGGGAGCCTTGAGAGGCTTTTATGAGCGAAGACAAGACCCAGGAACAGGAACACGACGACAAGACCAAGGCCAAGGTAGACCCTAAGCAGACTGCTGAATACTGGGAAAAGCGCGTGAAGCTGAGCATTTCCAGCGACGCCAACGACCCCATTGGCCTGACTGACGTGGTGGTGAGCGTGAACGGCGAAGCCATCCGCATCAAGCGCGACCATACAGTGATGGTGAAGCGCAAGCATGTGGCGGCCCTGAAAGATGCCGTGAGGATCACTTATGTGACCGACAAGGACGGCCAGGTGACTGGCACGCGCAAGACCCCGCGCTACAACATGACCATTACGGAGTAGTGCCGTGCTTGCATCCGACATCCTTGACCGAGTGAGCATGCAGCTCAACGACGCGGGCCGCGTGCGCTGGAGCGAACGCATGCTGCTCAACTACCTGACCGACGCCATGCGGCAGACGGTTTTGCAGAGGCCGGATGCAAGCGCGACTGCTGTGGTGATGGAGCTGGAGGCTGGCAAGCAGCGTCAGCGCATCCCGCAGGGCATGGTGACTCTGCTGAAAGTGGTGCGGAACATGGGGGATGGAGAAACGCCTGGCCGCCCCGTGACCATGACCACGCGTGAGGCGATGGACAGCATTGCGCACCTTGTGCCGCAGTGGGAGTACGACGAAGTACACCAGTACGCCTTCGTACAGCAGACGCCCGACTATTTTTGGGTGTACCCCACGCCTGGAGCCGGTGTGCATGTGGAGCTGGAATGCGCCGCCGACATCGACGAGCTGAAAAGCATGAAGGACGAACTGCCGCTTTCGCAGGTGTGGGCCGAGCCTTTGCGCGAGTATGTGCTGTACCGCGCGTTCAGCCTGAACGGCACCAGCCCGCAGGACAGAGCGCGGGCTAACGACCATTTGCAGCAGTATTACTACGCCATAGGCAACCAGCAGGCAGCGCGTGTGTTCGGCGACCCGTACAAGCGCAGTTCTGACTTGCAGACGCAGGGGATGCCCGCATGAAGCTGACAGAGATAGCAGACATGGTGGCGGCGCAGGTGCCGCTTTGCCCGCTGCCGCTGGTGCTGGCGCAGAGCCGCTGGGCGGTGAAGGAATTTTTGAGCCGTTCGCGTGCGTGGATGGCTGAGCTTGACGGCGAGTGGAGCGACGAGCGCCCCGAAGTGCGCCTGGAATGCCCCGACGGGGCTGAGCCGGTGTACCTGTACCATGTGAAGGTGGGCGACAGGACGCTGGCGCACTTTGACGGCGACGCTGCCCCGTGGCGGAGCAGCAAGCAGGTGAACCCGCGCGGGCCTTCGACCTGGCGCTTTGCCAACGGTACGCTGGAGCTGTGGCCCTACCTTGAGGACAGCGAGGGGAACGGCCCCTTGTTTAAGGTTAAGGCGCTGGCCGCGCTGAGCGTGGACAGGCGCGCGGTGTGTGTGCCGGACTGGCTGGACATCGACGATATTTCCTACGGTGCTTTGGGCAAGCTGCTGGACATGGCAGGGCAGACCTGGAGCAACCCCAGCCTTGCCGCCTACTTTACCGAGAAATTTGAAGAGGCCATTGCGGCCAAGCGCATCGAGCGCATGCACGGCGGCAAGCCTGGCACCCTTATCATCAAGACTCCGCATGTGGGAGGCTACTTCTGATGGCGTACACCGACCGATTCCCCATCGTAAAAAACTTTTTGGAAACGAAGCTGACCGCAGGCTGCGACGCGGGCGAAACAACGCTGTCCCTTGAGAACGTGGACAGCCTGCCTGTCATACTTGCGGGACGCGACTATGTGCCACTTGTGCTGCGTGACGCTGGCACGGCACGCGAGATCGTGTACGTTGACGCCGTAGATTCCAGCGCCGGTACGGTGACGGTGCGCCGCGGGCAGGAAGGCACTACGCCTGCCGCATGGGCCACGGGCACCTACGCCTACTGCACTGTAACCTCCGACAGCTTCCAGCGCATGCGCGTGAACGGCTTTGCCCCGCTGGTTACGGACGAGGGCAGACCGAGCGTCAGTCGTACTTCTGCCACCACAGCGAACATTGCCGGCGACTTTACCGCCCAGCTTGAAGTGGGCATGGCCGTGCGTGTGCTTTCTGGCGATACTGTTGTAGAGCCGACGGATGCCGAGCTTGGGGCCATCCACGTCACGAGTGTGAGCTTTTCTGCCGGTGTGACCGCAGTGTCGTTCCAGAACGTAAGTCTGCCGACTACGGTGGACGGCCTTGATCTTGGCCTTTCTGTGGCTTCCGCGCCTTTGTACCACCCCGACGTTGTGGTGGCGGATGAGGATACGCTGACCCAGACGCAGAACGTTCTGAGCGTGAGCCAGAAGTTCAAGGATGACTTGAAGGCTGAGCAGGCCGCCAAGGACGAGGAGCGGGATGAGGCTATCGCGGATGCTAAGTCCAGTGCGGACGCGGCCAAAACTACTGCAGATAATGCCCTGCCTAAGAGCGGCGGCACGATGACGGGAGCGATACAGTTCGGCAATAGCGGTCAAATAACTATTGATGAGTCTGCAGATTTCATCGTTCTTGCTTCGCGCACGGGTGATAAGGTAGGAGCTAAAGTTGTATGCAGAGGACTGAAGGCTTCAACAAGACCTGGCTCAGTGCTCCTGATAGGCCGTACATCTGACGGACGAGAAGGTACTCCTGTGTGGGTTATGCCGGACGGAAATATCGAGGTCAACGGCAAGAACCTTGTCCGCTCCGTCAACGGCGTGGCGGCGAATGCGGCGGGGGATGTGAGCGATGTTGCGGCGATCGGTAGTGATTACGTTCGCTTTTCTAACGGTTTTCAAATTTGTTGGGGCGCTACTGCTACGACGAAGAATGCTGATGTGCAGATAACCTATCCTCAGTCTTTCACGACGGGCCCTTCCATTGTTGGACTACGCAGCTCGGGGCCAAGTACCACAGCCACTGTGTCGTGTTGGGCTCGTACAAACACAGCGACGGGTTTCAAACTATACGCCAATGAAGCTACTGGCTATATGTGGGCCGCTATTGGTCGATGGAAATAAGGAGGAACACAATGAGCTTTGTAATCAATCAGATTTTCTTGGGTGATTATCCTCCCGATGCCGCCGCGTGGTGCAACAAAAACCGCGCCTACATTGAAGAAATCGCGCCTGTTACTCGTGAAGAAACCAAAGCGGTACAGATTTCTGGTTATGTATACGATAGTGACGGAAACCTCATCTGTGAACCTAAGTTCGAGGAGAAAACGGTTGAGGTGACTGTACGCCGCTTCCAGATTGTCGCTATCCCTGAGCCGACCAAGGAAGAGATTGCCGCACAGGCTCTTGCACAGGCCAAAGCAGAACGCGCCGCTCTCGTGGAAAAGGCCACCGTGGAGGTTGACGGTCTCATCTTCGATGCTGATGAAACCAGCCAGAACCGCCTTGCTCGCGGTATCACGGCGGCCCTTGCTCTTGGCCTTGGGCCGGACGAGACCACGGAATGGACTCTGGCTGATAACTCGTCCGCACAGGTCACGGTACAGCAGATGGCCCGTGCTTTGCTTGCCGCTGGCCAGTACCAGACGAGCGTGTGGCGGATGCCGTATGAGGCCACCAATGCTGAGCCTGACCAGCCCGAAGCTTAACAGATAAGCCCGCCTCTTTTGTTGTGGCGGGCTTATCTTTATGGCCTACACAGTCTACATGGAGAGTACCCAGCAGCTATGGCCTCTTGGCGGCTTGCAAAACGGGCGGTGCATCGTCTCGAGTTGTAGTATTTGCACCGGCTGGAGTGGAACTTTCCGCTTCGGGTGTTTCCCGTGTAGATAGTGTTGTGTGCTCGGGGTGGAGGCGTACTGCTTACGCGCTGTCCCTTTCTATACTCCCAAGGAGGAACGGCGTGAGGATCTCGCCACAGGCCAATTTTTGACCTTTTAGCCTTCTGTTCGACACTCTTCCATTCGCGGCATACCGAGCTTGTACAGTATTTTGTGTATAGCCACGCCATTCCGTTGGCTAAGAGTTCGCGGTTGAGGTTCGTGCCGTCGCTTGTAGTGACAACGCCGACAGCCCTGCCGTATCGGTCTACGTCTTGCACTTGCACTGTGACGTGCTTTTTGAATACTGCGTGACTGGTAAACTGTTTTGCGCGTGCGCCGTAGGCTTGGCTCGATTCTGGACAATCTACGCCGTAGACGCGGACCGCGATTTGCTGCCTGTCGCGAGTCAGCACCGTGATAGTGTCGCCATCGCTTACCCCTACGACTTTTCCTTCAAAGCTGGATGCAGATACAACGTTCGGGGCAGCTGTAAAGAATATAAATAGAAGAAGTGCAAGTAGACGGTTCATAGCGCCTCACTTCTTGGGCCGGTACTGCTGGTGCTGCTTGAGCCACGGGCACTGCTCCAGGCAGGAGTTCATGGTGGTGATGGTCTCGTCGCCGTCCACGGTGTAGTCCGTGCTGGCGCAGTGGTTCTCGGTGTGCTTGAGCTTGCAGAGCACCACGAGGTTCGGGCGGCGGCCGTTGGGGCAGAAGTAGCCTGTGGGCTTGGGGGCTTCGGTGGGAGTGTCTTTGTAGAAAAGGTCGGCCATGATTCGTCCTCCTGAGTCGGTTGTAGCAAAGTGTAGCAGTGTGCGCCAGCCCTAGACCAGCACTTCCGTCTGGACACGACGCGGGGTTTAACGGTATCTCTGACGCGGAGGTACAACCTGTATGACCATCATCAAAAAGCTCATGCACTTCATCAAGCGTCCGCGTAAGCTCGAAGACTTAGTGTCTTACTCTCGTGCCGAACGAGAGGAGATTTTAGCTATCTGGCCTACGGCTGGGGCTATGGAGGCTGAAATCGAAGCCCAGAGACAGCGGGCGGCTGTGCTTTACGAGTATGTGCAGGAGCATCTTGACGCGATAGCAAAGGCGACCACCGACGAAGAGCGGAATGCGGCTGTCGATGTTTATCAGGTGAAGTTCCACGCTTTTGAAAGCGCGTTGGACAACGCCGCTGGGCTGTCTGTCCACCTCTCTCTTCTGCGGACGGATTATCGCTGAACCGCATCATAGCTAAAACAAAGCCCCCAACCTCGCGTGAGGAAGGGGACTTTTGTTTATGCAAAGTTTTTGTCAAAGCCTTCGCCAAACGCCGTGTATAAACAATGATTTCACATGGTTAACTTTGCATCCCTTATGCAAAGTTACTTTGCATCTCGTTGGAGGTGCGGCCACACGGCAAGGAAGGCCTCGTACAGCTCGGGCGCTGTGTCGCGCGGGCAGAGCTTGTCTTCGACGGCATCGTAGTACACTGCCCATGAGCGTGCGGTTTTTGTGTCGAAGGGCTGGCCGATGGCTTCGAGCGCGGCGTTGCGATAGATGTAGTAGCGCAGGTCGTACTCTGTGGCTACGAGGCGGCTATGCTCTATGACCCACGCGGGAGTGCGGGGCGATGCCTGCGGGAAGGCCGGAAGGCCGAGCATCTCCATGATGTGCCGCTTTATCCACAGCTGGGGCTTGAGGTGTTCTGCCTTTGCCGCGGTTGCGATTTTTGCGGCGGCTTTCGCGGGGAAGCAGATAGACCATGATTTTGTATGCTCGCTGGCCTTATGGTCGGCAGGGGAGTCCATTTTGTAGCCTCGATGTTCGCGCCGGTATTTGTAAACTGTGCTTGGAAAAACGCCGAGCAGCTTTGCGATAGTGCGCACCGGCAGATTGGATTCGAGAAGTGCGGGGTCAATTTCGAGTTTGTGGCGGGCCATGTGATGCTCCTTGAATTGAATGATGTTGCCCATGATAGCATCTGTGGGCGGCTGACTCCATAGCGTGCAGACTAACAAATGGAGGATTATAAATTTTTCGGCAGCGCTGATTTATAATGTTAAGCAGGTTTTTGTCGCGGTAGGATGGAACATCTCAACCAGCAAAGGAGCTGCTTATGACGAAGATTGAAGATTTGACCCGCAGACTTTCGATGGCTGCTGCCAATGAGGGTAAGAGTGTGACTGTCATCATCCATCCATCTTCGGTGGACGTGACCCAGAAGGGCACTTCCAACTATCTTGCCGTGACGGCCATGATGGCCGCGCTGAACCAGCCGACCAGCTTCGGCGCGCTGAACCTTGACCAGGTGAAGATGCCGGACAAGGAGGAAGAGCCGGTGATGTGAGTTGTCAGATAATATTTGACAACTGAAAAGCCCCAGTTATTAAGGATTCCTTAACAACTGGGGCTTTGTGCTATGTTTTGTGTTCTGGCTGTCAGGCGAAGGCGATGCGGCGGAAGGCGGCCAGGGAACATTCCAGTTCCCACGCGCTCTGCTCAAGTTCGTCGCGGAGGTGGGCGAGGTTGAAGAGGCGGGCGTAGGCCGTGGCCTGCTTGGAAGCGGCCAGGTTGGAGAGAGAGCCTTCGATAGTTTCTATTTCGGCACGGAACTGTGCGAGGTCGGCCTTCATTTTGAGCAGTTCGCGCTCTTTCTGGTGGAT
>JAEIGA010011996.1_pt1 | contig 13142 bp, 2 predicted proteins | sample 9270691 | NCBI WGS metagenome assembly JAEIGA01 (sample SAMN17057246, study PRJNA624740) | gut metagenome | biome: biome; isolation source: fecal sample | host: Bos grunniens | place: China: Xizang | collected 2019 | reverse complement strand
GTCCTTACCTCAAGGGAGCACTGATGTTGAACGCTCTGACAGTTTGCGCGAATAAGTGTAATTTTAAATAAAACCGGCACCGTCTAAATAACAGTGAACAGCCGTACAAGCTTCGGGAATAGGGCAAATGATGTTTGAGCGGTGCATTTTAGTGTTGTTGTTATTGCGTGAAAAGCGAGTCCATTTGCCCCCGATGCTTGTACGATAAGCTGTGAACGGCAAACAACAACCGACCGAAGGATGTTGTTTGCTACTCCTGAGCATAAGGTTGTTGTGACTTATTTTGCCTGTGCCGGGCGTTTTTGTAACTTTTTGAGCGACAAAAAGTTAAGAGAGAAAGACTTGAAACGGAATATAAATACACAGTGTTAAGGCGAAGAACTGCGGTAAACGATTAACGGTTAACGAATTTGCTTGCAAATCGACAGCACGAGCAGCAGTTCGTCGCAGGCAGCACGGTGTTAGTCGTGCCCTGCGGGATGCGAACAGCGAGTGTTGTCAATAACGATTAACGATGAAAACGAAGTTTCCACTCACTCCCACTTTCCTCTTGTGAAATCAGGAATTTCTATTGGTGTACCGTTGTTGTTTGCCGAAATGTCGGTAAGCTCCACAAGGCAGCTCCATAGAGCCGCATCATACACATTCATGTCGAGCGGAAGCCCGTTGCGCAGGCAATGTATCAGTCTGCAGTCCATGGCATAGTCAATCCAACGATGAGCGCATAGCTCCGTTCCGCGCCCCTTGTATTCTGCAACGAATGGATGCTTGTATCTCTCTACAATGCTGTCGCAGGCTTCGCCGGTTATGGCGTTTTCGCACTCAGGGGCAAAGGCGAACATCGGAACAGGATATTTCTGTGCAAAGCCATCTGTTCCGCTCAACAGGAACGAACGGCTGTATGGTCGTGGCAATGATATACAGTGCTGTACAAGAATAGTCTTGCCTTTTTCGGTTGTTATCAATGAACTGTTCATTGTTCCGCTGAGCCCGTCCTTGTCGCCTACGCGCTTTGAAGATACCGAAACAATACTTTTCATTCTGTCACCGCGATGTATGTTCATGGCAAGCGCAACAGGTCCAAGCCCGTGTGTAGGGTAGGGGTTGCCATTGTGGCTGTTCATGAATTCTGTCTGCCAGTTGCTCCATTTGCGTTCACCGTTGTCATTTGTGGCGATACGCTCGCGCAGGTCGTGCAGGTACGAGCCTTCGGCATGTATTATCTCGCCGAGCACACCCTGTTGCACCATGTTTATGGCACATAGCTCAAATTCGTCGTAGCAACAGTTCTCAAGCATTATACAGTGACGCTGTGTCGCCTCTGCAGTATCGACAAGTCTCCAGCAGTCGGCGATAGTGGTGGCTGCCGGCACTTCCGTTGCCGCATGCTTGCCACACTGCATCGCATAAACCGCTATGTCGGCATGGCTTGCCCAATCGGTGCATATATATACAAGGTCGATGTCTTGCATCTCGCACAGAGTTTTCCAGCCGTCATTTCCGCTGAATACGGCAGGCTCTTTTGCACCATGTTGGGCAATTATACTCTTTGCCTCTTCTATATTCTCTTGAACAAGGTCGCATAGAGCGATAATCTCGCATCCTTCTATGTGCATCATACGGCTTACGGCACGCTTCGCGCGTACGCCCAAGCCCACGAAGCCTATACGTACACACTCAATAGGTGCGCACCTTAAATCGAGCACGCAACCATTGGTTATGTTGATGTAATCCTTGTTCATACGTGCAAATGTACAATCCAAAAAAATAAGGCGCAAATTTGCGCCTTATTTTTTTGGATTGTTAACGATTAATGAAATTCGTTCCACGTTCCTCGTTTACTTCTTCACCGGAGAAATTCTCAGCTTGTAAGTCATCTCCTTGTTAGGAACGCAATACTCAGGCATAGTGCCTACATCGTATCCGCACGAAGCGTTACCGATACCGCGCATCCAAGCATCGAGGTGCAATACTGTATATGGGCGTTTTTCCATATCCCAGTAGTGGTTTGCATTCATAAGGTCCTCGTCGGTATAGGGGAGAGCTGAGAAACTGACGTTACCCTCAGTCTCAATCTTTATACCCTCGCCGTTATTGTCGGTGAATGTCACCTCGCGTAATCCTTCGCGGCTGCCGCTGCTCTGTGGTTTCACATAAGGAGCAGCCATGTTATCTACGGTTGTGCTGTAACGTCCTACCACTACACCGTCCTTGCGGTCAACAGTGTTCTCCCATGGGCCTAAAGCATAGTAGTTCACCTTGTTCAAAGCAGAGTCGATACCGCATACAAGGCCTGCGCGACGCAAGTCGCCGCTCTTTGGAATAAACTTCGCCTCTACGTCGATAATGCCCTGTGGGTATATTGTATAGTCAATCTCGGTGTCGCAGAGCGAGCCTTTACGCAGAGTCTTGACAACTGTGTTGCCGTTCTCTTCAACAACAGATACGTTGCCGTTGGCTTCAAGACCGTTGTTTGTGTTGTTGAAACGGTCATTCTCAATCCAACGGTGGTTGTCATAGATGAAACCGAAGTTGTCGGCAATCACATTCTTGCCGTTGAATGCAAGAGCAGTGAGCTGTGCAGTGTTGGCATCGAACTTGACCTGTACATTCTCGTTGCCTATTACATATTCGTGCAATGACGATGTGCTTGCAAGCGGAGCGCCCTTTGACTTGATGGCTGCCAACGCACCACGTGGAGTAATCTCGAACTGCTGCATAGCAACCTCGTGACCGGCAGGAGCAAACACCTGTGCCTCGCGGTGCACAAGACGTATTGTCAGCATCACCTCATCGCCGCGTTTGAGCAGTTTGCTTATGTTGGTAGCCTTCTTTATTGTAATCCATGTCTTTGCGCTCTTGCCCGGAGCAGCCGAAGGCGCCTGGGTGCGTCCTGTATATACAACCTTACCGTTCTTGACCACATCGTAAACAATATCGAACTCTTTGAGGTTGGTGAAGTTGTACTTGTTCTTTATCTGTATTGTGGCAATGGCGAACTCATAATTTATTTCGGGTATTGTGATATCTACGAACTGATGTGCAGCCTTAACCTCTTTCAGTTTTGCGCTCTCCTCGCGTGTAGGAGGAATGACGCCGTTTGAACAGAAGTTACCCTGGTGAGGTCCCGGATAGTCATAACCGGTATGTATGCGGTATATGCCCTCTTTCATCTCCTGTGGGTCATATATAGCCTGGTCAACCCAGTCCCAGATACATCCGCCGATGCAAGAGTTCGAAGCCTCAATCTTCTGCCAATACTCCTTTAGGTTACCTATGGCGTTACCCATTGCGTGAGCATATTCGCAGATGAACATAGGCTTGTCGAGGTTGTTTGTATATTGCTTCATCCAAGCCTGTCCCGGATACATCTTTGAGTAGAAGTCGCTGAATCGTCCGCCACCATAGTCGCCGGCAGAACGTGTTCCCTCGTAGTGGACAGGACGGCTGTCGAGACGCTTTGCCTCGTCGTAGCATGGGCCGAAGTTGTTTCCGTTGCCCGCCTCGTTACCCAAGCTCCACATCACCACACTCGCGTGGTTGCGGTCGCGCAGTACCATGCGGTTTATACGGTCCACGAATGCAGGAATCCACGACTCGCGATCCGATATGCTCTGGTTTGCGTGGTCCTCGAGGTCAGCCTCGTCGCAGCAGTACAGACCATAGTGGTCGAACATCGCATACATCTTTGCTGCGTTAGGGTAGTGGCTGGTGCGTATGGTGTTGATGTTGTTCTGCTTCATGAGAAGAACATCTCTCAACATCGATTCTGTTGTAACTGCGCGGCCATATACAGGGTGGGTATCATGACGGTTCACACCCTTGAAGAACACGCGCTCGCCATTGATATATACAAGAGAATTCTTTATCACGATATCGCGGAAACCATATTTTGTAGAGAAAGCCATCTCCTCGTTGCCGTCAGCGTCGAGCTGAACGATACGTACAGTGTAAAGAACAGGCTTTTCGGCACTCCATAGCTTGATATTGTCGATGGTCAACTTGATGTCGCCGCTCAAAGCAGCAATCTTTGCCGCTGTGTTGAACTTTAGAGAGTCGCTCTTTATGAAACGGCCGTCAGGAGAATATACCGATGCAACGACAATCTTCTTGCCCGGCTCGAAATCTCTGTTGTCGAGTTCAATGTTGATATTCATCTCTGCGCTCCAGCGGTCATCAGAGAGTTTGCTTGTGATATAGTGGTCGCGAACCGATGCTTTAGGCACGTTGTATAGATATACATCGCGGAAGATACCGCTCATGCGGAACATATCCTGACACTCAAGGTATGAGCCGTCGCTCCAACGGAACACCTGCACCGCGAGTTTGTTCTCGCCCTTCTGCAAGTAGTTTGTTATGTCGAACTCCGCAACATTGTTCGCACCCTGTGTGTAACCCACATATTCACCGTTCAGCCACACGAAAGCGGCAGAATATATACCGCCAAAGTGGATGAATGTGCGTCGGCCGTCCCAGTTCTCGGGCACCTCGAATGTGCGTATGTATGAACCTACAGGGTTGATGCCGTAGTTCTTTCCGCCGTCGTTGAATCCCGGACGAGCCTTGATGAACGGAGGAGTGTTTGAGTGAGGATACTCCACATTGTTGTATATAGGCTTGTCATATCCGTGCATCTCCCAGTTCGATGGAACAGGAATCTCATCCCAGCCCTGCGCGTTGAAGCCAACCTCAAAGAAATCGAGCGGACGCTGTGACGGCTCGCTTACAAGGTTGAATTTCCATGTACCGTTGAGGCTCTGGTAACGTGCGTTTACAGGCTCAGTCCAAGGAGTAGCATAGTATGCCGCGTCGGCGAGCATCTCGGCTGTGTTGTTGTAAGGCATGTATGTTGCAACAGCGCGCTCCTTGTTCTCGGCAAACATAGTCTCGTCCTCCCAATATGGCGATGCAATCTTTGGCTTCTCCACCTGCTCGAATGTAAACCACGCAGTGTTGTCGGCAGGATTTTTCTCAACGAGCATCATGCGACCCTCGCGCAAGGCATACATCCTGTCGCTCTTGCCGGCCGATACAATAAGATATACACCCTTGTTGTTCTCTACAGGCTCAAAGCGGAACTTCGCATTGTTCCAAATGCCCGGTACAGCAGGCCACTGCAACAGATAATCGATGCTTGCATTGCCGCCGCCATCGTCGAAGTTCTGTCCGTAGAAAGCATTCTCAACTGCAAAAGTATGAAGGTCGATGGTCTTGATGTTCCAATATTGTCCGCGGTTGTCGGGGTTGACAGCCTCGCTTACGATACGTGCATTGTTCTCGCCCGAATCGTTGTTTCCAAGCACCATGTTTTCGCCGGTGAACGGACGGATGTAATATGTGAGGTCATCATCGAAACCAACGTATGCCGACTCTTCAAAACGGAACTGTGCCGCTTTGTTCTCGGCAGCCTTCTCACGGCTGATAATAACAAGTCCTTTCTTTGATTTTGCAACAGCGGCATTGGGGCTGTTTGCAGGGATGAGCAGACCATCCTCGTATTTCCATAGCTGTGCCTCGTCGGAACCGTTGTTTTCGCCCACCTCCACGCGACTGCCGTTGACACGCAATGCGTTGTTAGTCACAGGATTGATGATGCGCCAGCTGCCTGCCAATTCCGATACTTTCCAGAACTGAGCAGCATTGTCTTTCTCAAAGTCGGTGAGGCCTACAGCCTTGTCCTTCATTTCATAAACGACATTGTCCTTGTTGCCGTTTGCATAGATGTGATAGAGCTTGCCTTTTTCGAATGCAACTTGTGCCGATGTGCCGGCAAAGCACATTAATGCCGTAATGGCAAAAAGGCTTCTTTTGATGTTTTTGATAGACATAGTGTTTTTTATTTTATTATTATAATTTCCTTTGGGATTTATATTCTGCGAATATAGTTGTTTTTTAGAAAATATACAAAAGTTTAGAGTTTAAAGTTTAACTTCGTTGAATATCGGCTGCGCTCGTTACAAAAGCTCAAATAAATTTGGCTTTCACTTGCTTGCACGATATTTAGAGTGTAGAGTTTAAAGAAACGTAGGGGCGGGGTCTGCCCGCCCGATGTCGCGAAATATATTGTCCCTCTGTTTTATGGCCATTTTTTGATTGTTTATTTATTGACTCATTTTGCGATTTGTGCCCCACGCGGCACCACAAACGCGGTGCTTCGCGTGACTATTCACAGCAAAATTCGTCGATAGCGTTGCTATTGTCCCCATGTTTTAGGGGGGCGTTGCGAAACCGTAGCAATGCACTGCTTTTGCGAAACTTGGCTGCACTCGCTTTGTAACTTGCAAGTAAACTTGCGTTACGCTCATTGGCACAAGTTTTGCGACGACGGGAAAATTCGTGCAAACGAATACAGAGGCAAATTTATTTGCACTATGTTGAGTGTAGCTGAATTTGGATGAAATCAACTTTAGTTCCCCAAAGGAGTGCCGTAAGGCTTTTGGCGGAACGTTGCAGGGGGTTAAACCGTAGGGGCAGGGTTGGCCTGCCCTTGTATTCCACCGCAGTTCTTAACCTTAACGCTTTGAATTTGTAGTATTTTTTAAGTCTTTCTCTCTCAACTTTTTGTTCAAAAAGTTGCAAAAACCTCCGGCACAAGTTGAGCTATCCACTCCTGTTCTTTGCTCGTGCCACTTGGGTGAGCACTCGGTCGAACGTCGTTTGCCGCTCGTGTCTTAACGTTCCAATCTCGGGAACAAAAGAACTCGCTTCACGCGCTTCCTGCATTGTTTGTTGCCCACTCTCACTCACGCCTGCGTATTTAATCCGTAGTTAAAAAATACTAAAACACATTGTCTCTTTTTTGGGATATTTATATTACCTTTGCGAAATGTATTGCATTTTTTTTACAAACCGTAAGTATTATATACTTAAGTCCGGCAGAAAAGGAATGAAATACCACGAAATTGAAAAAATAATAAAAAAAACATAAACAGATGAAACGAATTTTATCAACTTTAACACTGTTGTTATGCTTCGCTTTTACTGCGGTAAATGCGCAAGTTATCACAGCAGAGAGAGCTGCCGAAATTGCAAATAGCTTTTTCTCGGCAGGAGTGCAAAAGAGTGCAGCTGCACGCGGTGTTGTTTCTTCTCCGAGCTTGACCTCAAGCTTCGACAGTAACGACGTTACAGAAACAGCAAGCGCAGAGCCTACATTCTACGTTCTTACAAACCCCGAAGGCGGTTTTGTTATCGTATCGGGTGAAGAGACCGAGAACCCAATCATCGGTTACTCTTTGGACGGCACAATCGATGTTAATAACCTGCCCGATGGCTTTGTTGGTTATATGACCGACATTGATGCTCAGGTAAAGTCTTTGAGAGAGTATAATGCAAATAACCCACAAAAGGCCGCTGCTGCACGCAGTGTAATGCAAAGGGCTGCAAGCTACGAATACAATGCCACCACAATGGGTAATATTGTAAAGGACCTTAACACAGCACCTTGGGGACAAGGTGAGCCTTTTAATAATTTGTGTTATGTTGGTGCTACCGGAACGACATCAAAGGCAAAAACCGGTTGTGGTCCAACTGCCTTTGCTATCTTGTGTTACTACTATAAGTGGCCGGTATCTGGTGTAGGTACTGTAACTCATCAGGGAACAGGTGAAAATATGGAACTCGGTCATACATACGACTATGCATCTATGCTTCACAACTATTCGTCAGGTTACACCACAGAACAAGCAGATGCTGTAGCCCTGTTGATGCGTGACCTTGGTTGGGCAAACCAGGTAGGTTATGGCACAAGTTCTACAAGTTACAGTGAAACAGCCCAACATATGGTCGATCACTTCCGTTTCAAGAGTGAAAGACCTGTTGACCATGGTGCATCATTGGCAGTGGTAAGGAGTACATTAGGCAATGACACACAATGGAAAACATATATAAAGAACAGCCTTGATGCCGGTTATCCCATCCCTTATGCATCGACAACGGATGCAAGCAATTCTGGCAGACACATTTATATTCTCGATGGTTACACCGACAACGATTATTATCACTTCAACTGGGGTTGGAGCGGTCAAGGAAATGGTTGGTTTACTCTTGACAATATGGTGCCCGACGATTATTCAGACTATTCAAACTCGCATAAGGCGTACTATATAATCCCCGATGCCACCACATACACCATTACGGCAACAGTGAACGATTCAACTATGGGTACAGTTTCCATCAATAATGGAACTGCGGGTAGTACAGCCACTGCAGACCTTATGCAAGGCGTTACCGCAACCCTAACTGCTAATCCTGCTGCCGGCTATGCTCTTGCAAGCTGGACAAAAAACGGCGAAATTGTTGGTACAAAGAATACCATTGAGGTTACTGTTGGCACAGATGCAAACGACTATGTTGCTAATTTTGACGATGAAGCAAATGTAATCGTTGTTCAGGATTACACCATCAATGCAACCAGTGGAACAAATCTTACAACAGATAAAATTCAGGAGTGGACTTTTAACACAAATAATGACTACCCTGCAACACTCAAATTAATCTCTACTGCTACATCTATTAACACAAACAATGCAGGTGATTGTATTCAACTACATTTGATTTCTCCTAAAACAAGCGAAACATACACCTTGTCTGTTCAAGAGGATTATGAAATAACCCAATATACAATTCGCTGTAAAGCAACCGCTTCATACAACATAAAAGTAGTGGCAGAGGGGCAAGAAATCACCCCAACTACTTCGTATGCCGACTATACTTTTGAAAGAAGCAACACTCTTGCAAGAACAGCAAGTAACAGCGCAAGCTTCACTGTAACAGGAAGCACCGGTAGGTACATGCAAGTGGAGTCAATTACCGTTACTGTTGCAAAGGAAGGTGCAAATGTTGGCGGTGGCTCAACAACCTGCACAATCACCACAGTAGCAAACCCTGCCGAGGGTGGTACAGCAAAGTTCGCTGTTGGTACAGGTAGCCAAAAGATACAAGGTGATGTTGAGAACGGAACTCAAATAACACTTTATGCAGTTGCAAATACCGGTTACAACTTTGTAAACTGGACATTGGGCGGAAATGTGGTAGGTACTGACGCTACTTGTAATGTTACTGTATCTCAGGAAGCAAACTATGTTGCCAACTTTGAGGCTGTTCAGCAGGGCGGTAGCTCAAGCACCAATCTTGCCGGCAAGTATTTCCGTTTGAAGCAGAAGAATACCACTAACTACATGAATATTTATGACAATAATACTCATGGACAAGAGAGTAGAGGTGGTGTCAATGTTACAACTAAGAATGAAAGCAACGATGGTCAGATATTCCAGTTCATTGAAAGTGGCACCAACTACAAGTTGCTGTCAAAAACCGGTTATTATGTAACTTGGAAAGAGTGGAATGTCAATGCGGATTCTAAGGATAATGGAGCTGATTTGACATTTGAGCCAACAGCCACAGAACTTGAATATCTTATAAGTTGTGCAAAAGGATATTTCAAGATTGATACAGATAAAGGAACTCCTTCTCTTGGTAAATTCGTATATAGTGATGGTGCTCAGGGAGCTGCTGCCACTTGGGTTCTCGAGGAAGTTGTTTATTATACTGTTACAGCAACAGCAGGTGAGGGCGGTAGCGTATCACCGTTAACCTCAACCGTTGAAAAAGGCAAGCCGGTAACTCTTACAGCCACTGCAAACAGTGGTTACCGCTTTGTAAATTGGACTTTGAACGGCAACGTAGTAAGCACCGATGCAAGCTATACATTCAACGCAACAGCTGCAGGTGAATATGTTGCTAACTTTGAAATAAGCACCTATACTATCTCTGCCACAGCAAATCCTGGCACAGCCGGTAGCGTAACAATCAACGGTGAGGCTGTTTCATCAAAGAACGTAAACGAGAACTCAACCGTTACTCTTGTTGCTACCCCACAGGCTGGTTACTGCTTTGTAAATTGGACAAAGGACGGAGTGGAGGTAAGCACCGATGCTACATATTCATTCACTGCTACAGAAATTACAAGCCTTGTTGCAAACTTTGAGGAGATTGTGGTAAATGCAACCCTCACCGATGCACAAAGCAACACATACAATGTGCAGTTGAGTGGCTTTGCCAACGGTGTGACAAAAGAAACTGTTGCTGCCAAGCTGACAGAGAAGTATCCTTATATTACTTTAGGCGATAACGCAACATTAGATAATGCCGCATACACTTACAGCAACAATGTTACACTGCCATTTAAGGTAAGTAGTGTAAGCGATGCAACAAAGACCTATTGGTATAATATCTACTACCCAAGTAATGGTGATGCCCGCAATCCCAACTACATTGCTGCATTTAATGATGAGGACGATATTGTAGATATGGCAGAATCTCCAAACTATGCTTACGGAGAGAACCCGACATATAACACAAAAGCAGGCAACCCCATGATATCTTGGACTGTATATAGTGTAAACAATAGTTTTGAGTTTGTCTTTAAGAATGAACTTACAAATAAATATATTAAGGTAGAAAGCGTTGTAAATGCCACCGGAAATACTCAAAATGTAAAATTTGTTGATAACGCCGGTGCTGCAACAGCATTCACTTTGTTGAATGATGCAGGCTCATACAACGGAGATTATGCTCTTGTTGCAAAGGTTGGTGATGCTACAGGTTATCTATGTGCAGCATTTTCAGATGAAGACTATGTGACACACTTTGACAGCAACACTCATCAGGGTGCTTGGGTGAAAATTGTTGAGGCTCCCGACTACTTCTCAAAGATTATGGATATGGGCATTATGCTTGGTCTTAGGTTTGGTGCAGGCGATGGCAAGTGCGTAATTGCTGGTACTAACATCGAGGAGGTAGATAACGCAATGCAAAACAGCGGTAGCATTACTCTTAACAAATTGAATGACTATGCTGCAAGAATGGAGGCTGCCATGGCAACCGAGAACCCAACTTGGTTCAATGTAACAACCTCTGCCGAGAACGGTGCTGCATATATCACTTTGGAGAATGATGACCCCGAGTTGACAAGCAAGCGCGTTCCTGGCGGTTACGAGCTTACAGTAAAAGCAACTCCTGCCACAGGTTACCACTTCACAGGCTGGACAATGAACGGCACTGCTATTGAGGGTGCTACCGAAGAGCTTAGATTTACAGTAACCGAAGCTACAACAATTGTTGCCAGCTATGCTATCAACACCTACAACGTAAATGTAACAGCCGGTGAGAACGGTAGCGTAACCGTAACACATGACGTAAACGGAGAAACCGTTGACATAAACGGAAAAACCGTTGACTTTGCTACTGTAATAAAAATCGAAGCCACACCAAATGATGGCTATGAATTCATAGGCTGGTACAATGGTGAAGAACTTCAGCACAGTATTAACCCTCACGAATTCGCGATTAATCACGACATCAACTACACAGCACGTTTCGAGGAAGAAGCCGGTGAAACTCCTACAACATATGCAATACGCATTGAAACAGTTGATATCGATGGAAATCCTTTGATAAACAATGCGACCGGTCCTGTTAAAGCTATTATTAAAAATGTAGGTCAGGAATGGGCTACTGCAGAAGATTTTGTAGATGGTGCAACAGCAGAATTGGTTGCTGTAAGCGACCTTAATCAATCGGCATATCTGTTCGTTGGCTGGTATAAGAACGGCGTAAAAGTAGGCTCTGAACATGAAATAAGTATTACAGTTACCGAGACTGCAACATACCAGGCACGCTTTGTTAAGGGCTATGTTGTTACATTAACATCTGATAATAAAACATGGGGTTATCCAAATATGATTACATACTCCGATGGTTCTCCTGTTGTTGGAGCTGCTACAGAACTCAAAGCACTTGTAGAGCCTGGCAAGGAACTGTTAATCAGTGTTAATACAAACTATGGCTTTAGAGTTGCTAACTGGACCGATAAAAACGATAATGTGGTTGCCGGTAAGAATGCAAATAGCTTTACCATAACACCCGACGGTGATAACCAATATACAGCACACATGGAAAGAGCAACATACACCCTCTCTGTAAGCACACAGCAAGGCACAATGGGTGAAGTAAGTGCTACATTCCAGGCAGAAAGCGGTGCTTCTGTTATTGTTGGTCACAATATGGAGGCTACAATCACTGCTTCACCATACACAGGCTACCGCTTTGTTGAGTGGACTACAACAGACGGTACTCATGTAAGTGATGAGAATCCATATACCGTACCAGCAATTCAGAATGTTGAGAATATGGTTGATGTTGAGTATGTAGCTGTGTTTGAGGTTGAAGAGTCTGTAAACCCCAACGTCGGTACATACTATCGCATTGGTTACGACGGCTTCGATGCTCCTGCTGCAGCTTCCGCTGCACGCGCAGCTGCAACAAGAGCAGTGGGAGATGTGCAGACTTATGTTGTTAGCCCGACAACAGGAACACCAAATGGAGCCGGAACTCTTAATAACTATTGGACATTCAGTAAGTCTGGTGTATATCAGGCCGATTTGACTATGGTGGCGACCAGCAATGGACCAGCTGTAGAGAAAATCAATACAATGAAAAACGGTACACAGCACTCACTATTTGCATATTACAAGACTGATGGTGTTGTATATGGCATAACATATACCGTTTCTGTTCCTGAAAATGGAAACTATAAGATAACAGGTTACTCTATCGGATATACCGCTTATCAGGATGTTACAGTAAATGGTAGTACTGCTACCAATAACGGAAAAACTGGTTCTATACAGGCAAGTGGCTTGGATGTCTATAGTTTTGACTTTACTGTTTCATCTACAAGTAACTCTGGTGCAATAGATATCGACAATTTCACTGTTACAATCCAACAAGTTAGCGAGGATGCAGGTGGCGAAGGAGCTCCTGAAACACCAGAAATTCCTGCCAACAGATATTACATCCAGAGCGAGGCTAGCAATGTTAGTGGTAAGGCAAATGCATTGCTGATGACACAGGAAACAGGTGCAGCATCAATCTTCTACTATGCAGACAATAAGCTGATGTCATATAAAACCGGTACATTTGTTAAGGAGAATTCTGATGGTGCGCGTGGCTTGCAAGCAATTGGAGTGGAAAATGGCGGTAATGTTACAATAACAACTAATGGTAATACATCAACCATCGCTGTAACAAGCTATATGCATGCAAACAAGACAAATGATGGTTCTGTTAAATTTGTTGAC
>JAEIGA010011995.1_pt1 | contig 13143 bp, 10 predicted proteins | sample 9270691 | NCBI WGS metagenome assembly JAEIGA01 (sample SAMN17057246, study PRJNA624740) | gut metagenome | biome: biome; isolation source: fecal sample | host: Bos grunniens | place: China: Xizang | collected 2019 | reverse complement strand
ATCCTCTGTGAGGGCAGGCACTGTGCAGCGGATGCTCTCGCCGTTGTTTGAAGGAGTCAGGCCAAGGTTTGCGTCGATGATGGCCTTCTCGATGACAGGAATCATCTTCTTCTCCCATGGCTGGAGCATGAGAGTCTTAGCATCAGGAGCTGTCACTGAAGCTACCTGAGGAACCGGTGTAGGGCTGCCATAGTAGTCTACCATCACGTTGTTGAACACACGTGGGTCTGCCTTGCCGGCACGATATGTCTTGAGCTCTTCGTCAAGGTGTGATACAGCATGCGACATCTTGTCCTTTGCAGCTGCAAGAATTTCTTTAGCTTTTGTAATCATAGTATGTTGTGTTAATTATTATACATGTACGAGTGTGCCGACCTTCTCACCCTTGACGAGCTTGGTGAGATTGCCCTTCTGGTTCATATCGAACACGATGATAGGCATGTTACCCTCACGGCAAAGAGCGAACGCTGTCTGGTCCATGACCTTGAGACGGTCTTCGATCGCCTTGTCGAAGGTGAGTTCCTCATATTTCACTGCATTCGGATCCTTTTCAGGGTCAGCAGTATATACACCGTCAACGCGTGTTCCCTTGAGAAGCGCATCAGCACCGATTTCAAGAGCACGGAGAGCTGCGCCCGAGTCTGTAGTGAAATAAGGGTTACCTGTGCCGCCAGCAATAAGGGCTACACCTCCACGCTCCATGACTGCTACAGCGTCATCTCTCATATAATAGCGAGCGACAGGCATCATTGGAGTGGCTGTAAAGACCTCTGCCTCAACTCCTGCCGAACGGATAGCCATTGAAAGACCGAGAGAGTTGATTACAGTTGCAAGCATTCCCATCTTGTCACCGTTAACCCTGTCAAAACCCTTTCCTACTCCCTGAAGACCACGGAAGATATTTCCGCCACCGATCACGATTGCGACCTGAAGACCGTTTTTCACTGCCTCTGCCACTTCCTCTGCGTAAGCTGCGAGCCAATTCTCATCAATACCTTTACCAGCGGGGCCTCCAAGGCTCTCTCCGCTCAATTTCAAAAGAACGCGTTTATATGTGCCCATAATGATGTTGATTTCAAAAATTCAAGCAAACAAAAGTATCGAATTATTATGAAACTTCCAAGAAAGAATATATCTTTGCAAGGCTTTAGGGCATATTCTAACCGGATATTAACTATAAAGATTATAACAATTATGGCACTTTCATCGATTACCAAGAAGCTTATCATGAGCGTAAGCGGCCTTTTCCTTATTCTTTTCCTTCTCCTTCACTTGACAATCAACTTCTTTTCTGTGATTGACACATGCAACGGAGTATATGGCAATCTTGCAGAAGGACTTTTCAAGGCTGGCTGCGATTTTATGGCACTTCCAATCGTGACTATCATGGTTCCAGTTCTTGCAGCTGGTTTCTTTGTACACATCATCTATGCATTCATCCTCACAGCAGGTAACCTTCGCGCTCGCGGTGGTGTTCAGCGTTATGCTGGCGGAAGCAAGGGTAAGGCAGAGTCTTGGGCAGCTAAGAACATGCTTCTTCTCGGAGTTATCGTTCTCGGCCTCGTAGCATTCCACCTCAACCATTTCTGGGCAAAGATGCAGCTTCAGGAGTTCCTTCCTGCCGGACATGTAGAGCATAATCCTTACAAGCTTCTTAACGCAACATTCCAGACTTGGTGGATGACAGCCATCTATGTCGTATGGTTCGTAGCTCTCGGTCTTCACCTTTGCCATGGTTTCTGGAGCGCATTCCAGAGCCTCGGTCTCAGCAACAAGGTTTGGGAAAAGAGACTTACCTATATCGGTTATTTCTTCGTTGCAGTAATCGTCCTCGGATTCATCGCAGTTGCTGTTAACGCACACCTTCAGGCTGCACCTTGCTGCTGCGCTTGCTGCTAATTCAAAACGACAGATATACAAAAACGGCTGACAATCAAACTGTCAGCCGTTTTTATTATATGACACCGTCCTATATAGGAAGCGTCTTTATACGGAGCCACTCCGCCGTTTCCGAAGGAAGGAACGGAGCCAGCAGTTCATACACTCTTGCATTATAGGCATTAAGCCATACAAGCGCCTCCGGGCCTAACACATCCGGCAACACTGCAGATGTATCTATATGGCATAGGGTCATGGTTTCAAACTCAAGCCAGTCACCGAATTCTGTAGATCCTGCCTCACGACAAAGCACCAGGTTTTCATGACGCACTCCATGCATACCTTCTCTGTATAGGGCAGGCTCATTAGATGTCAGCATACCAGGAAGAAGCGGCTGAGGATTGTATTGGAAACGGATTGACTGCGGACCTTCATGAACACAAAGGTAATATCCCACTCCATGACCGGTTCCATGACCGAAGTTGCGATACGCCTTCCATAGCGGCATGCGCGCCAATGCATCCAGCTGATGGCCGGTAGTTCCTCGAGGGAACACAGCCATGGACAGATCTATCATGCCTTTCAGCACTAAAGTATAGTCTTCTTTCTCCAGATCAGTGCATTTTCCCATTGGAACCGTTCTTGTGATGTCTGTAGTTCCTGTCAGATATTGTCCGCCAGAATCCACAAGATAAAGTCCTTCAGGACGTATCACTGAAGAACCGGCTTCCGGTGTAGAATAATGAGGAAGTGCGGCAGCAGGACCATAGGCTGAAATATTTTCAAAACTATTTCCTCTGTAACCAGGAATTTCAGAGCGGAAAGATGTCAGTTTCTGTGATGCCTCCCATTCTGTGACTTCACGTCCGCTTGAAACTTCCGTATCGAGCCAATAAAGGAACTTCTCCATTGCTACTCCGTCATCGATGAAGGTCTGCCTGAGATATTCAATCTCGCTCTGCACCTTAATGGATTTTTCCAATATGACCGGAGAGGTTCCGCAGAAGACGCAACCTTCAGGAAAAGCACTTACGATATACTTATATATATTGGAATTGAGAGTAGAAGGATCCACAAATATAGTTCCGGCACAAAGTCCGTCACCTTCATCAGAAAGTCCTCCGAAGATCTCGTCATATGCCCATGCCTGCACCCCGTCAGAAAGAAGCTCTTCCAGACTATCCCAGGTCTCGGTATCATCGGTATCATTCAGCGCAGGCTTCTTGACAAACCAGCGTGCATAATCCTGCGATACCACCAGATATGATATGACCAAAGGATTATAATCTATATCCGAACCACGGACATTCAGAAGCCAGGCAATTTCATCGAGAGACGAAAGAATAACCTTGTCATATCCGTTCTTCAGCATCCATGAACGAAGCCACAGCAGCTTTTCATTGCGCTGTACGCCACCGAAACACTCCACGTCCAATGTTGTTATCGGAGTCGCAGGACATGCAGGACGATCAATCCACAGTTCCTCAAGCAGATCCGGAACATCTACAACGATTCCACCGTCTCCAAGAGCAGCCTCAAGTTCCTGTACAGCCGATACACTTTGACAGACACCGTCCACAGCAACGACCCTTGCCCTTTGAGACAGCCATTCAGGGATTCCGACGGCACCAGGAACACGTGTCTTATGCAGTTCACCGCCAGTTGCCTTCAGCTGCTTCTCTGCCTGAATGAAGTAGCGTGAATCGGTCCACAATCCCACATGATCTTCTGTAATGACAACATCCCCTGCTTCAGCCGTAAACCCGATAAGCCATTCTACCTGACGCCAACGTGGTGCCGGATATTCACTGCTATGCGGATCACTGCCACCTATAACCACAGCATCCCAGCCATTGGTGGCCATCATCGCTCTGAGAGCAGCAACTCTTTCTGCATAAACGGTAGTCATAAATTCAGTTCAGTTTAGATAAAATTATACAATATAATATGAGTCTATAGATCTGCTATGATAGAATCGGAAATGAAGAAGCGTGATTCGGGAATGCATAGATTACCGGAAGAAAGCCGTTCCAGATTGCCGTCAGACAGGGCCTTGTCCAAAGCTTCCAGATCGCAGGTCCGTCTGAGATAACTTTCAGGAAGACCTTCCGAAGTACGCAGTCCCAACATCACTTTCTCAAGGTCCAGTTGTTCTGAAGTCAGGGTTTCCGACCCGCTCACTGAATCAAAATCACCAGATACGGCAAGATATGCGGCAAGGTCAGGCTCGTTCCATCTCCGCCTTCCGTCTTTCAGAAAGCTGTGCGCCCCCGGGCCCAGACCCACATAAGGAACATGCTTCCAATATGCACTATTATGCTTGGCCTCATATCCTGGATGAGCAAAATTCGATATCTCATAATGATTATATCCCGACTCGCGAAGTCTCCTGCAAAGAATGTCATACTGCCTTGAACACAGTTCGTCAGACGCCTCACTCCACTGTCCCCGACCAACCAGCTGCGCTAAGGCACTGCCCGGCTCCACCGAAAGCTGATATGCAGAGATATGCTGCGGCTGAGAACCACAAGAAGAGATTGAAAGTGCCTTATCCAAAGTCTCATTCCATTGTTTATCAGTCAGTTGAGATAAACCAAAGATCAGATCTATACTGATATTACGGACACCTGCATTCTCCAAGACCGCATATGCCTTTCTTGCTGCAGCTGAATCATGTCTTCGGTTCATCCATTTAAGGATTCCGTCATCAAAAGACTGAACTCCCATACTGATCCTGTTCACACCAAGCTCCAGCAGACCTTCAACATAAGTCTCCCCTTTCTCAACAATATCTTCAGGGTTGACCTCAACTGTAAATTCATCAAACGGACCGCCGTGACCGATTCCCGCAAGAGTCTTTACAATCCGGGTAAACACAGAAAGGGGCAGCACCGATGGGGTGCCGCCTCCTATATAAAGCGTATTCACATCATCCGTTATTTCTGCCGAACGGCAAGCGATCTCATCACAAAGAGTGTCAGAGAACAGTTCAAACTTCAGCTGCTCGTCATGACTGCACCTTGAAGCGACTTCCGAATAGAAATCACAATATGTGCAGAAACTTCTGCAGAACGGTATGTGAATGTATATCACAGGCTATCGAAGCATAAATTCAGTCGTACCAAGGAGAGATTTGTCGGTATAAGCCTCAACTGTATATACTCCCTTTGTGTACTCCGGAATATCGTTCAGATAAATACCAAGGTCAACTGCAGATCCCTGATAATCGACCTCACGGGACGCAGAACATGTCATCGGTTCTCCGTTATACTCAAATACTCTCTGAGTCTCGTTGACAAGGAGAATTCCCTCAGGATCCTTCACTCTGATATAAACGACAACCGGTCCCTTTGCTGCAAGTTCATTCTCACCAAGAGTCAGAGTAGTGAGCAGGTATGTAACTCGACTGCTGCGGTCGGTAACCTTGTCAGACTTGTTATATGCCTCGGTCTTAAGACCATAAGCCTTGATGACAGCTCCAGCAGATACCTGTCCCTCAAGACTCTGGACTGTCCTTGAGAGTTCCTCAGTCTTTCTCTTGCTTGCGGCAGCCTCCTTACGAGCTGCTGCAGCCTCGGCTGTAAGTTTTGTATTAAGCTTCTGGAGAGAATCTATCTGACCGATATAACCCTTCATGATGGTTCTGAGAGTACCGAGCTCCTTCTGATACTGTCTGATGGTCGCATTACTGATCTGGCGCTCCTTCTGAAGCTTTTCCATAAGAAGTTCAACCTCAATACGCGACGAGTCGAGCTGCATGCTGATAGTATCATACTGCACCGACAATCCTGAATATGCATCCTGAAGGTCTATCAGGTCCTGCATGCTTGCAGCGAGCTCTATCTTTCTTTCCTCAAGCTGTGACTTGTTCTGAGAATTCTGATAGTAAATGAATCCTAATGCCACTGCCAATATCACTGTAACTGCTGACAAAGCGATTATCAGCATCTTCTGTCTTTTGTTTTCAGAGGTATTCTCCTCCAGGAAATTAAAATCGTTCATTGAATTACTGTTTGGATTACTGTATATCTCAATAAGTTTACAAAGATAACAAAATATCGGATTTTTAGTATATTTGTCGTCCTAACATAGACCGTTTTGGCGGTATACAAAATTAAAGCCATGAAATACATCATCCGTTCGATCAAATACTTCTTCTATTTTGTAGCAGTATTCACCCTTATCCTTCTTGCACTGGTCTACACAGGACTGGCAGACAGCAACATTGAAGCTAACTTCAAAGGTGGTTATGAATCGTTCTGGCAAATAGGCCTTTTCTTCGTACTTGTAGCAGCAGTATATCCGAAGTTTGCCTTTGCAAGACGCAGGCTTTATGTTGACCCTTCAGTCGAGATCAGGGGTGAAGCAGTAAAGTATATGAGCGCACACAGATATATCCTTGAGAGCGAGACCGCCGACACCTTGACCTTCCGTCAGAAGGGCATCGGAGCCAGACTCATCAAGATGTACGAAGACCATATCATACTGACCCGCAATGAAGAAGGTTATTATATGGAAGGACTGCGCAAGGATGTTTTCAGACTGGCTTCAGGTCTGGAGCACAAGGTCCAGAACCCGGACTGCTAGTCTTCCTTATTGAGCATCTTGGCCGCTTCGCTCAGAGCCTCATAGAATTCCTCTCCGAAATAACGCTCGATCGGTTCGCGTAAAAACTGATATACGCGAATGCCCTCTTTCTTTCCTTTTGCAAAGGCATCCTGACAGATATGCCAGCGATGAAGGTTAAGTGCTCTTGTACCGTTGCTCAACTGTGAAATACGGATCGGATACAACCAGCAGGAGATTGGTTTACGGAAATCACCTTTACCCTGGAACCAGCAACGCTCCATTGAACAGAAACAGTTTCCGTTCTCGTCAAACAGAGTGTAGGCACACTCCTCGCTTCCAGGCACGAGCGGGGTCACCATATCTCCATCCATATCAATCTCATAAAAGCCTTTTGCCGCAACAGCTGCACGACCTTCATCAGTCATGATAGGTGAAAATATGTGATAGTTCTTCTCTATCGCCTCCGCCTCACATTCCTCCATAGGAGCACCGCTGTCACCGATGACACAGCAACAACCTTTGCACTTCTCATAGTCACATGCAAAGTATTCTGTAAGTATCTCCTCAGAAATGAGGCAATCTTCAATCTGGATTATAGTTCCGTGGTACATAATCTATAATGTTTTTGTTATTTTCTTATTATCAGTCCTGCACCTGCACCCTTCTCCAAGGCATCAAATATAGAACGCACACGTTCTGCTGAAACAGCGTCTACCTTTGCTGCATAGCCTGATGTAAAATCCTTTCCTTCAAGATGGCGGAGCGGAATGACGCGAAGCCAATAATCAGGAGTACCTGCATTCAGGGAATGTATATTCTTCAGATATGCCTTGTACACTTTCATTTCCTCAGAAGAGACTCCCGAATCAGAAAGCCGTGAGATCACATCCCTGACTTCATGAATCTTTTCACGTCCATATTTTCCATCAATCTCCACCATGATACTGAAGCGTTCATCAGGAAAAAGACTTCTTGAATATGCCAGCTTGACACCAAGTTTTCTCTCAAGTGCCATAGCTGCTATTTCAACAGCCGCATGATTTTCTGCGGTCATCGGAATCTGTGCAGTCAATGTCAGAACGACAGCATCCCTGTCTCCCTGTATTGAATGTGTCGAAAAGCCTGAAACAGGATGATATGGTATGGAAGGACGACGGAATGCCACCTTCTTTACCTTAAAGCCACCTACATACAGCTGCAGAAGTTTCTTCAGATCAGTCTCGTCCATATCTCCGACAATAACAAGTACCCCGTCATTCATCCTTGATGTCATATCAGAGAAAAACTTTCCGGCCTTTGCTGCTGTATCCTTGCACAGACCGCTCTCCGATCTGAAAGCGGTGTGAACATAATCCGGACATATCATATTATCTACAGCAACTCTCACATCACTGTCCGCCTTATGTATCAGACGAAGAGATTCACTTTTCCTATAGTATGCAAACTCGGAGGTATCCACTCGCGACTCATTAGCCACAGACAGCAATGCCTTCATCATAAGACCGGCGTTCCTGTCGGCAACCTTGCCGGAAACTGCGGTATTGAACAGTCCAACACGCATATCCATCGTCATCCCTGCAATACTTAGAAGGTCCTTGAAATTCCTTCCTTTCATTCCAGAAATCCAGCAGTTGTCTAAATAGTCAGAGAAGAACGCTCCTTCTCCTTTTTCCAGATCTTCAACCAGACCATATCCACCGTTCAACGACATCGAGTAATATAGAACCCTGTCAGTCGGCATCTTCTTGTAAATCACCTTGAACCCATTGGCAAACGTCCACATGACGCCCCCAGAAAAAGGATCTGCCTTTGACGAACGTATTTTCTGCTTGACTCCGACAGAAGGCAATGCCAACGTGTCCGACAACATGAATCCGGAAGCCTGTCCGGACATATTTCCAGAGGAGATTGTATTTATCAGTGCTGAGGCTACATCCTTAAAGGCTTTGTCTCTTGAAGATTCAGACAAATCCTTTGAGTTTAAAAACGAAAGATGATTCTTTGCAGGCACCACCGGCAGACCGTAGAGAAACGCATTCCTGCATTGTCTTACATATTCCGAATTGCTTTTTACCGGATTACCTGCCTGTTTTTCAAGGAGTCGGATATACTTGTTGCCGGCCAGAGCTATATCAGTGGAAAGGACATTTCCCTTATCTATATCCGCAAGCACGGCAGCAACTGTTTCCGAAGCAACTTCCACATGTTCCGAAGCAACCGTTACCGCAATCGAACATACTTCATCCGAATATCCTTCGGTAGCACCGGAGCGGTTCCATGAAACATCGGCAACAGGAATGCCTGCTTTCTGCAATTCTCTTCTTGTCATCCTGCATGCCACTTCCCCGACCTCCCAAACAGTCTTGTCGTAGATGGCAGACTGAATGGTTCCTTTGAATGCATCCGGTGTCCTTGAAGAACGCCATTCAAAACGCACTGTCGAAAGTGCATCTGATGAGTCATAAGTATAAGTCCTGCTGATAGTATTGTCTCCGCTCCACTTGTATTCCGGCTTTGCCGAAGCTGTGGAAGCGTCAATCATAAGCGACATATAACGGACTTTCGCTGTCAGCAACGAAGCATCCACGTCACCGCAGATAACTACTGCCTGATCGGCAGGGGTCCCCTGGCGGGATACAGCTTGCATCAGAGAAACAAGAGTGGAATCAACCGCAGTTTCCGATGACAGGAACACATCCTTATAGTGAAGCACCACCTCATTTCCTGAATAATCCTTTGCCAGAAGCGCAAAATCTGCAAGCCCTTTACGGGTGCTGTTTTCCGCTACATAACACGACAGGCCGTTCGGAAGCACAGCACATCTGACAGCAGGATCAGAAGGCATCATCGGAAGTTCTTGAGCTGTAGTCAAAAGGCATCCGGACAGACAAATAATGAGAGTAAGTATCCTAATTATTCTGGTTTTCATGTTTTTTCAGTAACAGGTGTGCAAAAATACAACATTTTTTTCCTACTTTTGCATCTTACGTGGGCTAAAGAAATTAATATTAATCAAATACACACAAAATGAAGAAGATCTTTATGCTTTTTGTAGCTGCTGCAATGACAGCAGGAACTGTCTTCGCACAGGATATCAATGCTGTGACTGAGACATACAACAACGGTGCAATGGAACTTGACATGGGTAACAAGGAGGCTGCTCTCGGATATTTCCAGACTGCTCTCACAGAGGCTGAGGCTCTTGGTGAGGCTGGCGCAGCAATCGTTGACAACTGCAAGGCAACCATTCCAGTACTTATGATTTCTATCGCTAAGGATTATATCGGAGCTGATCAGTTTGATGCGGCTTCTGAGCTTCTTGTAAAGGCAGAGGAGACTGCAAACCTTTATGGTGATGCAACTAAGGCTGCTGAGGCAAAGGCTCTCGCAAATCAGGTTCTCATGGCAAAGGCAAATGAGCTCCTTAAGGCAAAGGATTATCCAGGCGCTATCGCTGTTTACAGCCAGCTCATGGAGGCTGACCCTACAAATGCAATGGCTGCGCTCCGTCTCGGACAGGCTTATGCAGCAACTGGTGACAACGACAAGGCTGAGGAGGCTCTCAATGTAGCAGCAGCTAACGGCCAGGAGAAGCAGGCTAACAAACAGCTTTCAACAATCTATGTAAAGAAGGCTGCTGCTTCGCTCAAGGCAAAGAACACACAGGAGGCTTTTGATTTCGCTGTAAAGTCAAACGAGTATCTTGAGAATGCAACTGCTCTTAAGGTTGCAGGACAGGCAGCTATGGCACTCGGAAAGTCTGCAGAGGCTCTTCCATTCCTTGAGAAGTATGTTGAGCTTTCACCAAATGCAAAGGATGCTAACCAGATGAAATTCAACATCGCTGCTACTGCACAGAAGCTCGGTGACAAGGAGAAGGCTAAGAATTACTACGAGCAGGTTCTTGGTGACCCTAAGTTTGGTGCAGCTGCAAAGCAGCAGTACGACGCTCTTAACAAGTAATCATTGTGAGAGAACTTGAACTGCTTGCTCCGGCAAGAGACACAAATATCGGCATCGCAGCAATTGACTGCGGTGCCGATGCTGTGTATATAGCCGGTCCGCAGTTCGGGGCACGACAGGCAGCCGGAAACGAAATTGAAGAAATCAGAAGGCTGTGTGAATACGCCCACCGGTTCGGAGCACGCATATTTGTCACTCTGAACACAATCCTGTATGACAGCGAACTTGAGGCTGCATATCGCCAGATGATTGCAGTGCAGGAAGCTGGAGCAGACGCTGTCATTGTGCAGGATATGGCCATCGTAAAAATGGCAGCATGCGGCATCGGCGACTTCAAATCGGAATTCCGCATTCCCCTTCATGCATCCACTCAATGCGCTATCAGAACACCAGAGCAGGCAAGATTCCTGGAAAGTCTCGGTTTCTCAAGACTGATCCTTGAAAGAGAACTTTCATTGGAGCAGATCCGTGCCATCCGTCAGGCGGTAACCTGCGAACTTGAATTCTTTGTGCATGGCGCACTCTGCGTATGTTATAGCGGGCAATGCTACCTGTCTGAAAAGATTGCAGGAAGAAGCGCAAACAGGGGTGCGTGCATTCAGGCCTGCCGGTCATTATACGACCTTACTGATGCATCTGGAAAGGTTCTCGTCAAAAATAAGGCGCTGCTCTCACTCAAGGACTACAACCTACGCAACCGCATCGGAGAGCTCGCTGAAGCCGGCATCACATCATTCAAGATCGAGGGAAGGCTCAAGAACGAGTCATATGTCAGAAATGTAGTCCGTGACTACTCGCTGGCAATTGATGAATTCATTTCAAGAAATCCGGAAACCTTCGTCAGGGGATCTTTCGGAACTGTTACAGGAGGTTTTATCCCGGACACACGCAAAACATTCAACAGAGGATATACTGAACTCTTCATTGACGGGAAACGTGGCAGATGGGCAAGCATGGATGCGGCAAAATCAATGGGAGAGGAAATAGGTGTCGTTACAGAACTCGGCAAAGATAAGTCCTCTCTGACTATACGTTTTTCGGACCGCAACATCAGGCTGAACAATGGAGACGGATTCTCATTCGTCGCACAGGATTCGAGCGTGTGCGGTTTCAGAGGCGATGTATGCGAAGGAAATAAGATCCGTTGCAAAAGCATTCCATCTTTATTCGTTGGAGCACGTCTGTTCAGAAACATCAATGCTGCATTTGAAAAGGAGATTGAAAGAAACCGCTGCAACAGGGAAATTGATGCCCGCATTGACCTGAAATTCCATAAGGCAGAGAAAGATTGGATAGCACAAGCTACTTGCCACACCGAAGACGGAAGAACCCTATGTGAGACCTACAAGGCAGGAGATCAGGATGCCGCGAACATAGAAAGAATGAGGAGTATCATTGAGGGACAGATCGAAAAGTCAACCGGAGTATTCAAATTTTCATTAGGCAGGTTTGACCATTCCGAAGGGCTTCCGTTCATGAGCACATCTTCAGTAAATTCAATACGAAGAGACCTTGCCAGCAAACTCGAAGATATACCTTGTCTGAAAAGAGACCTTCTCCTGCGAGACATAGCAGAACAACCTGCAGAAAACAGTGCACAGAAAAAGGTCTCATACAAATCGAATGTATCTAACGCCATTGCTACTGAACTATATAGAGCGGCTGGCGCAGAGTTCATCGAACCGGCCTACGAGATCTCACATGCAACAAATGCCGAATTGATGCGCACCAGATACTGCATCAGATACGAACTCGGCATCTGCCCTATCCACCATAAGGCAAAAGATCAAAGAGAATTATTCCTTCTGAATAACGGTATGCGGCTCGCCCTGAAATTCGACTGCAAGAATTGCGAGATGATCGTGCTGAACGACTAGCCCCGTCGCACAGTCGGTGGCACAGTTCGGTGGCGCACACATAACTGAAAGACAACGAATAAAGCATCTATTGGTAACCAAAACTGTTCACCAATAGATGCTTTTTTGCTATTAATCAACGCTTTAAACACCTCGCGCAAAGTACCCTGCCCGAATTCAAGTCTTATCTTTCTATGATTACTCTGAATGTCATAATTTCGGGGCGCTTCGCGCCGACTCTCTCGCGCCGAGCGCGAGAAGAAGCCCGCAAAACGCATGTTCTGACAATCCCGCTACGCAGGGATTGCCAGAACACGCTGATTAAGAGTTATTCTTGGAGACAACGGACAGATAGACCGAGCGCGCGATCGTAGCCGTACGACGGATAGACGTAGCCATTGTTGCCGAAAGTCAGGTAGTACGCGTTGTAGCTGTAAGGAGATGCAGACCAATAGTAGCCGCTGCTGCCGACATCGAGGAGACTGCCATCGTCGTCGCTGCGATAACCCGAAGCAGGATACCCGATAGTATGATCTGAGCCAAACTTGCCGGAAAAGTTCATACCCTTGTTGATTCTGTCATATAATAAACTTTGAGTAAAACCTGAACTTGAACCAAGAGCCTTTGACCATATACCATTACTACCTCCATCAGGAACACGCCAACCTGATGGACATGGGTCGTAGATTGACTTACTGCTTTCTGATGTGGTCCAACGCGTATTATCTGTAGATGAAGAACCTGTGTAATACCAATCGTAATTATTACTATTATACGCTATAAAAGTAGTTGGATTGGCGGTAGCATAGGCTATAGTACCGTTAATTGTATTTGACGATACACTTGATGGCCAAGAGATGGTGGATTTTGCAACAGT
>JAEIGA010011994.1_pt1 | contig 13143 bp, 14 predicted proteins | sample 9270691 | NCBI WGS metagenome assembly JAEIGA01 (sample SAMN17057246, study PRJNA624740) | gut metagenome | biome: biome; isolation source: fecal sample | host: Bos grunniens | place: China: Xizang | collected 2019 | reverse complement strand
AAAACATCACACCCTGACCCACCTATTGATTAACAAATAAAACCAATTCACACAATTCTGTACACCATGCACAAAAATTCATCAACATCATTGTACAAAACGCTATTATGCAACATAGACAATACAACCGCCCGCAAACGCCCGCAAGTTTGTGCAATTTACCAATTGACAAAATTGTCATCTATCTATATACTTAAAGTATACTATTAACCACATAGTATCATAGTCTCCACAATAGTCACGGTAATGTTTCACGTGAAACAATTCGGGTATGAAACATCACGTTTCACAATCATACTATACCCGAATGTTTCACATGAAACAAAACCGAACGCCAAACAATTAGTATAGAAAGTGAGTGTATTATTATGGCAAGAACAAATCCGAACGCAAACACAAACACCGCAAACAAAAATGATTTTTACGCAACCGCAAAATTCCGTGGCGTGGTAGTTGACTACTACGACAAGGGCAAAAAATACGATTACGTAACAATCGACGTCCCGCACGGTTACGACGAATATTATGATCGTTTCAAAATCGCCGTCAACAAGTCGTGGCCTTGCCCCGACAACGGCGTAACAGTCGAAATCGATTGCGTGATCAAGTGCTATAAGGGTGATGTATCATTTAAGGACGTCAACGCCGATAACCCAAACTGACCACGCCCGAACCGAAACAGTTAGAATTATTCGATTCGGGCGGTGTGCCATTCGACGAACCGTTTTAAAGTGAGGTGAAACAAATATGAGTAACATATACCCGTCAGCCGATACCGCCGAAACAGTTAATCGTGCCGTCAAGAATGTACAGGGCACAACAACAACGGCCGACGGTGCGGCGGCTGACGGTTTGATCATAAACGAAAATCTTAAACCAATCATCCAAAACGTAACCACATACATTAACCCGACCGTCACCAAAACCGACACGGGCGAACCGCCATTATCATTCCACGCAATTGACGGTTTACTGATTTGGTCAATATCTGGAAACGTTGACACGGGTGTATATGTCGGTGAACCGTCCGACAATCTGTTTGACAAAAACAACGCTGATGTATACGAAAATACAAATATCGTTCCCGCCGATTCCCAATGGAATAAATATACTGGAACGGGTAAAACAATAAGAATACCCGTTTTAGCAAGTACACAATATAGTTTATCGATTGATAACACGATTGAAACAAGTGTTTTTCGTGTTTTGTCAATAACAACTGATGACATACCCGTTATCGGTACACCTGTAAACGGTACACTTTTAATATCATCGTCAACCGATAACACGGCAACATTTACAACGGGTTCGGGCGTAAAATATATCATTGTACAGTTTACCGCAACAGTGACCGAACAAGCAATAAACACATTAATGCTGTGTACGGGGTCAACGCCCAAACCATACGAACCGTTCGGCGTAATAATTCCAATCGAATTAAACGGGGTAACAAGCAACGTTTTTATAAGCGACTATTTACGCAAATCAACAGGTGACACACCTGTTTACGACATAATGAATAGTGACGGAACGATCACACGAAACGTAAATAGTGACGGCACACCCGCTGTAACACCAACAACTGAAACATACACCGCACCCGAATTATATACAATTTGGGGTTGGAACTTGTTTGACGTTGACACGACGGTATCACCGTCAAGTGTAAGTGTAACATATAAGGACGTATAAAGAAAGAAGGTATATAACATGAGTTTAATTTTTCCATCCACCCAAACCGCCGCCGTTGTAAATGCGGCTATTAAGAATTTACAGGGTACAACAACAACTGACGACGGCGCAACCGCTGACGGCCTGATTATTTCTGAAGATTTAAGTAACATTGTTCAGGCGGGTCAGCTGATAACAAACACCCTGACTGTTGACAATTTCGCAAACAGCGTAACAAACATGTTAGAAACAGTTGGTCGTATTTATTTTGAATGCCTGACAAGTGAAGATTACGACGACGACGTGTTTAAATTACAGGTTGACAAAACTGAATTTGCATGTTTGAGAGAGAAAGTCAGAATTGATCAAACTAAATTTGAATCATCGTTTGTACTTGACAACACATATTCAAGTTCATTCAATGACTTATTCGGCAAACACCCATTCAGTTTTAAAGTAAAGGTGTGGGGCAACAAGGGATTTTACAGAACGAAGCCGTTTACAATCAGCTACGAAATGTACAAATCAAGTGTCCAGTCACGCAACGGTTGGGATGAACTTATAGCACAAATGTGGGGCGTTGTCGACGCAATTGTTACAATCGCACAAACTGAATCACCGTGGTTTTTAGTCCGTCAGCAGATGGCCAACGCCGCAATGTACCGTTCGGGCGTTCGTGTTATCAATCTTGAGGACGTTTACGAATCTGAAACGGGCAACACATACACCGCACCCAACGAATCAAAATTTGCCGCATGGTTTGTACGTTATCAACGTCATTTAAGAAAACTTATGCGTAAAGCTACTAACAAGTTTTGTGGCGAATCCGTACCGCCTATCAATACACCCGCCCGCTATGAACGCAAGTTTTTACTTGACACATTTTACGACTGTATAAATGAGGGTCTTTCAGGTATTTACCATGATAACAAGGTTGGAAACATCGACGATTATGACCTTGTTCCATATGTCCAGAATGTGAACGAACCATCAAAACTTGACGTTGTGCCCGCAAATCCACCTGTTTTAACAGCGGGAAAACATGTTACAAACGTGTCGGCAACGGGCATTGTCGGCATGATTTGGGATAGACGTGGCACATTCTTTAATCTTGAATACAAGAAAGTCGCAAGCAACGAAAATACATTCGACGACCATGTGAATTACATTTCCACCGTTGGTGCACAACATTGTGTTGATGAGGATTCAAATGTTGTTGTTTTCGTACTGACACATTCCGACGGATTCACAATAACTGATGAACCTGACACTTAAACAAGCAATACCCACCTAATATATAATTCAAACTTATTCGGAACATTAGCCATACAAATTTAATTGTATGGCTATTGTTTCATAGACCGAAATGTTTCACGTGAAACAATTTTAGTATAGAAAGTGAGTGTTTAATGTGACAAACCGTGAAAACATTAATAATCAGAATATTGCTGATTTGCTGTTAATGATCAATACGAACATACCGTATAAATGCGTTATCGAATGTATCGACCCGTTATTTTCAGCGGCAAACTGTAATAAAGAACCACAATGTTTAAAATGTATAAACGATTGGTTAAATAGTGAGGTGAAACAGAACAATGACTAAAGAAACAAAAATATTGAAAACAAACAATTTTGACGATTACCGCCCGAAAAACCGTGCTAAATTGGCCGACATACGCCGTGACTTTGTGTATGATGAGATTATCGCCCGCATTGGGTGTTCCATGTTTAAATGGAACGGTTTGCCTGACGATGTACTTGAAAATACAAACAGTATGCTAATGGAATTAGCAATTAATTGCGGTGTAGCCGTATTTTACAAAGTACCAATGTCAAAATCAATTGCCAACGGCGGCCGCTATACGTGTACACCATTATCATACATCGGCCCGTTACGCAACGACGGTACGTCCGATCGTTTTATAACGCACGGTTCAGATTACAGTGTAACAAGCGACGAACTGTCAGAATATGTAATCATTAAAAACAATTCATATTTATCTTGCGAATATGACAACACCGAATTTTATAGTTCTATGTTGGCTGATACGGATAAATCGGAACGGGCGTTGATACGTTGGTCACGTATGACACCTATTGCCCGTGCAAATTCAGGCGTTGAAGCGGCAAAAATTGAAGAAGTAATGAAAAAAGTGTATGACGGTATACCATACGCCGCAATATCGGACGACACAAAAATAATAACGGGTCAACCGTTATCCCGTGACGATTCGGTATTAAGATTGACCGACGAATCAGCCATTGAAAAAATGCACTTTCTTTCAGAATTTCATTATGAACTTGTACGCCGTATCTGTAATCTGTATAATATGCCATTCCATACCACGGCCAAATCAGCGCAAAACCTTGAATCAGAAATTCACAATACAGATATTTTCAGCAAGGCATTGACCCCTGATAGACTGAATGAACGCAAAAAAGCCGCCGCCGAATTTAAAAATGTGTTCGGTTGGGATATATCCGTTGAATTATCGGAAATATTTAAACAGGAAAACGCCGTTATAGATTCAAATGTTCAACAGGAAATAAACGAATCGAACGGTGAAACAGGCGAAACAGATTCAAATGTTTCACGTGAAACAAATGACGGTGAAACAGAAATTGAAGCGGGTGAAAGTGCATGATCGATACTGAATTAAAATTTATCGATATTAACCCCATAACGGCATATGCTGAAAAAATCAATTGCCCGTTCGTTGCAATTATCGGCGGTAAAGGTACGGGCAAAACGTGGGGATGTGTTGACCGTGCTATAATTGATTTCTATAAATCGGATATGAAACACCCGTTTTTCTACGTTCGCCGATACGATAAGACTTTCACTAAATCGATATGCGGCAATTTGCTAAATTCCCACCGGCAAACCATTATAAATTGTTCGGGCGGTAAACACAATACCGCCGAACTGTCAGGCAAGGTTTTTGAAGTAATGCGAAAAACCACGGGCGAAACAGGAATTGACAAACGTATCAATAAAAAAGTAATTGCGTATTGTCGATCAATGAACAATGTTGAAACGGAAACAGGTGACGACAAGGGCGAAATATCTTGCGGCATTTACGACGAATTTCTTTCACGTGACGGTGAATTAAAAGACGAATTTTTAAAACTGAATATATTACATAGTAACATGTTGCGTAACCGTACCGATCGTTTTGTACCACTTTATTTATTGGGTAACACCGTATCACGTGATTCAAAAGTCGCCGAACAATTCGGCATAAAGTTGCGTGATTTAAAAAGGGGTATGAACGTATACAGAAATACAAAAGGTCAACCCCGAATTGTGCTATACTATACACCCGAAACGGCGGCAAACAGCGAAGCGGCGCAAATGTATTATGATCGTTTTGAAAATGATCATATCAACATGATTTCCCATGGTGATTGGGTTTTAGGTACGTATAAAATCGCACCGCAAAATATGCTATATAAACGGGGTTATACATGGAAATTGTATAACAATGGATTTGCTGTTAATGTTACGTTATTTATAAACGGCCTGACCCCTGTTATCGTTGTTAAACGCCCGTCAGAACAATTTAACATGGGTGTATCGCCAATATTAGGCAAGCATAGTATTTTAACAATGCCGAAACAAATAACTAATTGTGTTATCAATGGGGCAATGTACGCTGAAACGAGTGAAATTGGTGAGGATTTCAGGGATATTTGCAAACACATAACAGGCGGTCAGCAAATCGTTAACTATATAGGATAAATGTTTCACGTGAAACAATAACGAGGTGAATTTTATGAGTCATGCAAAAATCAAATATCAAATTGCGGGATTCACGCCCGAACAAATAGAATCATTTTTTGCAATTACTGACGGTACGTCAACAGTTATTACGGGTGCGGCCGTATGCAACTATTTAAAAATGACGTTTGGCGAATACAAAACGTTATACCCATTAGCGAATTTATGGGATATGTTCAACGATATGCATAAAGACGACTTGTTAAAAGCGGTCGACGCATACAACGCCAATTATGACCCGTTGGAAAATTACAACGGCACGGAACAAAACATATACTATGATAAACACGGTAACGTCACCGACACAACGACCCACGGCAAAACAACGACCACAACGGCAAACGACGTTGAAACGGAAAACAGTGTAACAACATTTGAATCGACAACATTTCGCCCTGATACCAAAACGAAACAAACAGGTTCGACGACCGCCGCCGACACGGGAACAACAACCAATGTTAAAAGTCATTCATCTGAAGTGACGATGAATTTTGACAAGGATATTTACACCGCCGATAACATAAACGCCGAAATCAAGAAAAAACACGGTAATTTAGGCGTGACAACAAGTCAGCAAATGATCACATCAGAATGGGAATTAAGAAAAAATCCCGTTTTGTGTATGTATATCGATATGTTTGTAAATCAGTATGCATATTATGTAACCGATTTCGGAGGTGTGTGGTAATGGCAATTGTAATTGATACATACAAGATAACCGACCCGCCGAACAAGATTTATAAAACAACGCCCGAATCAACTAAAATAACACTAACAAATGTTGACCCGCTGACCCCTTGCGACGTTTTAAACCCATCGCTGATTTGCGTTTATTCGTCGGGATTGGCGGCGCAAAACTATGCTAAAATTGCGGCGTTCGGTAATCGATATTATTTTATCGATAATGTGTCATTACTTGACGGTCAGCGGGCGATTTTAAAATTGTCAGTTGACCCGCTTATGACGTATGCGGCCGACATTGTAAAATGCACGGGCGTTTGTTTACGTACCGAACAAGGGGCAACATATATTCCTGATAACAAATTCCCGATGTTAACAAATAAACGTCAGATTGTTCTTGACAATTTTGAATCAACACCGTTTACACGTTCGCCGTCATATCCATATGTTTTAACTACAATTGGAGGTAATACATAATGTCAATCAATACAAATGTTTACGGTACAGATTGGGTTGACGATTTACAGGGTTGCGCCAAATCAACAAACAAATCGCTATACGGTTACGTTTTAGATAATACATTTCCCGTTAATACATTACCCGACGTTACACCGTGCTATTGCGGTATGTACGCCGACAACTATTTGATAAACGCCCGTGTATTCAGACAGGATAAAACGACATTTCAGCTTTATAAAATAGATTCGTCCGTCAATACATGGTTTTTCATGCGTAATTACGCAAACCCCACGGGCAACCCTGATAATTTGGCAATTACAAATTATGACCCTGTTAACAGGTGGGCTAAACATACAATGGCCGCTGATTTACCATATTATTATTCAGAATACAGCAACCATTTTGTATTTAATTTAAAACTAAATAAACTGTTATTTGTTCCGTATGTAGTATGTGCCGCCAATAACACATTTGCGGCTGATACGGCCGTATATACGTTGGGTGCGTATGAATCAACAGAACATACAACGCACCCGTATATATGCGGCGTATATATGCAAATCTATTATAACAGCGGTACGGACGAATCGCCGATTTGGGCAACGGCGACATATTCAGCCGATAATTACGATTTTGTTACACCTATTGCGGAATTATCAGATAATGTGCAACAAATAGGCGGTAATTTTGTAATGTCGTTTAGCCTGATATCATCAACAAATGACCGTCATAATATCCCTGTTATGGGATTCGGCGAAACACCCGCCCGTGATTTATCCGATTCAGGATTTATAAATAATCCGATCGGACTTGACCCCGACGTAACACATTACATTTATAATGACAACGACAACCCGACAAGAATAAAATATTGTCGCCCGTATAGTCAATCAGCTATTGACGACATTTATAAACAAATCGCATATTACGGCGTGTTTTTCGTCGGTGCGGGTGCGGGTGATTTTACGTCATTGACACTTACAGATAACCGTGTTTTTTGTGGTACAATTGCCGCCGACGGCATTACATACGGCGACTATACATGGGGAACTGAAAACGCCGACCAACCACAATATAGTTGGGATGATACTTCAGATTCACCGTACGACCCAACAAAAGAAGTTGACCCAAACCGTTATGACGGCGTAATGAATATTTCTGTCATGGCTGATATTGAAACAGTGACTAACCGCTATAATTTATCGGCGTTGTCATATGGTCAGTTATCAACTAAATTATGGGAAATCATGGCCGATATTCCCGCCGATACGGCGGCGACTGATTACGCATTAGATGTATTTCTTACAACTAACCCTATTGACAACATTGTATCATTGAAGTATTTCCCATTAGTCGACGACCCACATTACGGTACGGGTGTACACGTTCATTTAGGTTCGTATGATACCAACATATCGGCATATCATGCAAAAACAGTTGTTGAACATCAATGCGGCCGTATTAAAATATTCCCACGTTTTGGTGATTGGCGGGATTATCAAACAGAAATTATGTTATATTTGCCGTTTTGCGGTACAATATCTATTGATCCTAAAATTTATATGAATCGTTATTTGTACGTTGATTACGTTATCGATATTATCACGGGTAATTGTTCGGCGGCCGTATATACATACGCCGATAACGGTAATAAAATGATAGTTGAAATCGCTAACGGTAATTGCGCTATTGATTTACCGATCACGGGAATTGAACAAGTTACATTACAAGGCCAAATGTATAACGCTACGGAACAAATGAAACAATTACGTGTTAACAATAATATATCAGAACTACACATGGCAACGGGGTTGATTGGTGCAATGGCGGGCGGTAATGTATTAAACGCCGCAAACAGTGTTTTATCATCGGCTAATAAAATGATGTCAAATATAACCGCTGAAAATATCGCCGAATATGAGTTGCAACATATGAAAATACCCGTTAAAATGATAGGAACAACGGGTTCGGTCACGGGTTTGTGTATGGAATTGTACCCGACTATTATATATGCACATCCTACAATGGCGGGCGATTTTGACATTGATAAATACGGTCATACTATTGGTTTTGCGGATTGTTCGCCGTGTACGATTTCGTCAAAATCAGGTTACGCCGAATTTACTAATGTTGATTTGTCAGGATTCGCCGCCACGGTAACTGAAAAGAAAATGATTCAGGCCGCATTGGCGGGCGGTGTATATCTGTAATGTTTCACGTGAAACAAACAAAACCCCGAATATCAATTCGGGGTTTTTTCACGTAATCGTACAATTTGGCGGGCAAAATCCCAACCCAATGCTAATGTAAAATCAATCGGCACTATTGCATGATAACATGTTTGTTCTATTGTTGCGGGGTGACCTAAATAATCAACTATTGTTTCATGTGAAACAATACAGTCATCATTGTACACACTTGCGAACTTGTTAGCAAATTGGTGCTTAACGATTACTGAATTAATTGTACATTCAGATTCAATATATTTCTTTAACACGTTGTAATGCGTAAATGGTTTTTTGATGTTCTTGTTTGCAATTTCGGCGGGAATTGCTGTTTTAGGCAAACCCGCAATAACTGTTTGTATGCCGTCGGTCGTATCCTGTTTGATGTATTTTTTTGCGCCCAACGGTAAAAAATTGATGTACATGTTTTCAAAATCCCACGTTCCTAATGACATAAATAATTTTTTATCAGGATGTTTGCAAAAAATGTTATCATTGATTTTTTCAATTCGGGCGTTATAGTTCAGAATTGCTTTTTTCATTAATTCTGAATTTGGTTTGTCAGTGATATAATATAATGAATCGGTGTCATATTGTACGATCAATTCGGGAAATTGCGAAATAAACATCATTAAAATTTTTCGGGCGTATGAGGTGACCCAAAATGCAATATACGGGTTCAGCCATGATTGATTGATCATTTTTGAATACGACCATTCGTCAGACGGTGTAAATAACCCGTCGTCGGTAAATTCGTCAAACATATTGGCGGGTTTGGTAGACAGTACACCGTAAAACGTGTTTACATTTCGTTTTTTATCCATGTATTCAACAGTTTTAGTCAACCCCGCAATTTTTAACCTTGATTTATCGGCGTAATTCTCTACTATACAATCAAATAACCACGACGGCAATTTGTCATATTTTGTAAATGCGTACAACGCAAGGGGTGTGAACTCAAAATCGTAAATCAGGCTATATGCGGATAAATCAACGTCATTTACACAAACAACAATGTTTTCGCCACGGCGTATTTTACCGTTATAAACAATAACATTTTTCATATTGCCGTACTTTTTTATAAATGCGGGGTTTTTGTAATTGAGTGCTTTATGTTTGCTAAATGTGGCGTGGTGGGTGTATGACTCCAATTTCTTAAATATCCCGATCACAAAATATGGGCGGCCTTGTTTTTTGATTTTTTCATATTCTGATAACGGCAATTTTGACAAACGACCCGACGGAAATTTTTTATGCAACATTTGGGCGGGATAATCTGACGTCAGGTCAACACATTGTATGTTATGTAATGTAGTGCCGACGTAATCAATGTTTGACCCGCATAAACCGCCGCAATAGCCATAATTGCGGCAAATATCCCATTGGAACGGACTTGTATAAAGTCGCTTATGATCATGCATTAAATATGATAGATTGGTTTTGATTTCTTTTTTCGATGTATTGCAATTGTAACATTCCCGTTCGTCGGTTACATCTTCACTGTTGCGTATAGCGTTTTTTAATTCCAGTCTAACAAATCCACTTGACGTATTCGGCAATATCACGCCACCGTTAGTTTGGGTGTATGCTTTTAAAACAGCGGCGTGCATTTCGGTCAATATAATTACGTCGTTTATGCAGTATTGCTTTTCTTGTTCTGTCAGCGGTGTTTCAGATGTTCGTATTAAATCGTAATCTAAATCACCTTTTAATTTTTGTGTGACCGTCCAGTTTTTGGCAACGTTGGCAAGCGAATGACCGAACAAACCCAAACATTCACGAAATACAAAATTACCAAAATCGATATACAGAACATCACGGGGCGTTTTTGCGAAACACTTTTCAATATCGAATTTTTCTGCTATGCGGTATTTGACAAACGACCATTCATGTGCTAAATTCGCAACCCATATCAAACATTTAGCGGGCGGGCGGCCGTGGTCAATTTCGTTTTTACACTTCTGTTTTAACACACTGTTTAAAACAGTGATAAATGTTTCAAACTGTTTATACGTCCTGTAAATTGCGTAATATTCAGTGCCGACGGCAATTTGATAGGTGTAAATAAAACAGTAATCAACGATCGTTTTTTGTTTGCCGTTCCTGTCTTTCACCTTATGTGTTATTGTTGTTGATTCAGTATCAAAACCAATACCCGTTTTATACAACGGGTTCGCAACAATTTTTTCGGGGTTATCGGGTGAGTATATCGAGGCGGTCATTTCGACCAATTGCCCCGATAACATTTTTTGAAGTGATATAAAATCATAGTTTGTAAAATCCGTCATATTCATTCACCATTCAATATCTGTAAATTCGTTGTACCATTCCGAATCGAACGTCATTGGTTCGCCCGTTTCAGTATTGATCGTATCGCCGTTGACATTGCGGGCACTCTCTAATTCTTCTTCAATGCCTTGTTCGTATGCCGTGTATAATTCGGTTATGATTTGTTCACGGTATGCGTAATCATGATACCATTGGTCATGATCAAACGGTACGCATAAATCATCGGCTAACTGTCTTATTTCGTATTGTTCCTCTAATACCCACGTGTTGCGCCATTCTTTATACCACGTGTCGAAATCTAACGGTTTACCGCCCGCACCCGTGGTGTGTAGCGGGTCGAATCCTGTTGATTCGTCAAAATCAATGTCGATACCGTCGCCGAAATCGTCGTCTATATCAGGTATTTCCAAATCGGGAAACAGTTCACGTTGTTCTTTCAAAAAACGTTTTTTCTGACGTGCAAATGACGGTTTACGCTTGTCAATTGCACGTATTGATTGGTGTTTCATGCGGTTGATTTTGCTGTTGCTGATATTTACATATCCTTTTTTATTCTCATATGTCACCAAACCCGCATTTGCTAATTGGTTTGTGATGTTCTGATATTCGGGCGAATTGATACCGAAAAACGCACCGACTTTATTTATATATGCGTTGATGTTCTTGATTCGGCCCGCTGTTTTTGTGGGTTTGCGTGGCATTAGTATTCACCCCTTATTACCATTTGCATTGCTAAATCTAACATTTTATCTGACATTTTGTGTTTACAAGGTTTGCAACCTAAACAATCAAAACAATTAAAACATATATCGTGTATTACCATATGCACTAAAATATCATGACTTGTCCAATACGTTTCACGTGAAACATTCTGTTTTGTTTCGTCAATTCTTCTTATAATGTTGCCTATTTCTATGCCTGCTTTCATCGTTTCGGGGTTCATTTTGTCAACGTCGGTTATATCATTTGCATACATACCGTACATTGATGATAAAGCACCCTTTAAAAATTTATAATCCATTCTGTATACCTCACTTTATAAATTCTGTTTTGATAAACAGTGATTCAAACATGTTTCTATTGCGTTTGCACCAATCGCCCGCCGCCTTGCGGGTGGGGAATTTCCCCACCACAACGGGCGTATTAAGATTTGTGTATACGACGTAAACTGTCATTTGGATTCACCTCACTTTAAAAAAATTCACTCATGACGTAATAATACAAATCGTCAAGGGTCATTGTCGTAGCGTTTGCGATTGTTATGTGAGTATACCATACAACGTGGTTCGCACCGTGATAATCACGGGTAATTTTGTATACTACATGTGTATCTGTTTCATGATCGTACACGGCTGAAAAATTATAACCCTTAAAATACCATGCAATTCCGTTATAGTCTTTCAGCGGTTCGTCACCGTATGCGATTGATACGTTGTTGTTTTTGTCAAGGGTACGTAATGTCATGTTGGTTCACCTCACTTTGATTTAATATAAAATATGTATGTTTCACACGGTTTTACAGATTCGCCGTAATTGTATAACCAATTTGCAACCTGTTTAGAATCTTCAAAATGATAGGGTTTAGCCTGTTTCATTACGTCGGGGCATAATACATTCATCATGTGGATAAATTCGATGATTGGTTTTGTAAACTGTTTCCACATACCATGTACTTTAACCTGATAGAACATGGTGTCATTGGATAAACCTACAATACGTAACATCATATTAGTTCACTCACTTTCTACCCGTTCGGGCGGTATAATGTTTCACGTGAAACAATGGTGTTATTGTTCCATGATCATATCATAACATATTTAAGTGATTGGTTTGTATTGGTTTTGTGATAGATTTGTGATAATCGGGCTTTAGTTGTTTTGCATAATTTGTGGTGCGTTTGCGGGCGGTTGTATTGTCTATGTTGCATAATAGCGTTTTGTACAATGATGTTGATGAATTTTTGTGCATGGTGTACAGAATTGTGTGAATTGGTTTTATTTGTTAATCAATAGGTGGGTCAGGGTGTGATGTTTT
>JAEIGA010011993.1_pt1 | contig 13144 bp, 8 predicted proteins | sample 9270691 | NCBI WGS metagenome assembly JAEIGA01 (sample SAMN17057246, study PRJNA624740) | gut metagenome | biome: biome; isolation source: fecal sample | host: Bos grunniens | place: China: Xizang | collected 2019 | reverse complement strand
GACTGGGGGATAATAGAATATAGCCACCCCGTCCTAAAGGACTCAGCCCAGGGGTGGCTATTGCTGAACGATGTATTTGGAATATCAGGCTGCTATTGTATAGGTTCCAGAATAATTGGACCTGAGAAGTCATGTAATGTATTGAGGTTCGTGAATGATTTCTCGTATGTTACACCATCTTCAACATACTGGAAGTTCACTCTGTCTGTCATCCAGTCATATCTGTACTCACTTCTGAGTCTGAGTTCGAACTGACCGCCGTCAGAAACAGCCACTGTACCGATACGGTTATATGTGGACTCCATTTCAAAAGGAACGAATGAACCTGCTGGAATATTTCTTAACTGACCATCTTTTCGATACTGGAGGGTTCCGGTAATCGAGCTGTTCTGAATTCTGAATCTCTTCTGATAGAATACAACCTTTGTCTCATCTGAACTGATCACGATGTCACCTGCCGACACGATGCTCTTTGTCTTGAAAGGAATGCATTTTCTTTCACCATTCTGATTTACAGCAGCCTCCGAATCTACATTCGCCTTAAGAGTTCCGAAAGTTCTCTCCACTTCTCTGGATGCGTCTACATGGTATACAAATCGTCCTGGTTTTGACGGGTCTTTGGTCACCTTTCCGCTCCTGTAAAGATCACTGCTTTCATCGATTTCGAGCATAGGAGCATCGATATAGATGTCGAATGCAGTTCCAAAAGGATCTACTGATACCTTCTCACCATCAGGAAGAACGTTTCCACTATTATCTGGAAGAATGTGAGTGAAACTGGTGACATCGAACTCGATGTTGATGGTCATGCCGGGAGCATAACTGAGAAGTACATCATCCACTACTTCTTCATTTCCTCCCTGAATATTGGTTCCCGTTCCGTTTACTGTAGCGGCAAAATGGAAAGGATGATATGTAGCAAGCTCGAAAATGCATGACTTGTATAGACCTGTACCTGTGTTCTTTCCATCTGGTGCCACATATCCGCTATGGGCCAGTTCACCTGCTGTTCCGGTCGTTACCGAAGGTGCACCGAATACATTTGATGCAATGCGGACCACTTCATCCGACTTAGGCTTGTTGGTCTTGAGGTGATAAGTCGCTCCGTAGTCTGATGTTCCTTCAACCGAATTTCTGAAGAATCCCAGAACACGACCGCTTGTTGAAGACCAGTTGGACGGGTTCAATCCTGTATAGAAATCGAAGTAGAAGTCTCCATCATAATCGTGGTTATGATCAAGATTCTGAGAGTAGAAAAGGAATTCATCCACATTGTAACCTCCTGCCGGATCGAAATCAGTATTTGGAGATACATACTGGAAGTAGGTTCTTTCTCCATTAGGGTTAGTAAGAGTGAGGTCAGCTCCATAAGCAGAGTCAACAACCCGACCCAAATGTGAAACAAATTCTACCGGTGCATTGATTTTCTGAGGCACAAGGTAGTAATAGATATACTCGTCGGCAGGCATAGCAGCTGCATAAGACCTGAGATTATGTATAAGTATTCTTGTGTCTACCGCTGACTGGAATGTTGCAGTCTTTGTAAGACTTCTGAAGTGAGGAGCCTCTACAGTCACATTAACTGTGCTCTGGTTCTGATGTTTGAGTATTGTCTTCAGATATGCTCGCTGCATACCAGGTTCTGTAACAGTAAGGACATATTTGTATCCTATTCCATTGTCTTTGCCGTATCTTGGATCTTCTTCCCTTATTACCGGAAGCATCATTCCTGAAGCGTTACGGATATCCATATCGTTCACTGAAAGAAGTACATCCATCGGGAAAAGTTCTGCTGGACAATCCTGAGGCACGGTAAACATAACGGTAACATTCTCTCCTGCTTCTCCACCATAAATATTGGTAGTGATCCAAGCCGGCTCGAAATTCTGCTCTTTTACTGTAATAACCTTGATCTTCCTGGTAAGTCGGCCATACTTTACGAACAGAGTTCCCTCACGCTTCTGGAACTCTCCCATACGGTTCAAAGTAATGAGAAGAGTACCTCTACCGGTAGACTGATCGAAATGATGGGTGAAATTGGACAATGCGACATTGTTTCCATCCATCCATGAAACCTGAGCCTGATCAGGAGCAGTACCATCCAGATTCTCTACATTGTAATGGAGATAATATGTGTTCGGTTCCTTGAATTCATCTTCACCGATGACAACATAAGTCTTGTCGACCTCCAAGGAGTTCTTGCTGTCCTGTATCTTTGAGATATTGTCGGAAATCGACACCCATACATTGTTGGTAGCCGGAGCTTCAAGTGCCTGCTGGAATGTCGGCTGACCGTAATAGAGATCGCCTACGACATTGACTGTATAATGATGATTTCTCATTATCATCACATTGTCGCCGTTCTCATCTATAAGAGAGATACGATAATAAAGGTCCGGTCCACCTTTCTGAGAGCCTTTCAAGATAAAATCTACAGGATCTGCAGAGCTATTCTCAGTTTCAAAGATATATTCTTCGGCATTTATACGTACATCAAGATAATCACCAAGTTTCGCTCTGTTGTCAGGAAGGGTAACGAATGGAGATGAGATGGTAGGGGCAACGAAGCCGCCATGATCCGGGCTGTAAGGTGCCACTGTACCGAATGCATTGGAATTGACCACAATCCATCCTTTTTCCTCGAAAGACACGGAAGGATCAATGTTCAAGGTAATCTTAGCCTGATTACGAAGAAGTTTCACAGGAGAAGGATTGGAAACCGTAAAGTCACCAATTGATTTCCTTGCCCAGTAGATCATACGGCCGGCAGAAGCCTCAAGCGCCGCCATTACATCGACCTCTGACATTCCGCGATAGTCATCCTCGCGGAAATATGTCATGTTCTGGTTACCCACGAATTGAAGGGTCTCCGTATAATCAGGAACCGAGACAGAGAATGTTCCCGCCAATGATGGATTATTACCATCAGTGACAATGTCTGCAGTCACTGTAGTGATGAACAGACCGTTTTTATCAAAGCAGAAAACGCTTATCCTCTGTACACCACCGCCATCCGGATCGACAGCCTTGGTCTGTACGATGTCCATATCTGGAACCTCGACGCTCACATTCAGGCGAATATGACCATCCTCTACTGGTGAAATTTCCGGCAAAAGAAAATCCTCTCTCTGACAACCTGCACTCAACGCCAGAATTCCTGCAAGGGCGACGATGATATTTATAATTCTAGTTTTCATATATCTTTGTTTTCTACTCTATTATTTTATTCCGCCATTCTATCCGATTAGATTGAAATTGATGGGATCAATATACATCTCTGATGCATCGGAGGTAGTATCCGTCATTATTACCACTGATGCCTGTTCCGACTGTTCCGGATGCACAGAAATAGTATCGTCCGCCAAGCACTACATCCATTACTTCAGATTTGGTCTGGAACTTCACAATAATTCCGATTTCCGCAGATGTAGGGAGTCTCCAGTCTGTAAGGTGTACCACTTCTCCTTTTTCATTCACATAAGTCTCAGCATATTCCTTGCAATGAGTCCTTGCTCTCTTGCGGTTAGACTCTGTGTCTCCTCCTGAAGCATAGACGGCACCCAACTGGGAAGCGATCATAAATGACGGAGAAACCAGTTTCGAATTTTCAGTACTGCTGTCAGTATATCCGTCAGCATCCTGCATCGGAATTCCCACTACATATGTATTTGATGAGGAAGTAATGTTCACGTGGTACATTCTTGCATTGTCAAGTCCGTCTATCGAATTCTTACCCACACTTGGAGAATTTCCGTACTGGCTATATGAATAGAAATGAATATCAGATGTTCCGTCATTATTCTGATCCGCCACTTTAGATGTAAAGAAATAACTGCTTCCCGTACCTGTACTGTAACTCCAACCACTATTCGACCATGAAGCACTTACATATCTGTCACCCTTATACTGGTAAGTTGTAGGGTAAGCATTGGTGTTTTTAAAGTCCGTTCTATATGAGTAATATGCCTGCTGGTTTGTTATGTACTCCAAAGGATACTGTGTTACATCGACTCTCTCTACAAGACCATCTTCATTAGTTATCACAAGTGTGAAATAACGGATGGCGTTGTTCGTTGGTACCGGACTGTTTACAGTGATGTTTCCAGCTATCCCTCCATCTGTGGTTCCAGTGATCGATACATTGGTAGGAACATTCTTTTTCTGACCGAATTTGTCATAGTAATACATGTTCTCCACTGCTATGCTGATTGGCGAAGATGAGGCAAATTCAAGTGTCTTTCCATCCACGGCGATATTATGCATATCCATCTGCTTCTTATTTACCATCAGATATTTAGGCTTATCATCTCCACCGACATTGATATTCTGCGATGTCCACTCTTCTACAAAGTACTGCATATCTTCCACATCTACTGGAGTGATTTCAGAGATAGCACCTGGACGGTTGAGGGTAATGTTAACTTCGTAGTAATTGTTTCTTCTGATCACCTTTTCACCGGTCATGTGGATCTTATACCAACTGTTGTGATATTCTATCGCTTCCCCCTGATCAGGAGTGAATACCATAGGGAGGTTCATTACCACACAAGTCTCATTTTCAAGAAGACTTCCTTCCGACCAGCTGTTAGGATATACATAAGTCAATAAAGATACATTCTTATTGTCTTTTTCAGGATCCCAAGAGAAATGCTTGTCTCCTTCCTTGGCTGTGTTTCTTACATCCGCAGTTACCTGATCGTCATTCCTGGCCTCTGCGAAAAGGAATGCTGAATAAGGCAGGTTTCTTATGTAATAGCGGGCTCCTTCCGATCCCTGGGAAACTGAGAAGGATTTGAATTCCACTTTATTTCCCGCTGTTATGTTTATCTTTACCTTTGCTGCTGCACGGCGGAGAGTTACCGGCAATATAGTATTGGCAGCGATATTTCCGTCATTCAATTCCACATTGTGCAATGCCGCGTCCATGAGGAAGTACTTAGGAGCACCTTCTATATTCAGACCTGTAAGATGAAGGAGTTCATCTTCCTGCTTCTTTGAGATGATACCGTCATATCCTTCTGTCTCAATAATTCTTCTGAATTCATTTTCTGAGATATTACTGTTGGCAAGAACATATACATGGTATCTTGCATCAGCCACAAATGAACTTCTCTGAGCTGCAAGAGTAAGACGTGAAGCACCATTCACCTGATATCTGCCATAATGCTGCACTGAGGATGGAGATCCACCAGCATCCGAGAAGACGAACACATCGAGATGGTCCACGAAGGACTCGACAGAGGTGTCTTCTACCACAGCCTTGGTAACCCCAGAGGAAAGATTCAGGACGATCTCCTCGTTCATTGGAACTTCATAGGACTCCTTCATTTCACAGGAGAACAGAAGCATCGAGGCTACCGAGATTAAAAGAGTATTGATTATTCCTTTCATTTTCTTCTAGTTTACCATTGTTATTGTCACAAAATTTTCGTCTTCTGATCCAGGCCAGAAATAGTGGTTGTGGGATCCGTTGATAAGAAGATATTCCATTTCTTCCAATCCGCTAGGGGTATATGTAATCGCGAGATTAACTTTTTCACCTATCTGTACATTTCCATTCGGAGACACTTCTATTCTGTACCATTGGTCTGAAACTGGAAGGGAAGCAGGTGAGTCAGATGTAAATACCAACTGTTCTTCCATATATACCCTGATACTGCAATTTGAAGCTTGGAGTCCGATCAGAGTAGGTTTCCATGTGTCATTGTCCGGATATGTCATCTGGAAGTATCCTGTGAAAGGTACCGCCTCTGACATTATTGCTGCTGATGCAGGGCCTTGTTCAAGCTGCTGATCTGTCTTAGGAATATCGTGTCTTACATAAGAGTGTGTCGGATAATCAAAGAACCAGTTGTTCATATTGTCGTCTTCCATATCCCAGTCAGCTACGGTGTATTCGATCATCAGCTGGCCTTCAGCATTGATAAGGATGCAGACTTTGATGTGATCGTTCCTTTCCACTCGAGGAAGATAGACGTAACGTCTCTGGATTTCCATTCCCTCTCCAAGGGCGTACTCGACATACAGAACTGCCTCTGAGTCTTCTCCCGAAGAAACGTTCCATTTATAAGAAGGATCATTGACCTGATAGCCTGATGAAACCTCTGGGAGATAGCTTCCTGATACGACTACATCATAGTTTGATGGATCGCCTGCTGAAGATGAGCCCCTTTCCATTTCCTTGGAAATCGTCACCGGGTCTGTAAGGAGCATTCTGTCATTGGCACGATGAGGAACTGCGTCAAGAACGGCTTCAGTCTGAGGAAAAAGATAACTGTATTCTCTTGTTCCTTTGTTCAGCAGATCTACTTTAAGGATCTGTGGCTGGAGAGTGAGCCCGCTTACTTTAGCCGCATATACGGAAAGTTTGGCAAGAGAACGAGTAAGGAGGAATTCCACTTTCTGATTCAGATACAGATGTCCATTATGGGCAGTCGGAATATCGGAAGTGATCGAGAAATCAGATGCATTGATGGCCTCCGTTCTCTTGCAATACATCGGCAGGGCAGTCCTATGAACCAATGCTGTAAATTTCACTTCATCCAGCTGCTTTCTGGTAGTATTCTTATCTATAGATACGAGGCCGTTCTCAAAAGCCATTTCCGCCTCATTGGCGATAAGATAGAAATCCACGTCACTTACTCCGTCAGGAAGCTCCAGATCCATCAGTACAGGAACTGAATAAGATGTTCCCTGATAATAATGGCCGCATAACTTATCACCTCGAAAAGCGTAGATGCGAAGCGTATTGATCTTCATTTCATCTGCGGTAGGGGCTTCAGTGGCCTTGGTCATTTCTACGTCAGTTGAAACGTTGATCTGTACCATCACGTTCTGCAGACCGGATACTTCGTATTTCTCAGAGATGCAACCGGTAGAGATAACTGCCGCGATGATCGCCAGAGCCGTCTTTTTAAATATGTTTGTAATATTCTGCATAAACGTGATTATTAAAATTCTGGTGTTACTTTTTCTACAAACCACTCAGGAAGGGTAATGGTCACTTCCAGGCATTCTCCATCTTCAATCGGATATCCAGGAGTTCCGAATACGATTCTGAACGGGATAAGGCATTCATGCTTTGACGGATCGATGTAATCCTTGTGTGCCTTGATGTGGTCATCGAAATTAATCATTGCCACCTGGTTTCCGTCTTCTCCAGTAACGCGGAGCCAGACCTCCTCGTGGTTCTTATGTCTCATAATATTGTTCACTGCAACGGTAGTATTGATTCCGTCGTGAACAGTTTCCATCACATAATCAGTTGCCTGTCCCTTGGCTGTATTCTCAAAGTCAGTCTGAGGTGAAACTCCCACAATCTCGATCTTCGGGTGCTTTCCTACATAATCAGGAGCGTTGACCACTTCTACGAGAATATCATAATGCGAGCTGGCAAATCTGATGGTATCCGTGCTTTCATATATCTTAGCATCGAAAGGAAGGATGGTCTGATGCAGGGATGCATAATAAAGTGAATCATTGCCTTTGACGGTCTTTCCTTCCATATAGTCATTTGCAGCAAATAAAATCTTGCTGTAATCGCGTGACGACAGGTTCTCCAGTCCTGTGTCATACGTATTGCCTACACATACTATTCTGTAGTCACCCGGTTCAAGAGGAGGAAGAACAGTAGTACGCGAAGCAACATCCTTTTCAGGAAGAACTCCTGAACTGACGCAGACGTTCGACTCGTCAAAAACATACATCTCCACGCGGCCGATCTTCTCTGGGAAGATTTCAGTCTCGCCGTCACCGCAGTAGCTCAGGATGAGCTTATATGTATTATAGCAGTCGCTATTGTCCTCCTTGAGGCAGGATGTGGAGAAGAGTCCGGCCACCATAAGAGATAAGGCGAAGAATTTGAGTTTCATATACTATGTATGTTTTTGATGATGAAATTGTATTTGATAAATATCGGAGGGGCTGCCACAGGGGCGCTGCCCCTCCATATATTTATTGATGTTGTATTAAGTTTTTATAGATCTGTTTCCTAGAACTCCGGAGTTACAAGGATAACATTCCAATCGTCAACAGTAACTGTGATGTCAAGACATCTGCCGAGCTGATCGATATCATCTTCATTTACAGGAACGTCACCGTCACCATTGTCAGACTCAACAGAAGCTGTGAAATTCATTCTGTAGATCTTTCCTTCCTCAAATGCTGTAATCACTTCAGCACCTTTCTTGAAGTTCTTTGTATAGATGTATGTTGATGAAACTGCATTATCTGTATCTACAGTAGAGAGCTGGAACATAAGTTCAGGATATCCTTCAGCCTCAGGTGTTGCAGTAGCGACTGGGAAGAAATGATAGTAGAAAGTATTAGCAAGCTCCTGCTCTACCCATGTGTCAGCGGTCATACCTGCTGGACGATCAAACTCGAGAGAAGTCTTGTCAGAATACCACTCGTTTCCTGTATTTCCAGTAAGATAAGCAACCGCTGATGCAGGATTCTCAGCCTTGCAGTCTACAAGTGTTCCTTCCTCAGTTCCGTTTGAAAGAGATGTTGCAGGATAGTAGTTGTTGAAAGCCACCTGGTGGATGGAAATCTTATTGTAACGTGCCTTTTCACCAGCATTGAATCCGACAGCGAAGCCATCAAGTTCCAAGCGTGCTACTCGTGGAGTGAAAGTGAGATCTGCCTTATAGACATTAGTGATGAGGGCCTCACCTGGCTTGTGAGAATCTCCTTCCGGAATATGCTGCCCGCCTGTAGCCTCGAGTGCATCTTCAGCAAAAAGCGCGAGAGCATCAGGATTCTGCTGAGCAGCGATGTCAAGCTTGAGAGCCTTGATGTCAGCATATGTCTTGATACCAGCATACTGCTCGTCTGTGAGGTTGGCAACAGCCACAACTTTGTTCACTGAAGGATTGACAAAGTGGAATTCAATTGCTGCAGAAGGCTTTGCTGTGAACTGATAAGCAGCTTCTGAAAGAACCTCTCCTTTCTCATTTGTTGCATCCCAGTAGAAATTGGTTCCGTCTGTAAGATAGATGCGGAAATTCTTGAGAGTAACGGTTGTACCATCTGCGATAGTCTCACCGGCCGACTTAGTCATGAAGAGATTATTGATCTCGATCTCTACCGACTTGTACTCACCCTTCAATGAAGGTCCTTCTTCTTTCTGACAAGAAACGAGTGCCAAAGCTGCTACACAAGCAGACAACATCAATTTAGTAAGTTTCATAACTTTTGTTTTTAAGTGTTAGTGAAATAATGTTTGTTTATGTTTTAAAACTTTTATTCAAATCTCTTGAGATATTCCTCGATTTCAGCCTTTTTACGAGCCTCATGCTCAAGTTCTGCATTTATAAGGTCAATATTCTCCTGAGCCGATGCCGTGTTGTTTTCCACTGCCTTCCGGAACCAAGGGAGAGCTTCCTCGAACTTGCCTTGCATCATAAGTGCGGTTCCGACTGTATTGTATGCCCTGAGGTCATCTGAGTAAGGCTCTACTGTCTTGTATGCCCCGGCAAAATCTCCTTCGCGGATCATCTGATTGGCCAGATTGATCATATCCACCGCTTCATCCTGCGTCGAGTCATAGAATACTGCCAGATATCGTGCGCATCGAAGATGAGGATAAACTTCCTTAAGCATCTTGTTCCAGACTTTTCCTTTATTCAGGGCCTTGATCTTCAGTTTCTTTTCATCATCAGGAAGATCCATATCTATGATCTCCACTATCTGATCCTTTTCCTCGATGCCGGAAGCAAGAACGTGTCTTCTGAGTCCCGGCCAGTTTTCCTCTCCATTACGGAGGCGGAAACTGTCTTCTGTAAGATTATACTGAGGCCTGTGCTCGATGATGTAGTCGATAAGAGCCTTTGCGCGATTCTCAGCGAGCCAGTTGTTCAGGCTCCTTCTTCCTTCAGGTGAGGCATATCCTGCGATTTCGATCTTATCTACCTTATATTTAGGATTAGCAAAAATCTTATCAATGGCATCCAGAATCTTTCCGAAAGTGACCTCATTGTTGAATACCGAAGAATCGATCTCTATCTTTGAAACCTTGAAAATGATTTCGAGTTCGTCCTGTCCGAAGTCCCACTGTCTTGTCGCGTCGGCAAGTGTGAATGTTTCAGGAATCCTTCTTGGAGGAAGCAGAGGTTCTTCGAAAAGTGCCACTCCTTCAGCGATTGTCTGATCTGCAAATTCATCTTCGCAGTTGCATCCCACCATTTGTCTCTTTATCCCCAGGTTGGTCGATTTCATCCATCTTTTCAGTGGCACCGAAGATATATAGTGGTAAACATCTCCTTTCAGAACCTGCTTTTCAGATAGTTGCCAATCTTTATCGCCTGCCAGATGATTCTCCTGCCTTTCTCTCTTGAATCGTCCCTTTCCATAAACTTCGAGAGTCTCTAGCCACAGGGTATCCTTAGCATTATAGATGAAAGGCATCAATATTTCCTTGCGGTTTGCAGGGATACTCTTCACATCCGTCTCGACTTCGAATGAAACTACGACTCTTTCTTTCTCTTCAGTCAGCGACTGGTTTGTAATTATTGTCTGTGCGCTCATCATTACCGAGAATGAAAGCATCAATGCAGATATTATAATTGACTTTTTCATAACCATCTCTCCTTATCTTATCATATAAATAAATGAAAGTCCAAGATCTGTAAGACCGAATACATGCTTGAGAGCAGATTCCTGGAAAAGACCGCATTTACGACTTTCATATCTGTCGTAGTCAGTAAACCAATATCCGAGGCCAAGATTGAATTCCATATTCCAGCGAGGGCTGATGATCCACGAGTATCCATAGGTGATTCCGGCACCGGCCGCCCATCCTTCAACACGCGAATTCAGGCACGCATCGATGAAAGGGCCATCACCTTTCGATTCATAGAAAGAATTGAGCACATGCACGCCACCTACATTGAACTGGGTATAATTGGCGTTCAGTCCGATGAAATGTCCGTTAAAGCTTTCGCAGAACCAGTATCTGACTTCAGGAGTCACAAGAAAATGCTTTACCTTCATATTCTTCTCCTTATTCAAGATAAAAGGATTATATCCACCTGCGATCTCGAAGGTCCAGCGAGGTCCCATCGAGAACTCCATTCCTATATTAGGAGTGGTAGTCGCCCAGTAAAGGGTATTGGTCTTCACGGCCACCTTCTGAGCGGAAGCTGTAGCGGCAAAAGCCAGAAGAAAAATAACTGCAATTGTAAGATAGCGTTTCATCAGCAAATCTCCATTTTAATGTTAAAGACAGTCGCTGACGAGTAAAGAGAGTATAAGCCACGGATAGAATTCCGTGATCTCTTTTCGTTCAGCGAAAGCAAAGGTATGATGTCACACAAGCAGTATCCAAATATTGCATTCGACTTTTTCCGAATACGCAATTTTTATTTACATAACCGCATTTTTTCATGAAAATCCCATTTTGGAGGCTACTTTTTCACGCATATACAATTTATTTTAATTGTGTAAACATAAAAATTAACGCAAATACAACTTTTTTATTTTAGAAAAATTCTATATTTGCACTATAGAACGATATAAGATGGATATTGCACATATGACATATATAGTATTCAATTTCGGATACATCAGTATATTCAGCATTCTTACCGCAGTAGTCACATTACTAAATATGCCGAAAAAGGATCCGGCATTGAAAAGCTATCGAAAATCAAGATATGTTCTTGGATGTGCGACAGGACTGATGGTAATATATTGTACATTCAGAATGCTGATGCCGCTACATTTTGGAGACTATATTGATTTCTGGCTGCTATCGACCTTCACCCTTATATTTTCGTGGCTTTCATACTCATCATTCCTGTTTCTGATAGAAACACCAAGATACCGTATGAAGAATTTCATTGCAGACGGTGTGATACCCGCATCCTGCATGCTGATTGCCGGAGGAATAGGCATCCTTTTCCCCGGTATCCAGAAAGCGATGATGATAATATTCGGATGCACATATGGAATCAAATGTGCCTGGATGCTGTTCACCTGCCTGAAGGAATACAGGAAATGCACAAAGGAGATAGAAAATTACTATGATGACGGACCGGATATGAAATGGATGTATTCGACTCTCATCGTATCCTTCATATTGTCTATAAGTACTTTAGGAGTATTATACATACCCTTATTGCAGAGACCGTATTATTTTCTGCTTCCGATAATCTACGTATATCTGACATTCAAAGTAGTAGGTTTTGCCACAAAGAAGATCGACGTAATCAGAAGAAAGAATCTTGAGCTCGAAAAAGAGCCGGAACCGGCAAAAAAGGAAAAGGTTCAAGACCTATCATCCAAACTAGGTCCTTTAGTGGATGAATGGGTAAGCGAGAAGAAATTCTGCAGGGAAGGTCTGACAATCAAGGACGTAGCCATGGAAATGGGAACAAACCAGAACTACTTGTCACAGTATATCAACAATTGTCTGAACAAGACATTCCAGGTATGGCTCAATACCCTCAGAATCGAGGAAAGCAAGAAACTGCTGACCGCTTCTGAGAAAATGTCAATAGAGGAAATAGGCATACGTGTGGGTATCCCTCAGAATTACAATTTCTCGAGATGGTTCAAAGTGGTCACCGACATGACACCTTTTCAATACAGAAGATTACATCTGTCCGGAAAGTAAATAATCGAACAGACGATTTTCAGGGGCATCCTTCAGGATGACCCTTTTTTCTTCATCAAGAAGATATAGAGAAGGAATTGCACGTACGTTATATAAATTGTCCGTACGGATCACCAGATCAGGATCGAAGCCGTTATACCATTCCTGCGGATATATAGGCATATAGTCTCTCCACCCCTGTAGATCTTCATCTATATATATATTAAGGACTGCAAGAGTACCATCAGATATCATGGATGCAATCGCCGGTTCACCCTTTAATATATTAATTATATCCATGCACGCGTTGCAGCCAGGATTACTGAAGAAAAGTAGCGTGAGAGGTGCCTTTATACCATGAAGGGTATGAAAACGACCGTATTTATCCGCAAATTTGAAATCAGCAGCGACTGTACCTACGCGATTTAACGAGGTCATTCGTACATCAAATTCATGCTTTCCCCTCATTTCGGGAGTCAAACCTGCATATTCTGCTAGTTTACGCACATAAACATTGTAATAGTCCTCATTACGAAGAGGAGAATTGGG
>JAEIGA010011992.1_pt1 | contig 13145 bp, 8 predicted proteins | sample 9270691 | NCBI WGS metagenome assembly JAEIGA01 (sample SAMN17057246, study PRJNA624740) | gut metagenome | biome: biome; isolation source: fecal sample | host: Bos grunniens | place: China: Xizang | collected 2019 | reverse complement strand
TTGAATGGTGCTGTAGTTACTTTGAGCAAGGAGAATGGCGAAGTGGTAGGCACCTATACTGTTGACCAAAACTACAACGGCTTGTTCTACTTCCCTGACCTCGAGCCAGGTACATACAAATTGGACGCTGTAGCTGATGGCTACAAACCATTGCACCGTCAATACCAAACAGTGGTAGTTGAGGCTAATGCAACCAGCTATCCATTCCTCTACTTGGAAGATACAGCATATGTGGATCTCGGCAGTCTATATGTAGATTATCCAAATCCTGAGCAACCATCTTACGCTGCTGTACCTGCACAATTCAACATGAAGAAAAATGATTCTCAAAATCATACTGCTAAGATCAAGGGTACTATCAAGCGTACTATCCAACATGCTGACTCTGTATTCATGCTCACACACGAGGAGGATGGTACAGCACATATCTACGTGCTCAACAACACCACTGGCGCATTGGATACCATCTCTACCGTAGGTATTGTACCTGTTGACCCAACCAACCCTGGTGATCACTTGGCATTGTCAGACATCGCGATTACTTGCGACAACAAGCTCGTAGGTGTTAACTATACCCGTTGCAACTATGACGATAGTTCTATGGAGTCTGGCTACAAACGTGGTACCACACGCTTCTACATCTGGGACGACTTCTACGCAGATCCTGTAGAGTGGTTTACATCACAACACTCTAGCAACTCACTCAAGTCCGACCAAGGTTATACTATGGCACTCCGTGGTATGTCCACCAACTGCAATATCATTGCCACTGGTGTTCACCGCTATGGTAATGGTGTTCGTTTCACTCTCTACAATGTAGTTAACGATATGCTGGCCTCTGAGACCTACTTTGGTAACCAACTCGGTTCTGGTTTGGGCGCAGAAGAACTTGCAGAGTTTGAGGAGGCAGAAGATGGTGTTGATTTCCAACTGACTCTCTCTCCACGCGGCGATAAGATCAACTATATTATTGATGCTGAGAAGATGGCTCCAGTAGAGTTCGAGGTTCCTGAAGCTTCTACTGCTAATCCTATTGTACAAGGCGGTATCAATCCTGAGCTTATCGGCGTGAAGTTCCAAGGTGCATCTTACTTTATGTATGCAGGTCGTAGCATGATGGTTACTCCTTATGAGAATGAACAGGGCTATGTAGCTGGTCTCAAACTCTTTGATATTACCGATGGTTTGGACAAGGCTGTAGAGATCATCTTGGATTATGGTTTCTTTGAGCCTTATGCTACAGAGACTCATCACGCAAGTGCTGGTGCATACGTAGATGGCGCAGTGCTCAATCTTTATCTCTATGTAGATGGAATGGTATGGTCATTCAGTACAGTAGGTGTACAACAACCTATCGTAGAGCGTATGAACGCATTGAACCTCCAAGTGACTAAGACTGAATTTGACTATGTATTCTCATTCATTGCTAACCAAGATGCTCCATACGCAGCTATCCTCTTCTACGATGAGAACAAAGAGGTGGTTGAGCAAATTGACATCGAGGCTACTAAGGGCGAGAACCAAGTGCGCGTTGCTGTTGACATGCTTCCATCTGAGGCTAAAACTTGGGGTATTACCCTCACAGGTACTCCTGTTCCTGGTATGGGTCTTGTTGCAGATCACGCAGATTCTACTATGCTCAAGCCATACGCTATTGTGAACAGTCATCCTCTCACCGACCAATTCGGTCAACTCTATGTAATGGAAGGAACTGGTGACAATAAGGGTGTATCTATCTATGATATCGATATGAATAAGCTCAATACCACTCCATATGTATCTACTGATGGTGCATGGAATGCTCCTAAGCGTATGGCTATTGCATCTGATGGTACATTGTTCATCGCAGAGTTCAGTGATGATCATAGTGGTATATATGTAATGGATCCTGCTCAACCAGAGAATATCACCCAATTCTTCGCAGGTACACGCGATGGTAATGGTGTTATCTCTAATGGTGGTGTTAACGTGGGTGCTTCTACCGCAGGTATCTCTATCTACAAAGAGGGGGCTGAGTCTAAACTCATCGTTTACAATGAGGACTTTGGTTCTTCACTCGGTAACATCTTGATTTACAACATCGGTCAAGAGGATGGTTCGATTGCTAAGACTTGGGAGGCTGCTCCTTCTGAGGTATATGGTAAGGGCGCTAACCTCGCAGGTCTTGTAAACAAGAACGGTCAACCTATCTTGACGGACTACGGATTCTTCTGCTCAACACTGCGCTATGCTGGTGGTAACAACAGTTATGCTACTTCTACTCGTTACTACAACTTTGCTGAGGAGTGCGAATTCTCTACTCACTACGATGCATATGCTCCATATGTAAACGGTAGCAATGACGGTGCGCTTGCACTCAGCAACGATCAAAAGTACCTCGTATTGCCAGACGACAACAACCAATTCGTAGTATTTGAGTGCGCTTGGGACGAGGAGGGTAAACTCAGCGTGAAGTATGTAGAGTCATTCGTACATAACCTTGGCCCTGTTTACCAATTGAGCTTCGACTATGCAGGCAACTTGATCGCTTCTTCTGCAGGCCACATTACTCGTTACACCATGCCTACAGCAGACAACACCATCGTTATCCCAGCTAAGACTGCATTGGCTGATGCTACTGAGATTGATCCAGGCACAGGAGTAGAAAATGTGGAGGCTAGCGTTCTTGATTGCAATGCTCCAATGTATGATGTATTGGGTCGTCAAGTGGATAAGAACTACCATGGTATTGTTATCCAAAATGGCCATGTATTTCTTATTGCTAAATAAGATATTCTAGCAAACTAGTAGAACTAGCCTAACTAGTCATACTAGCACAGCTAGCAATACTAGATATTCCATCCAAGTGCTCGACTTCGGTCGGGCACTTTTTTTATCATTTTTAGAGAAAAACAAACAATTCTTGATTAAAAATTTGTAAGTTTACAAAATTTGTTGTAATTTTGTCACCAAAATAATTAACTACTAATCTTGTTTATAATCTTATCATGAGAAAAACACTTCTTCTTTGCGTAGTTTGCTTCATTAGCATACTAGCGACAGCCCAACTCTTAGAAATCGTATCAACGCAACAACTGACCATTCCTGCTAACGAAGAGCTTAAAGTAGCAGCTATCAGCCCAAAGGGGGATTACCTCCTATTAACCAACGATGTAAATAGAGGACTGATGCAATACGATCTCTCCACAGGTAATATTACAACCATCACCGATGCCGAGGGTGCGGGTTGGGGTGTCAAGATCAGTCCAAACGGCCAGGAGGTTGTCTATCGTGAAAGATATATGAATGCAGACCAAACGCTACGCAACAACATTATGCAATACACTATTAAAGCTCAAAAAAAATCTGTGATAGCTAAAGGGCAACGCGATTTGAGCAAACTAGCGTCTGTTAATCTAAATAGCAATGTAACTATCAATGGCGACCTGCACATGGTGCTAACGCAAGGTAATAAGACAACTGTTCTCACGCCTAACGGAGTAGATGAGGCATACAACTGGGCAAGCCTGTCACCCGATGGAACAAAGATCTTGTATTATGTATCCGGCAAGGGGTGCTATACCTGCGACCTTCATGGAAGAGATATTCACTACATAGCTCTTGATTGCCGTGCGCCACAATGGTATAACAACCACATTATCGTGGGCATGCATGATGAGGATAATGGCAAATGGATGACCGCATCTGCAATTGTTGCATACAATATGCAAGGAGATAAGCAGATATTGGTAAACAAAGAAAATATGGCTGTTTACCCTTATACCGCAAATGGGAAAATTGCTTTTTCTACCATTTATGGAGAGATATATCTAATGAATGTAAAGTAAATAATCTATAACACAATACCATCATGAAACGATTATTCTTATCTATATGTGCACTTGGTCTAGTATTATCCGCTAGTGCAATCAAAGTATATGTTAATCCAGGCCATGGTAGTTGGGGCTCTAATTGCCGTCCTATGGCAACTATCAATTATCCTGCAGGAGATACCTTGGGTTTCTTTGAATCAAACACCAACCTGTGGAAAGCGTTTATGCTAGAGACTAAATTGAAAGCTGCTGGTTTTGATGTAAAGATGTCGCGCCGCGCATCAGGTGGTAACGGAACTAATGAATACAACAAAGAATTGACTACTATTTGCTCTGAAGCAGAGAACTATGGAGCCGACTACTATATCTCTATTCACTCCAATGCCGGACCTGATGGAAGCGACGGAAGTTTCGCAAACTATCCTGTTATTCTTTATCGCGGTTATACAGGAGAACCCAAAGTCACGAATAGCGATAAGATGGCAAAGAAATCAATAGCTCGTCTGTATGATATTTTTTATACTACCCCAAAGAACAAAAACGGTGGCGGCGGACCCGAATTGACAACATACTATTCTCCTAGCAATCCACGCGTAGTAGGCGACTTATCGTTCTACAACACATCTTCTACATATGGCTATTTGGGTGCTCTGAAACACAACATCCCAGGTTTCTTGTCTGAGGGTTACTTCCACACCTATAGTCCTGCGCGTCACCGTGCCTTGAATCCTGACTGGTGCCGTGAAGAGGGTATCCGCTACTACCGCGGTATTATGGATTACTATGGAAAAGCAGGCGAGAAAGTAGGATATATATTGGGTTATGTTCGCTCCAAGACGGAGAAGTTCTCTCATAAACACTATGTACCTCATTCTTCTTCCAACGATGTTTATAAGCCCATTAATGGCGCAAAGGTTGTATTGCGTAATGACCAAGGTGAGGTTATCAAATGCAATTGCTATCCATATGTGAAGCGCATGCTCAAGAATCAAGACTATTATACCACCGACCACAACTACAATGGTATATTTATGTTCGAGAACTTGGCCCCTGGCAAATATACCGTTTCTGTACACGCTAGTGGCTACAAGGATTATACGGGCACTATCACAGTAACTGCAGACAAAACTACATATCCAGAAATATTCCTAGAGAAGGGTCAAGGCTCTGAGCCAAACATCAATGCAGATATCAAGTGGATACTGAATGGCGGTATTATTCCTGGTGGTGATGTACCAAGCAACGCCGATCTGTGGGAGACATTCAAGACAGACTTTAATAACTATTACGGTATCAATCGTTCGGACCAAGCAATTACCAATGTGGCAGTATTCTGGCCATCTGGTGTTGATTCGGATGATGATAATATCCTAACCAATGCCAACTCTACCTACAAATGGTTGGGCGATTATATCCAATCTGTGGCAGGTGCGCCTAATGGCGAATTGTGGTGGCGTGCTAATCTACATGCGTTCTTCAACTGTGCAGCAGACTATAAGTTGGGTAGTGTTGCGGCAGCAGATTTCTCTCAAGCAGGCAAACCTACGGCATGGGGCGAGGCATATCAAATAGCCATGGGTACAAGTGCTACACTGCCAAGTTCAGTAAGGGAAACCTACGTAATTCCCACTCCAAAGAAAGATGGAGATGTATTTGTGGGCTGGTATAATAATCCACGAGGACAAGGCAGCAAGATAAGTTCTATCCCAGCGGGCTATAAAGGAACTATCTATGCTATATGGCAATATGACAATCCTGATTCTGATAAGGAAATAAATATTGTCACATGGGTACTGAATGGCGGTATTATTCCTGGTGGTGATGTACCAAGCAACGAGGAGCTGTGGACGGCATTCATGGATGGATTTAACGCCTACTATACAGGTTATAGTAACGAGAACGGTACTTTCAAAACGCGTACAACACGACCTATTACTGAAATTCTCGAATTCACATGGACCAATATTGGTGCTTTAGGGCTCGACTTTATGACCGACAGCAAATCTCCATGGAAATGGTTAGGAGACTATATTTTGTCCGTAGCGGCATCACAAAGTATCAGTATTAGCACTGATTCTGAATGGCGTCAGAACTTCTACGCATTCTTTAATTGCACCAATGTTTCAAAGAAAGCAGATGGTTCTGTTGCAGCTTCAACTGTTGATTTCACTCAAGCAGGCAAACCTACGGCATGGGGGTTGGCTTATCAAGTAGCCCATGGTATCACAGGCGAACTACCTACCACTATTACCACCCCTTACACTCTGCCTACTCCGGTTAGAGAGGGATATATCTTTGTCGGATGGTATGACAACCCAGAGGGAACAGGTACGCCACTAACCGTACTCCCAAAGGGCTATGTAGGTACAGTGTATGCCATTTGGAAAAAAGATACTCCTAATTCAGTAGAAAACATTACTCTTCCACTAGATTTTAACGCCCCTATGTATGACATTTTAGGTCGTCAGGTAGATAAAACCTATCGCGGTATTATTATCCAAAACGGTCAAAGATTCTTACTACAATAATCTACTAGGTGTATAGCAAAAAGGAGTCACAAATAGCGTATCTATGAAAAATTGGAGTATTATAGTTTTGAGTGTAGTTTTTGCATTTGTTACAAACAATGCATCAGCAAACAGTTTTTTTCCTACCAATTTAGCTGATAGTGTCATTGAAAAAGCCATTCAAGATTCTATTATTCCCGGCGCAGTGCTATGCGTAGTAGAAAATGGATCAATATCCTACCTACAAGCATATGGTAATCGAGCCATTGTGCCTGAAATAGAAGCGATGACAACCAATACTATCTTTGATCTTGCGTCTGTAAGTAAGCCAACAGGTGCAGGCACTGCCATGCTATTGCTTTGTGCAGAAGGGAAAGCATCTGTAGATGATTATGTATCGCAATATATTCCTAATTATCATGGAGATGTGCAGATACGCCATTTAATGACTCATTACTCTGGTTTGCCATCTTATATGAATGCGCGACGACTAGATAGTATTTTCCACGCACGAGGCGCCCAATATGACCAATACCCAAGTTGTATGATTGACACGATTGCTCGCTGCAAGCGTCCTTCAGCTGTTGGAGAGAAATATCGATATTCTTGTTTGAACTTCATCTCTCTGCAACGAGTGGTAGAAAATATTGTAGGTTCGGACATCAATACTTATCTACGCACAACGCATTATAAATCCTTAGGACTTCCAACCATGGGTTGGATGCCTAATGATTCGCTACTCTATCGCATTGCCCCTACCGAATGTACAGATACAGTCTGTCTGCGAGGTTTGGTTCACGATCCTCTAGCCCAAAAATTAATGAGAGGAATATCTGGTAATGCAGGCGTATTTGCTACAGCAGAAGAATTAGCTATTTGGGCAATATGGTTTATGAATCTTGATGACGAAACGCGCATCAAAGGTTGTAATGCAGGATTATGGACAGATAGTGTAACCACTTCTAGTGGGATAGAGACTCCAAGTTGCCGCCACACCGGCTATACAGGTACGAGTGTCACGATTCTTCCTAAAGAGAAACGCGCTATTATTCTGTTGACCAATCGCGTTCACCCTAAAGATGAACATAATTTAGCTCCGATACGTAAGTCACTAAATGAGATGTTAACACCCTAAGCGGCGATGTTATACTAGATACTCGCAAAAAAAGAGCAGAACCCCATTTGAGTAAACTCATGAGATTCTGCTCTTTTCTTTCGTACCGCGAGCGGGACTTTCTACGTAAGTCCCTTGCAGCACTAGCGAAAACAAGCTCGAAAACATCTTCAAGCATGCTTGAGAGCTTTCGAGCTTTCTTTCAGTACCGCGAGCGGGACTTGAACCCGCACAGCCATCACTGGCCAAAGGATTTTAAGTCCTTCGTGTCTACCGATTCCACCATCGCGGCTCAAAATCGAGTGCAAAGGTACAACAAAAATTGCATATACGCAAATTCAGGCGACTTTTTTTTGAATTTTGTTGTACAAACTTCAAGATTGCAAACTCTATGTGCCCCCCGGTGGGGGTCTGAAGGACCTTGCTCCACCTATGGTGTCGTAAGCTCTATGTGACCCCGGTGGGATTCAAACCCACGACCTTCAGAACCGGAATCTGACGCTCTATTCAGCTAAGCTACAGGGCCTTGTCGGATTAATCTCTTCTTCCAACAAAAATCAAAATATAATATACCAACGTACCTAAGGATGATAATGCCGCTACTACATATGTATATGCTGCAGTACGCAAGGCAGTAGATGCCATAGGAGTAGTTTGACGATCTGTGATACCTGCTTGCTCAAGCCAAGCAACAGCACGCTGACTAGCATTGATCTCTACTGGTAAAGTAATAAACGAGAACAAAGTAGTCAAAGCATATAGGATAATTCCTGCAAAGAGCAGTTGTGGGAACACCTCTAGCAGGAGAATACCTCCTAATAATATCCATGTTACCCATTTAGATGCGAAACTGACTACAGGTACTAGAGCAGAACGCATACTAAGTGGAGCATAACTATAAGCATGCTGCAATGCATGTCCACATTCGTGTGCTGCTACCGCCGCAGCTGCCACACTATTGGAACTGTAGACTGCATCAGAAAGATTGACGGTTTTGTTGCGCGGATCGTAGTGGTCTGTCAAATGCCCAGGAGTAGAAATAACTTGTACATCTGTGATACCATTGTCGCGAAGCATTTTTTCAGCAACCTCTCGCCCAGTTAGTGGGAGATATACTTTGGAATATTGCTTAAAACGATGATTAAGTAAAGCACTAACGCCCCAGCTGGCAAGGGCAATTACGATAAATAAAATAAAATAAGAATTCATAGTTGTGAGTTTTATTTTGTTAAACTTTTTGGTTTCTTTTTACACACTTTACATCTACCGTACAAGTATAACGAGTAGCGTTCTAAGACAAAATTAGTCAGTCGTTTATCTTCCAATATTCTTGAGAAAGTAGGATCCTTTACTTCTCTTACTTTACCACATTGTTGGCATATAATATGTATGGACGACGATTTGAGGTATGCTAATTCATACTGCCCTGCCCTTACGCCATATTCCTTTTCTATGTGGCGTATGATACCTGCTTTTTCAAAGAGTTCGATCGTGTTATAGACTGTCGCTCTGCTGATAAGCAGTTCGGTAAGTGAGTTGCGCAATTCGTCGACATTGAATCGTTGCAATTTACAAACAGAAGAGAGGATATTAAATCGTTCAGGAGTATAACGCAAATTGTGCTCATCCATATAAGCACACAATTGGTCATAGGCCTTGCGATATAAATCTTCTTTTTTGTTTGGCATTTATCAAATATTTTTCACATATGCGCGACGACGCTTGTGGTATTTGTGTGGGAAAGCCTCCCAGTGATTGAGGTTTTTGAAATTTGTTTCCATTATCGCAGTAGTCTCAATGCGTTGAACACCATACTTGACGAAATAAGGATGTTGGTCAGCAATGATGACAGCATTGAGTCCACGGTCTTGGTAATCAGGTCGAACGGCAATGATCAAGAAGTCAACAGCCTCATAGTGGTCCGATTTGAGTGCCTTGAGGAGATGGTACCAGCCAAATGGGAACAATTTGCCTTTGGTTTTTCTCAGGGCCTTGGATATATCTGGCATATCCACTCCGACAGCGACTACTTCGTCTTTCTCATTGACAACTATCGTAACGAAGTCGAAGTTGAGGAGAGGGAAATAGGCTTCGCAATATTTCTTTTTTTGGCGATCTGTGAGTGGTTGGAAGTTGTAGAGTTTTTGGTACGCGATGTCAATCACATCCATGTAAGTCATGCCATATTTCTCCTTCAGTTCCTTGACAGACTTCACCTTATCTACCCTCACATTACTGCGTTGTTCAACGATCTTTGCCATTCTTCCGAATCTTTCTGGCAGATCTTGTGGAGGATAGATTTGCATTTCAATCCAGTCATTCTCCTTCACCAATCCATAGTCATCAATATGCTTGACATAATATGGATAATTGTAAAGTGATGCCATTGGCACGAGGTGGTCAAATCCCTCGACGATAAGTCCTTGGTGATCAAAATCAGTAAAACCTACAGGTCCGTTGAGTTTGTCCATTCCTTTGCTCTTACCCCACTCTACTACCGCATCCAACAAAGCGTTGCAGACTTCTTTATCATCAATAAAATCAAACCATCCAAATCTAACCTTTTTGACGCCCCATTTCTCGTTTGCTTGATGGTTGATAATACCTGCGATTCGTCCCACAGGCTTACCATCGCGATATGCCATGAATAAGATATTTTCACAAACCTCGAATGCCGGGTTTTTCTTCGGATTGAAGGTATCTAACTCGTCCAATATAAGTGCAGGACAAAAGTTTTCACAATCTTTGTAAAATTCGTTTCCAAACTTCACAAAACGCAGCAAACCTCGTTTACTGGTTATTTGTTTGATTTCTACAGCCATTATAGTGTTTTTTATGCAAAATTAGTGTGCAAAGGTAAAAAAAAAAATTGAAACATGCAAAATATATCGGCAAAATAAGCATAATAACTAAGTAATCACTAACTAATAACTAACTAATAACTAAGTAATCACTAATTATTGTATAGGATAGTAGAGTGTTGTGTAGGATGGTGTAGTAACGGTGTAGGGATTGTAGAGATGGGATGTATATATCTATGAGATTTGCATATTTGAAAAAAAAGTTGTAACTTTGTCGCGTTTTTTACGCCCTAGAGGAGAGGTGTTATAGTTGTTATCATTTGGGGTATAAAAAAACGCTAAATAGGAGATGAGAAATTCAGAATTGTACATAAGACGTTGTTTGCAGTTGGCGAAGTTGGGTGAGTATTATGTTGCCCCTAACCCGATGGTAGGCGCTGTGTTGGTGAAGCACATAGTAGAGGGCGGAGCTGACGAAGAAGTGATCCTAGGTGAGGGTTGGCATATGCAATATGGTGGTGCTCATGCAGAACCTAATTGTCTGCTAAATGCCGAAGAAAATCACCCTGAAGGCATTGATTATAAGCACTGTACACTATATGTCAATTTAGAACCATGTAGCCATTATGGCAAGACTCCACCATGTGCAGAATTGATCATCAAGAAGGGTATCGGCCGCGTCGTTATCGGTTGTTTAGACCCAAACCCTGAAGTATCAGGAAGGGGTGTTCGTATGCTAGAATCTGCGGGCATAGAGGTGCATGTAGGAGTTTTAGAAGCGGAGTGTCGCGCACTAAACAAGCGATTTATGTGCTTGCAGGAGAAAAAGCGTCCCTATGTGATCCTCAAATGGGCTCAAACAGCAGACGGTTATCTTGACAAGAAGCGGGAGGCGGGCAAGCCATTGGTTATCTCGACACCCCTGATGAAGCAGTTGGTTCATCAACAGCGAGCAGAGAATATGGCCATCATGGTAGGAACAAGGACTGTTCTTATGGATAATCCTCGTCTGTTAACGACCCATTGGAGTGGGCGTCATCCTATTCGGATAACTATGGATAGGCATGGGATATTGCCACAAGAAAGCAATATATTCTCTAACGATTCGGAAACCATCGTCTATCGCGACAACACGGATTGGGAGGCGATGTTGGCAGATTTGTCCCGTCGCAATATCCACTCAGTATTGGTTGAGGGCGGGGCTAGATTGCTGAACAGCATCCTAGCATCTGGGATATATGATGAGGTGCATGTGGAAATAAGCAATGCGCATTTGGGCAAGGGCGAAGAGGGTGTAGAAGCACCAGATTACAGTTTCACGACCTGTCCACAAGTGATTGATGAGCATTTGGTGTACATAGAAAAAAAAGCATAAAATTTGCATATATAAGAAAAAAGCAGTATCTTTGCGTGATAAATATGTTTGTATGAAGAAATTAAGTTTGATTTTGTTGATTGCTTTCGCATTATTCGGTTGTGCTCGTTTCAAGCAACAGCGCATGGATGGTGCTGTAGCCGAATATCGTGGTGAGATAGTTACTCACGCTGAAATAGCCTCTCTGACTGCAGGTTTATCATATGACGATAGTGCACGTGTGGCGGAGCAGTATATTCGTCAATGGGCGACCAACATATTGGTATGGCAAGAAGCAAAGGCGCTCAACAACAAAGAAATAGAGCGCAAAGTGGCGGATTATCATCGTTCGTTATGCCTATATGAGTGGGAGCAACGAATGGTAAATCAACATATGCCTCATCAGGTGGAGGATAGTGCAGTACTAGCCTTTTACGAGGAATACAAAACGCATTTCATACTCCAAAATCCTATTTTACAAGGATTAGTATTGGTTATGCCCAACGGGGCTCCCAATATGGATAAATTGCGTCAACAGGTTGTGGATCCATTCAACGAAGAGAATATTGAGTGGATTGAGAAATATGCATATCAAAATGCTGATAAATATGAACTATTTGTAGAAGAATGGAAGACAGGTGATCAAATTCTGCAAAGCCTTCCATTTGATAAGAATACGTTTAACAAACAGATAAAACAAAAGAAACAAATAGAGCATCAAGATTCACTACACACTTATTTATTGCAGGTAACATCCGTATGCCACACAGGCGATTATGCTCCAATAGATTATGTACGTAGTGACATTGAAAAGATGCTACTGAGTCAGCGGCAGGTAGATTTTATATATTCCGTGCGTGACAAGCTATATAAGAAAGCGATTGAGCAAGGGGAATTGAAAATATATTAAATTCAACGTGTTAACTTATTAAGTGATGATGAAAATAAAAGGATTATTAGTTGGTGGCCTTTGGCTATTTGTAAGCGGTTTGGTAATCGCTCAAGACAATATCATAGATGAGGTGATATGGATTGTAGGTGAGGATGCGATTTTGCGTAGCGAAGTGGAGGAGGAGCGTTTGCGCGCACAATATGAAGGCACTCCTATTCCAGGCGATCCATATTGCGTGATTCCTGAGCAATTGGCGATACAAAAGCTCTTTTTGCACCAGGCGGAATTAGACTCTATTGAAGTGAGCGAGTCTAGCGTTAGCAGTCAAGTGGACATGCGTATGAACTACTATATCTCCCAGATTGGAAGTAAAGAGAAGATGGAAGAATATTTCCGCAAGACCAGTACTGAGATTCGCGAAGAGATGATGACGGGCGTTCGTAATCAAATGATTATTCAACAAATGCAGAGCAAGTTGACCGAAAACATATCTCCCACCCCCGCTGAAGTTCGTCGCTACTACAACACTCTCCCTTCGGACTCTATTCCTATGATTCCTGCACAGGTGGAGGTACAGATTTTGAGCATGGAGCCTCCCGTATCGTTGGAGGAGACAGAGCGGATCAAGTCCCGTTTGCGTGAGTTTACAGATCGTGTACACAATG
>JAEIGA010011991.1_pt1 | contig 13145 bp, 12 predicted proteins | sample 9270691 | NCBI WGS metagenome assembly JAEIGA01 (sample SAMN17057246, study PRJNA624740) | gut metagenome | biome: biome; isolation source: fecal sample | host: Bos grunniens | place: China: Xizang | collected 2019 | reverse complement strand
CTACCTGTGTCTGGTACTACTGCGGTTTCGTCTCCACCAGTATCTGGCACAGGAATAGGTGTTTCTTTATCAGAAACAACAACATTAATGAGATTACTCATTGGTTTCTTTGCCTTTCTTTAAATGTTATGCATAACCTTTATATTATAAAAACCATTATAGCATAAAAACTTTAAAAAAAGGCAAGCAAAAAACGACAAAACGTTAAAAAATATCCGTCTATTCAAAAGGGGCTATTTTTTAATACATTCCGCTCATATCCGGAGCAGCTGGTTTTTCTTCTGGGATTTCACATATCAAAGCACCCATTGTAATTGCCGTTGCCGCAATCGAAGTTGCATTCTTTACTGCTTCTTTAGTCACTTTAGCCGGGTCAATCACACCAGCCTTCTTAAGATCTACCAAACCCTTTTCTGGTGTCATCACATTTACACCAAATCCAGTCTTAGATGATTTTTCAACTTCAGAAAGTAGCGCCTGCGCATTTAGTCCTGCGTTCTCTACAATATGTACAAATGGTGCTTTGAGGGCATTTTTCACAATTTTTGCACCATCATTATCGCCAGAAATTTTTTCAGCCAAATTCACCAGCGTTACACCGCCACCTACTACAATTCCCTCTGCTAGTGCCGCCTTAGTTGCTGCTACTGCATCATCCACGCGATACTTCTTTTCTTCAATTTCAGTTTCAGTAGCACCGCCAACTTTAATCACTGCCACTTTACCGCAAAGTGCAGCCGCACGTTTCTCAAATTCTTCCCGTTCATAATCAGTCTTGGCTAACGCCGCCTGAGCATTAATCAGCTCAATCCTGGCTTTTACCGCTGCTACTGCGCCAGCGCCTTTAATAATCGTTGTTTCATCCTTCGTAGCAATAATCTTCTTTGCCGAACCCAACACTTCCATCCCGACTTCTTCAAGTTTTAATCCCTTGTCACCAGACACCACCGTAGCATCAGTAAGAATCGCAATATCTTCCATAATTTCTTTACGACGTTCACCAAAAGATGGAGCCTTAAGCACCAAAGAATTAAACACACCTTTTAGTTTATTTAGAACAAGAAGCGATAAAGCCTCCCCGCTCACTTCCTCGGCCACAATCACCAGATCCTTTTTGCCAGCTTGCGCGCATTTTTCAAGTAGTGGCAAAATATCGTTCGCTGCCGAAATCTTTTTGTCGGTCACCAGAATCAACGGTTTATCAAACACCGCTTCTTGGCGATTCGTATCAGTAATGAAAAACGGCGACGCATAGCCCTTATCATAGCTAAACCCTTCCACAATTTCTTCTTCCATCTCCAAACCTTGCCCAGCTTCTACTGTCACCACGCCATCTTTACCAATCTTAGAAATCACCGATGCAATCAATTTACCTACTTCAGCATCACCAGCCGAAATCGTAGCAACTTCTGCTACCTTTTTATCATTACCGTCAATCTTTTCAGCCACTTTGTCAATCTCGGCCATCACTTCTGCACCAGCTTTTTCAATCCCACGACGAAGTTCCATCGGGTTGATACCCGCAGCAATCAACTTGTTTGCTTCGCTCAATATATTATATGTTAATACCGTTACAGTAGTGGTGCCGTCCCCTGCTACCTTATTTAGCTTTTGTGCAGCAGTTTTTATTAATTTTGCGCCTACCGCCTCACCAAGTTTATCTTCAGACGACGGTAGTTCCACTGCTTCTGCCACTGTTACACCATCATGCGTAATCACTGGTGCACCATATTCTTTTTCAATAATAACATTTTTGCCTTTTGGCCCAAATGTTACCTTTACCGCATCATAAAGTTGTTTTGCGCCAGATAGCACCTTTTCTCTGGCTTCTGCTTCATAATAAATCTTTTTTGCCATAATACTCCTTTACATCGTCGCAAGGACGTCTTCCTCTTTTAGAATGATATAATCCATACCGTCCACTTTTATTTCAGTTGTAGAATATTCTTTGTAAACAATCTTGTCGCCTTTTTTTATCTCAGAAACATCTGGCCCCACTGACTCTACCACCGCATAAGCCGGTTTTTCTTTTGCTTCGCCAAGCAAGATACCAGACGCAGTTTTCTCAAGTGGCTTTTCAACTTTCGCCACAATTCTGTCTTTCAATGGTTTTAGTGTCATTTTTTTTACTCCTTTTTTTCATTATAGCACAAAAATTAGCACTTACAATACACGAGTGCTAATTACTTTGCTAGTGGCCCTAGTCTCACTTTCATCGTCCGCGTAAGATACAAAATGTCACCAAGCACCACATTTATTTCATCACAAAGAAACCCATTTTCTCCCCATTCGGTCACCACCGCCACCACTTCACCAATATATATATTATATACTTTCCCCGCTTCCACCCTAAAATCCGCATATTTCAAAATCATTTTCTCATTTTTTAATAAAATCAGCACCAGCACTTCCCGGTTTTTCATTTTCAAAAAAATCAAGAATAATTCTCTTTCCCTAACTATAAAAATCAAAATTCTCTCAAAAAATATTTGGATACATTCTTCGTTACATCCTTGGCATTCCATATCCAAATCACTAGTTAGCATCTTTACATAATCCGGTATTATATCCTGCACAGTTTTGTGATGACGATAAAACGTCGAACGCGACACTCCAAGCTCTTTTGCCACAATACTTGCCGTCAGGTTATACCCATATTCAAAAAAGAGTTGAAGTATTTTTTCTTCAATCTCTTTATACCTTTTATCTTTCGTCATCTCAGCCTCCTAGGCCGTGATAACTGCCACACTTTCGTAAAAAATTATATCAAACTTTTTCCTTACCAACCATTCATCCACCGCTTTTGCTACTCCAGGAAGCGCCGGATTATTATAATCGTGCACTATTATCACACCGCCCTTCACCATTTTGTCTTCGACTAGTTTCAAAGAATCCCTAATCGACTCGTAAAAATCCCCATCCAAAAACGAAAAGGCAATCTTTTCCGGTAAATCATCGAGAGTCAGTTCATTAAACCAAGCCTTTTTTATTACCGGCACTGGCAAATTAGCGCGAAGAAACCTTTCCTTTACTTCCCGCTTCGTTACATATAGTTCCCCGCCCCTAAAATTTTCGCCCGCTGCCGATTCATCTTGTTTTGTTTTTTCCGGCAAGCCTTCAAAAGAATCATAAATCCATAATCTCTTGTCTGTGTCTTTCAAAATCTCTGCAAGCATCAGCGATGTGTCGCCCTTATAGCAACCCATTTCCACATAATCGCCCTCTAAACTCAAGCACTCACGAGCAATCTCTAAGATTTTTTCTGTTTCTGTCTTAGAAACCTGGTCATTATTCCACACCATCAATCAGCTCTTTTGCTTTCTTAATCATATAGGCTGCTTCATTCGTTGGTATAACATAAATCGGTTTTGAACCTTCCTCAGCCACATTTGTATAATCCAAGGTTCTATCAATCTCAGCATTCTCTTTAATTCTAAAACCCATAAACTCCAACCGCGAAATTACCGACGTACGTATCGGTACCGAACGCTCACCAATCGTCGCCGTAAATACAATCGTATCAATCCCACTCATTTTCGCCGCAAATTCACCAATCTTGCCGACCACTTTGTCAACAAACATATTGTAAGCCAAGACAGATTTTTTATCACCTCTCTCATTACCAGCAATAATCTCACGCGTATCATGTGTACCAGCAAGTGCCAAAAGACCAGATTCTATATTTAATATTCTAATCGCTTCCATAGCACCAAGTTTCTCACCTAAAAGCGCTCCAATCGTTGGATCAATCGAACCACTACGCGTAGAAGACATCAGCCCCTCCAGTGGCGTCTCACCCATAGAAGTATATGTCGGCTCACCATCCACAAATGCCGTTACCGAACAGCCCGAACCTAAATGGCAAACTACTGTCCTTTTTTCCAGAATCCCCAGCTCTTTCATTTTGCCAATGATATAACCATAAGAAGACCCGTGCGCACCAAACCGTCCAAAGCCAAATTCATCAATAATTCTCTCTGGCAGTGCATACACAAAGTCTTTTCTAGATGGCCTCATCAAAACTTCAGAATCACTTATTATTATCACCGGGACTTCCGGAAAAGCCACCTGAGCATTTTTTATGTCACGAATCACACTCGGCACGTGCAAAGGATTAATTGTGCTAGCCTTTTCAAGTTCATAAAAAGTCTCCTCGTCTACAATATGATTCTTTGCAAAATATTTTCCAGACGCTACTATCCGTACCACAATACCATCCAGTGGACGATTTTCATTTATTAGTCCTTCGCTCTCAAAAACCGCCTTTGCTTCAGAAAACTTGTCAGATGCATCTTCAAAATAAAGTGATTTTAACTCGTTCTCGCCTTCGTATAACGAAAACTTCTCAGAAGACGAACCAGAGTTTAATACTAAGAAAGTTTTTATACCATTCATCATGTGTTAATTATAACACTTTTCTAAGGTATTCCCCGGTTGGGGTTTTGGCAGATTTTGCCAGCTGCTCTGGTGTGCCAATCGCCACAATTTCACCACCCTTCAGTCCGCCTTCCGGGCCCATATCTATCACCCAGTCCGCCGATTTTATCACATGCAAGTTATGTTCAATAATAATCATGGAGTTACCGCCATCCACCAGTTTATTCAAAATCGCAAGCAATCTTTTTACATCATCGGTATGAAGCCCAGTAGTTGGCTCGTCCAAAATATAAAGCGTCCGCCCAGTAGACCTTCGCGCTAGCTCCGTTGCTAGTTTAATTCTCTGCGCTTCGCCACCCGAGAAAGTCGTTGCCGGCTGACCCAACCGAATATAGCCTAAGCCTACTTCCTGTATAGTCCTAAGTTTTGGCGCAATCGATGGAATATTAGCAAAAAATTCCACTGCTTCATCAATCGTCATATTTAGAACTTCCGAAATATCTTTGCCCTTGTATTTAATCTCAAGCGCCTCACTGTTATAGCGCTTACCATGACAAGCCGGACAAGTTACATACACATCCGGCAAAAAATGCATCTCAATTTTATTCACGCCATCGCCCTGGCAATGCTCGCATCTACCACCTTTTACGTTAAACGAAAATCTACCGGCTTTATATCCACGTACTTCTGCCTCTGGCTGGCTTGCAAATAATTCACGAATTGCATTAAATACACCGGTGTATGTCGCCGGATTAGACCTCGGCGTTCTACCAATCGGGCTCTGGTCTATCACAATCACTTTATTAATATTTTCAATCCCATCAATTTTTTCATGCGTACCAGACACAGTCTGCGCTCGATGTAGTCTCGCCAGAAGTTCATTTGCAAGAATATTGTTTACCAAAGTAGATTTGCCCGAACCAGACACGCCAGACACCACTGTCATCACGCCCAGTGGAAAATGCGCATCAATGTTTTTGAGATTGTTTTCACGAGCACCACACACCACCAATTCATAGCCTTCACGAATCTTGCGGCGTTTCTTTGGTGTTGGAATTGTTAGCTCGCCAGAAAGGTATTTACCCGTAATCGAATTCGGATCTTTTTCGATCTCTGCTGGAGTTCCAGCTGCCACCAGTCTACCACCCTTCGCCCCCGCACCCGGGCCAATATCCACGATATAATCAGACGCCCGCATCGTGTCTTCATCATGTTCCACCACAAGCACCGTATTTTTTAAATCACGAAGGTGTTTCAAAGTCGCAATCAACTTATCATTGTCGCGCTGATGAAGGCCAATCGACGGCTCATCCAGCACATACAAAACTCCCTGCAGCCCAGAGCCAATTTGCGTCGCTAGCCTAATTCTCTGCGCTTCACCACCAGAAAGTGTATTTGCCGCACGGCCAAGCTCCAAATATCCAAGCCCCACGTCTTGCATAAATTTCACCCGCTCACGAATTTCTTTTAGAATCGGCGCCGCAATCAAGTTTTCTTCTTCAGTAAATCCAAGATCTTGGTTCAAAATTTCTAAAGTCGCATCCACATCCAAATTACAAAAATCCACAATATTAAGATCGTGCACCGTCACAGCAAGTACCGCCGGTTTCAGTCTTGCACCATTACAAGTCTGGCACTTGTGTACACGCATAAATCTTTCAATATCATGCTTCATAAACTCCGAAATTTTCGGGTCATTATAACGGCGCTCCAAAGTTGGAATTACACCCTCATAAGTCGTCTCATATTTAGTGCCATCTGCAAATCTACCAGACCCCGTAATTTTCATCTCATATTTTTCATCGCCCGTACCATATAATATAATATGTTGTGCTTCTTCGGATAATTCACCAATTGGCACATGCAAAGAAAAATTATGTTTTAGCCCCACTTGTGCCAAACGTTTTAACCACCAAGAGTCTTGTTGTACGCGGTTAAATGGCCTAATACCACCCTCAGCAATCGTCAGGTTTTTATTAAACACTAGCCCCGGGTCTACTTCCATCCTCGAGCCAAGCCCCGTACAGGTTGGACAAGCCCCTTCTGGCGCATTAAACGAAAATAGTCTAGGCGTAAGCTCTGGAATGAGTTCATCCGGGTGATCTGGACAAGCATATCTTTGCGAATAAGTTAACACTTCGGTTTTGTCCGCATTAATTCGTGCTTCACCTACCGCTACCGAATTATCATTTATTTTAAGTAGTTTAATAATCCCCTGGCCAAGCTCCAAAGCCTGCTCAATTGAGCCACTAATTCTAGTATGAAGCTCCGGGCTTAACACGAATCTATCTACCACGATTTCAATGTCATGACGTTCATTTTTATTTAGTTCCGGAAATTCATCAAGCGCGTAAATAATTCCGTCTACCCGCACCCTAGAAAATCCTTTAGCCGAATACTGCTCCGGAATATGTAAGAACTCACCCTTCTTTGCCGACACAATCGGCGCAAGTAACATTAGTTTAGAACCAAGCGGCAGCTTCATTACTTCATTTACGATATCATCCACCGTCCTGCGGCTCACCGGCTTGTGGCAAACCGGACAATGTGGCACACCTACCCGCGCAAATAAAAGACGTAGATAATCATATACCTCGGTTACGGTTGCTACAGTAGAACGTGGGTTTCTAGAAGTAGATTTTTGGTCAATCGAAATCGCCGGAGAAAGCCCAGTAATAGAATCCACATCTGGTTTGTCCATAATCCCTAGAAACATTCTCGCATAAGAAGACAAAGACTCCACATAGCGCCTCTGCCCTTCCGCATAAATCGTATCAAACGCAAGCGAAGACTTACCAGACCCCGAGAGCCCCGTGATAATCACCAGCTTATCACGCGGAATATCTACATCAAGATCCTTCAAATTATTCTGTCTTGCCCCTCGAATTCGTATAAAATTATCTTCCATAAACGCATATATTATACTAAAATTATCAAGATTTGTCCAGATACTAGAGTGCCACACCAAAGTATTTTTTTACATCATCTCTTACCACACTATTTCTTTTACTTACCGCCTTTTTTAGCAGATTTATCCATCCTTGCCAAGACGCATATTCTTCATCAGTATAAAAAATCCGCATTTGTCTATCAATTTTTGCCGCTTCCTCATCTACTATATTTAATATATGCCCAGTCTCAAACGGCCCGTTCATCAAATTACGCAAAATACCAATAAATTTATCCTGATAATAATCAGACGCCATCACATATCTAAACAACGACCCCCCCCCTCTATATGTGTTTTCCATCAAATATTCAAAAATATCTCCTATCGCGCCCGGATAATAATCCTCATTGCCATCTATATACCAAGTCAAGTCTGTATCATAAATCAAAAACCTATACCTACCATCTCCATATTCATTATAAGATTCATCGCCATTGTTCTCATATCTCCACATCTCAAAATTATTCTGTGGCCAATCCGTATTATTCCACATAATCTCTAGAGCAAAGTACATCAAATAATTATCCATATCCACAACGCTCTCCAACGCTTCCCTATTTTCTACCATATTCAAATTTTGCCGAAAAAGTTTATCAATGCCAACCTCCTGAAGCACTCCCGATTCACTTTCTTTGTATTTCATAACCAAATTGGAATCCGGCAGATCAAAATAATCCGCCAAAAACGAATCTGAATAAGTTTGCTGTGCATCAAATATCCCATAAAATTCGTTGTTCAAAAATACCACGACTCGTTTGGTCTCAGTACTACCATCAAATCCACTTTCTTTTGCCAATCTACTCGTTACACTAGAGCGTATATTACCAAAGTATTGGTCTTGAGCTCCAGACCTTAAACGCAAACTGTTGTATAATTTAGGCCCATCACCAAAATCAAATGAAATCTTATCGTATCCATATTTTTTGTTCCCCACCAATTTAAGAGATTTTACCGCCAAAGCCGATGAAGTCCCACCGGCAACTTGAAGCCCCAAAGCTTTATTTATTTTTTCGCTCCCACTCTTATCTATCATTACTATTCTGGCATCCCGTATCCATTCGTCACCCCTCTGGTTATAATTACCATTTATATAATCACTTTCTTCATCTTTTGCATTTTCATCAAAAGTTTTTCCAGTTACCAAAATCCCTTTTTCATAATCATACAAATTTTCTTCCTGAGAAATTATATTTATAATATCAAGATCCACATCTTCATATACGTTTTTACCAAGCACGTAAGTTTTTGTGACAGTCTTTCCGCATTTTACATCTTCCAAACAATAAGCTGCCATAAGTGTATACAACTTATATCCTTCCTCCGGCACTACAAGTTTTATTGACCCTTCATATTTTTCACCGGTTTTTTCAATCCCTTCTGTATCCAGTGTATAAATAATATTTTCTCTTCCATTATCCGCATTTAACTCCACCTCTATATCATTATCATAAAAACCGCTTCCTTTGCTAAATTGCACTACACTAATCACTAACGGTCTTTTCTGCGTCAACAAAAAAACTACTATGATTATCAACGTCACCAAGCTTAATGCTAGCAATACAAAACAACAATGGTTGCTAAACCAATTCTTTACCCGCATCCAAAAGTTTTCTTTTTTTTCTTGCTTCTTCCTCACTTGTCTTATTATACAACAACTTTGCACGTTTTTTTGTGGTACAATAGTTTATATGGCAATACCGAATTTTTTGTACAAAGGCAATCGTGTCCTCTTAAAGGAATTAACCAAAACTGACTTCAAACTTCGTTATCAAGGCTCAATCCTTGGCTATTTATGGGCACTTCTTCGCCCCCTCATGATGTTTGCTATATTATATGTAGTATTCACCAAACTCCTCAAATTCGGTAGTGATATCCCCCACTACCCAGTTTACCTACTTGTTGGTACCACTCTTTGGAGTTTTTTCAACGAATGTACTTCTCAGGGCATCCAAGCTGTCGTCCAACGTGGTGAGCTTCTCCGCAAAATTTGCTTCCCAAAATACATCGTCGTAGTTTCCGCTACTCTCACTGCCGTTATTAATTTACTTATTAATCTCGTTGTTGTTGTAATTTTTGCACTCATCAACGGAGTTACTCCTAGTCTCACTTGGCTCATTGTGCCAATATTAATCTTCGAGTTATACGTTCTCTCCCTTGGTATTTCTTTCTTACTTGGTGCCATCAACGTCAAATACCGCGATATCACTTCCATTTGGGAAGTATTGACCCAGGCCCTTTTCTATGCCATACCAATTATTTATCCTATCGCCATGGTCGCCGACACTTCTGCCACCGCCGCCAAAATCATTCTTCTAAACCCTATTACCCAAGCTATTCAAGACATCCGTTATTGTCTGATTACTCCAGAGACTATCACATCTTGGGATTTCATTCAAAATCCTTTTTTAAAACTTGTTCCTATTCTAATTGTTGTTATCTTCTTAGTTTGGGGCTCCTGGTATTTCCGTAAAAAATCTAAACGCTTCGCGGAGGAAATCTAATGCAAGACGACATCGCAATTTCGGTCAAAAATATCCACAAAAGCTTTCGCCTCCCTACTGAACGCGCCTGGGGTTTGAAACAAGCTATATTTAATCGCCTTAAAGGCATCAAAGGCTACAAAGAACAAAAAGTGTTAAACGGTATCAGTTTCGATATTCACCGTGGCGAATTCGTTGGTATCGTTGGCCGAAATGGTTCTGGCAAATCTACGCTTCTCAAATCCCTCGCCAAAATCTATTTTCCCGAAAAGGGTTCCGTAGAAATCAACGGTAACCTTATCCCATTTATTGAGCTTGGTGTTGGATTCAACCCTGATTTATCCGGCCGCGAGAACATATATCTAAATGGTGCCATGCTCGGCTTTTCCAACAAAGAAGTCGATGCCATGTATGATGAAATCGTTGATTTTGCTGAACTCCGTCCGTTTATGGACCAAAAACTCAAGAATTTTTCTTCCGGTATGCAAGTTCGTCTCGCATTTTCTATTGCTATCCGCGCCAAAGGCGACATCCTTCTACTTGACGAAGTTCTTGCCGTAGGCGATGCTGCTTTCCAGAAAAAATGCAACGACTATTTTACCGAAATCAAAGGCAAGCAAACCGTCATTCTTGTTACTCACTCCATGAATGACGTTCGCAAATATTGCGATCGTGCTATCCTCATCGAAGAAGGCAAGGTAAAATTAGACGGCAACCCAAAGGAAGTAGCAACAGCTTATGAAAAACTTTGGCAATAAACTCAAATCCTTCATCCTAAAAAATAAACTTTATGTAATTTGCGCAGGATTTTTATTGCTCGCCAACATCATTATTCTTATTGCTGTATATATTAATTATCATAGCGTTTTAGATGATACTTTCAAAATCATCCTTACAGTTTCTATTATTCTAGAAATCATCATGTGTTTCGTGCTATATATCGCTAGAAAGCACCACTGGCGCATTGAAAATCTTTTTCTAGTACTTGGCCTCAGTACCGGTTTACTATACGCATTTGCCATACCGCTAAGCTGTGTACCAGACGAAATAGCACACTTTTTCCGCATTTACGAAATTTCCGACGGCTATATTACTACCACGGTTAGCGACAACGGTTTATTCACTGGTAGCGTGCAACCAGTCAATCTCCAACTCACCATGTCAAATCTCGTCCAAGGCAAAGTCAAATATTCCCAAATCATAGAAAAACTCGATTATTACGACGAAGAGCCCGAAGATTTTGCCGCTAACTCCGCAGGCGGATATAGCATCATCAGTTATTTGCCACACACTGTTGGTATGTTTATCGGCAAAACACTCAATCTCCCTATCATTGTATCTGCCTACATTGCCAGAGTTTTTCATCTAGTCACATGTATCATCATATTATATTTCTGTATCAAATATCTCCCATTCCTAAAATTCTTTGTTTTCTACTTTGCGTTCTTACCTATGTGTATGCAGTCTATGGCATCGCTCTCTGCCGACGGCTTCTTAATATGCTGCTCTTTTGCCCTTATTACCTTTGTCCTTCATGCTACTTTTAATACTAGCTTCAGAATCAAACCAAAACACCTTCTTTTACTTTTATTACTATGTCTTGTCATATCCTTAGGCAAATACATTTATTCACCAATTTGTCTTCTTCTGTTTACCATACCAAAAGAGCGTTTTGGCAACCTCACTCGAAAACTAATCACTATTTTTTCGCTAGGCATCATCACCGTTGTTTCCCTTCTCATTTGGCTACGTAGCGTACCGGCCTTATCTAGCGTGACAGATACCAGCGCCCAAATAAACACATTAGTTCATAGTCCATTCTCCTTTATCGGTATCCTTTTCAAGACTATTATAGTCAAAACTCCAGTCTATGCCGGCCAAATTTTCGGGCGCTTCCTAGAATGGTACACGTTAGTCCTCTCCTTTGCATATGTCATTCCTTTGTTTTTGTGCTTTGTATATATTATTATTAAAGAACGCAAAAACGCCTTCATATCCAGATGGTTTCGCATTTTATCCATTTTTGCTATTTCTTTTGCTGTCCTTGCCTCACTCTTAATTATGTACATTCAATGGACGCCTACCGACGCAGACGTTATCCAAGGTGTACAAGGACGTTATTTCATGCCGCTATTTCTTCTCATACCAATTATCACTTTCCCTGCCCAAAAAAACAAAAAGATTACCAAAAACACCTCATTCCCAGTTTACCAAAACAATTATATTTATCTCTTTATAATATTCGAAACAGTTTATGCCTTATCCGCAGCAGTTTGCTTCCATATCTAGTAGGTGTTATAATAATATCTAATGAAACCAAAAATTCTGCTAATTATCCCGGCTTACAACGAAGAAAAATCCATTTTAAAAACTATGGAAACTGTTATTTCTTCCCACTATGATTATGTAATTATTAATGATGGTTCCACCGACAATACTGCTAGCATTCTAGCTCACAATCGTTTTAATCACATTAATCTATTAAATAATCTTGGTATCGGTGGCGCTGTTCAAACTGGTTACCAATATGCCTACGACAATAATTACGATATTGCTATCCAATTTGATGCCGATGGCCAACACGACATTTCTTTTATTGATGCTCTCGTTCAGCCAATCATAGACAAAAAAGCAAACCTCGTTATCGGCTCTTGTTTTGTCGACAAAAAATCCGGTAACCAACGTTCTTCCAAAATTCGTCGTGTTGGGATTCGTTTTCTATCAAATTTCATCTTTGTTCTTTCTGGCGGCAAACGCATCCACGACCCAACTTCTGGTTTCCGCGCTGCCGACTGCGCCATCATCGAACGCTTTGCCCTGGATTACCCCATCGAATATCCAGAACCAGTCTCCAACTATGAGTTACTCCGTTCCAAACATTTTAAAATTATAGAAGTGCCCGTCAAAATGAACAAACGCACCGGTGGTAAATCCAGCATCCATTCATGGAAAAGTGCCTACGCTGCCTTTAATGTTATGTTATCAATTTTAATATTAAGTTTAGGAAGGAAAAAATATGACTAGTCTCCAAATCGAAATGTCCGTTGCGGCAGTCTTTTCATTAGCTTTAATTTTAATTTTCTTAAAAAAGAACTCTTTGTCCATCAAAAACTCTCTTGCTTGGCTTCTCCTTCCACTCGCCTGTCTTATTATCGCCATCTTTCCAGACCCACTTGCTAAGTTTTCCGGTTGGCTTGGATTCGAAGCGCCATCCAACTTCTTCTTTGTTGTCCTCATTGGTATTCTCTTTCTCATTTGTTTTTTTCTTACTATTTCCATTAGTCACCTACAAGCCAAAATTACTAAACTCATCCAAGAAGTATCAATTCTAAAACAAT
>JAEIGA010011990.1_pt1 | contig 13146 bp, 14 predicted proteins | sample 9270691 | NCBI WGS metagenome assembly JAEIGA01 (sample SAMN17057246, study PRJNA624740) | gut metagenome | biome: biome; isolation source: fecal sample | host: Bos grunniens | place: China: Xizang | collected 2019 | reverse complement strand
CACGAAAAACATTTATTGATTCGCTTGTCATGAATTTGCTTTTACACGGAAACGGAAATGCAGTTGTCAAGGTCCACACGAAAAAAGGACTGATTGACGATCTCGAACCGATACAGCCGCACAGGGTGAGCTTCGTCCCGGACGGGCACGGATACCACGCATTGATTGACGGACGGAAATTCGAATCGGACGACATTATTCACTGCGTATGGGTCCCAGATGAGATCTATCCGTGGATGGGCGCTGGGCTTAGGCTGCAGCTTAAGGATATCATCAAAAACCTGACGCAGGCCCGGAAGACAGAGAACGCGTTCATGACTTCGAAATATAAGCCTCCACTCGTTGTCAAGGTCGATGCGATGGCGGATGAGTTCGCATCTCCGTCAGGACGGTCGAAGCTCATAGAGCAGTATCTGGAAACCTCCGAAGAAGGTCAGCCGTGGATTATTCCTGCGGATTTGATTGATGTAAAGGAAATCAGGCCGCTTTCACTCAGCGATATCGCACTGAATGACACGGTCAAGATTGACAAGCAGGCAGTTGCGGCGCTTCTTGGGGTTCCTGCGTTTCTGCTTGGGGTTGGAAAGTATGACCAGAGAGAATGGAACAGCTTTATCAACAACACGATTCGCCCGCTGTGTCGAGGAATTGAGCAGGAATTCACCAGAAAGTTGATTTTGTCACCGAAATGGTACTTCAAGTTCAACACGACATCCCTCATCGACTGGGATTTCGAGCAGGTGGCTTACGTCTTCGGAAATCTTTCCGACCGTGGAATTATCACCGGAAACGAAGTCAGAGACAAAATCGGCATGAGCCCGCTCGAGGGACTTGATAAGCCGCGAATTCTGGAGAACTACATACCGGTCGATATGATAGGCAAGCAGAAAAAACTTATTCAGCAGAAAGGGGAGGACGATGAATAGAGATTTACGACAAGTCAGGACATCCCTATCAAATTTCAATACGCGAGAAGACGGCGACAATCCACGCATCGAGGGTTATTTCGCCGTTTTTAATAGCAACTACGAGATATTTCATGGTTGTACCGAGTCCATTGCTCCGGGCGCGTTCACCGATGAACTGCAATCGGATGTACGGGCATTGATTGACCATGATACGAGACTCGTTCTCGGGCGGACAGCCGCCGGCACGCTTGAGCTTCGCGAAGACGAACGCGGACTGTGGGGAGGCATCAGTATCAATCCGAACGATACCGAGGCTATGAACCTGTATGCGCGCGTAAAACGTGGCGATGTGTCGCAGTGTTCTTTCGGGTTCAACATCCTGGATGAGGAACACGAAGACCGCGGGGACGGAACGCATCATTTTACGATCAAAAAGGTCAGACTGTTTGAAGTATCTTGTTGTACTTTCCCTGCATACGAAGAGACCGCTATCTCAGCGAGGGAAGCGGACATCGCAGAAATCGAAAAGCGTAAACTCGACGTGTGGAAGGAAGAGAAAAAGAAAAGACTTAAGGAGGTAAGTCATGGCACTCAGGACACTGATGCTTAAAAAGCGGCTCGATGACAAGCGCAAAGAGCTTGAAGCTTTAAGAGCTGTTGATTTCAGCCAGCGTGAAGCTGAGCTTGAAAAATCAATCGAAGAGACAACCACTGACGAGGAGCGTTCCTTTGTGGATTCCGAGATTGAGAAATTCGAAGCGGAGAGAACTGCGCATGATGCGTCTGTCCGTGAACTGGAAGCAGAGGTCGAGAATCTGGAAAAAGAGCTCGATGAGATTGAGAAAAAGAATGACACGGAGCCGGAGGAGAAACAGCCGGAACCGGAAGCAGAAAAGGCAGAAAGGAGCATTGTTATGCCGGATATGATCAAGAGAACAGGCTTATACGCCATCAGCGAGCAGGAAAGAAGCGCACTGCTCAGAAACGAAGATGTAAAGACATTCCTTGCACGCGCACGCGAGTGCATTAAGGAGAAAAGAGCACTGACAAACGTCGGTCTTACCATTCCGGAAGTAATGCTTCCGCTGCTTCGCCAGATCGTTTACGCAAACAGTAAACTCGCAAGTCGCGTCAATCTTCAGCGCGTAGGCGGCAAGGCCCGTCAGAACATCATGGGCACGATCCCTGAAGGCGTGTGGACAGAGATGTGCGCGACGCTCAACGAGCTGTCTCTCGGATTCAACAATATCGAGGTCGACGGCTACAAGGTAGGCGGATATTTCGCAGTCTGTAACGCAGTCCTTGAGGATTCCGATCTTAACCTTGCTAACGAGCTGCTCACAGCAATCGGTATCTCCATCGCTAAGGCACTCGACAAGGCGATCGTCTACGGCACAGGCACAAAGATGCCGCTCGGCATTGTTACCAGACTTGCGCAGACGGCAGCCCCGGCAAGCTATCCGGCAACAGCCCGCACATGGGTTGACCTGCACACATCCAATGTTAAGACCGGAACCGGCGCGACAGGTCTTAACCTGTTCAAAGAGCTCGTCACAAACACAAAGGTCATCATTAATGATTACTTCGCTGACGGTATGATCTGGCTCATGAACAAGAAGACTCATATCGACCTGCTCGTCAACAGCATGGACAAGAATCTCAATGCTGCAGTAGTCGCAGGCATCGGCGGAGAGATGCCGGTCGTCGGCGGCGAGATCATCGAGCTTCCGTTCATCCCGGACGGGAATATCATCTGCGGCTACGGCTCGGCTTATCTGCTCGCAGAGCGTGCCGGCACAAAGCTCGGGCAGTCTGAACATTACAAATTTGTTGAAGACCAGACCATCTTCAAAGGCACAGCTCGCTACGACGGCGCGCCGGTTATTGCCGAGGCTTTCGCGGTCATGTCCATCACAACGACAGCACCGACAACATCCGGTATTACGTTTGCAGCTGATGCAGCAAATACACCGGCTCAGTCAGCCGGCGGTGAGGGCTGATAATCAACGTCACTGATAAGGAGGTAGGCAAACATGACAGACGAATATCTACTTTCCATGCTGAGGGCTGACCTTGAACAGCCGTCACCGACGGTCAATGAATATCTTCTTGACCTGCTCGGAGTCGCAAAGGAACGCATTGCGGCGGTCGGAATTCATATTGATGAGAATTCCGTCAGCGATGGCGGTCTCATCGTCATGTTTGCCGCATATCTCTATCGCAAGCGCAAGGCGGACAACCCGAAAGGCGTTGATAAGATGCCAAGGATGCTTCGGAGTGCGATAAACGACAGGCTGATGGCGGAGAAGGGCAAGGTAACACAGTCATGATGGACAGCGGCACATGCAGAATCTATACCGTGACGGACTCGGCGGAGAACGGTGAAATGCCGAATCCGACCCTGCATGAATACGGTGATTATGAATGGAGCTTCGAAGACCGCATGATTTCGTATTCCCGCCAGTATGCGGCAATGGGCGTTGATCAGCAAATCGACAGGATCATTCGTATCTGGCGCACGCCGGTCCGCATCGGTGATGTGATTGTCATCGGCGACGAGCAGTACAGAATCGACAACGTACAGCCTACGCTCGACGATGACAGTCTGCAGGTCACAGACCTAACGCTCCGCAGATTGGAGGCAAACTATGACATCGCTGAACACTAAGCTCCAGAACATCGGCGTTCTCTTCGGTGATGTGCTCGGAAAGACTTTCCATTACCGCAAAAAGGACAGAGCAAGCGTTCCTTATGCGGTATGGATGGAAGACGGCGAGGACGATTCACTTTATACGGATGAGGGCAAGGGCGAGCAGGCGATTGCAGGAACGCTCGATTTTTACACAAAGACCGAGTTTGATTCGTGCGTTGACGGCTTCCAGAGCGTTCTCGATGCGAATATGCAGAGGTGGTCGCTCAATTCCGTGCAGTACGAGGATGAGACGGGGCTTATCCATTATTCGTGGGAGTGGGTGATGCTATGAGCAGAATAATGCGGTGGACAATTAAGCCGTCCGAGGAAATGGAAGCATACATCTATAAGCTCGAAGAAATGGGCAAGAACACCGAAGAAATGATTCGGAGGTCGGTTTATCCTGCGGCGGGGTTGATTTGCGATGAGTGCGTCTCCGAAATCAACTCAATTCCGGTCATCGTGAAGTACGGCAAGCAGAAGATGCTCGACGGACTGACAGCAGACCAGAAAGCAGGCGTGCTCGAAGGATTCGGCATTTCAACATTCCAGAACAATGCGGGCTTTGTCCATGTCAAGCTTGGATGTGATGGCTATAACAACACAGTCACAAAACGATGGCCAAATGGTCAGCCAAACGCAATGATACTTCGTTCAATCGAGAACGGCACATCATTCATGAGGGCGCGCCACCCAATCAACAGAGCAACGCTCCGTACAAGAGGAAAGGCGGTTATCCTCATGCGGCAAACATTCGACGAAGAAGTAAAGAAAATCATGGGCTAACGCCCGGAAAGGAAATAAACTATGCCAGTAGCAGGAAGAGTAGTTACAGGTTACAGCAAACCGAAAATTGCAGACTACGCTTGCACAGCAGGCGTAATTTCATACACAAACGGCATGTCGCTCGCAAGAGGCGTCAGCGTCGAAATCTCCATCGACGAGGGCGATGCAAACGGATTTTACGCAGATAATCAGCTCGCAGAGAGCGACGGCGGCACATTCACATCCGGAACCGCAACTCTTACAGTCGACGGTCTTAAGGCAAATGCTGAAAAGTCCATTCAGGGACTTCCGACAGCGGATGATGCCGGCTTCCTGAATTATAACGATGATCAGAACAAAGGCTATAAGGGTATCGGTTACATCACACGCTATCAGTCTGATGGCGTCGTAACCTTTGTTCCGACGATCATCGTTAAGACAAAGTTCAATCAGCTCAGCCGTTCCGCGCAGACTCAGGAAGAGTCCAAGAACTATCAGACGCAGCAGCTCACCGCGCGGATCCATCGCGGCGATGATGCAAAGCACACATGGCTCAAGGTCTCTGAGACAGAGTATGAGACCGAGGCGGCGGCAGAGGCGGCTCTTAATACGGCTCTCGGAATCACAAACGTAGGCGGCTGATAATACGCAGAAAGGGATGGATAACTCATGGTAGAGATTAACGGACGCGAAATCGGTCTCTTCTATTCGGTAAAGGCGCACTGCGATTATGATGACTATGTATGTGAGCACCAGAATGTGAGTGTGACAAGGGCAATCATCCAGAAAGCCCTCATCATGTCGAAAGCATACTGCGACCTTCACGGCGGCACTCCGCTGAAATCTGCGGACATCATGGGCTTGCCGAACAGCGAGTACATGAAGCTCATGAAAGCAGTTGTCGAGCAGGAAGCCAAGGATTCCGGCATCGAAATCGAGACCGAACCGACGGAAAAAAACGCAGTAAGCAGCGAACTGTAAAATTAACACGATCATGGTTCCTTTTTTACGGACACATGCTCCACATGGATGAGCAGGAAATCATGAGTATGCGCTACGGCTCCATGCTCGATATGATTTCCTGTTTTTCTATTTACAGGGGCTCTGCGAAACAAAAGGAAAAGAAAAAGAAACTGACTTATGACGAAATCATAAGGCTAAAATAGTTGTGTTTATATTGGTTATGTATTATAATAGACGGAGAAGCAAAAGCTATTACGATACGGAGGCTAGTATGAATCATAACTTTAAAGACATTGCAGGTCAGAAATTCAATTCTTTGACAGTCACGAGTTTTGCATATCGTGACGAAAGAGGAGAAGCACACTGGAATTGCGTTTGTGATTGCGGAAAACAGACAACTACAACTGGTTATCGTTTGCGGAGTGGAAAAACAAAGAGCTGTGGATGTCTACAGGGTAAGATTCGCAAAGAAGGCATTCACAAATCACATGGCATGGCAGACACGAGGCTCTATGTGATATGGAACAACATGAAAGCAAGGTGCCATAATCCCAAAAGCACCATGTATAAAAATTACGGTGGGCGAGGGATTTCTGTTTGTGATGAATGGAAAGACAGTTTCGAAGTGTTTTCCGAATGGGCTTTGAAAAATGGCTATTCTGAGGGATTGAGTATTGAACGAATCAATGTAAATGATGGTTATAATCCGAATAACTGCACATGGATTACATTAAAAGAACAATCGCTCAACCAAAGAAGAAGTCACAAATTAACGGCATTTGGGAGAACGCAAACAATAAAAGAATGGTCGGAAGAATCCGGCATAAAGTACGATACTATTGAAAGACGCATTAATCAGTACGGATGGGGTGCAGAGGATGCGGTCACGATTAAGGAACACGGAAAGAGAACGTCATAAGGCGTTCTTTTTTTATGTGAACAAGGGGGTGGTTTGTGATGGCTGTTAATATCGGCCCTCGACTATAACGCATAGGTATTGAAGGCGAAGCGGAATACCGCCGCCAAATGCAGAACGTTATACAGCAAACAAAAACATATCAGGCGGCAGTTAAAGAAGCACAATCCGCCCTCGACAGAAATGCGAGCTCACAGCAGAAAGCTCAGGCAAAGACGCAGGCGCTCACGAAAGCCATCGAGGCACAGCGCAAGCAGGTCGAGTACTGCCAGAATATGCTTAATGCTTCAAAAGAGAAGTACGGCGAGAACGCTACGCAGACGCTCAAATGGGAAGAAGCACTAAGCAAGGCAAATACTCAGCTTAACGAACTGAACCAACAGCTTGCCGACAGTAATGCCCTGAAGGCATGGGGTGAGGACGTTGTCAAGGCAGGCGAAAAGCTCGAACAGGCAGGTCGGAAAATCTCAGCGGCGGGCGAGACCCTAACGCGGACGGTCACGGTGCCGATTGTCACAGCGGGAGCGGCGGCAGTTAAGTCCTCGATTGATTTCGAAACGGCAATGACAGGTGTCATGAAGACCGTTGACGAGACGGCAACCACGAGCTATGCGGACATTGCCGAAGCAATTAAAAAGATGTCCACGGAGACAGCGAGCTCCAAGACAGAAATCGCGGCAGTTGCGGAAGCGGCAGGACAGCTCGGCATTGGTGCGGATGATATCGAAAAGTTCACACGAGTTATGATTATGCTCGGCGACACGACCAATGTCAGCGCACAGGATGCGGCGACAGCACTTGCCAAGTTTATGAACATTACTGGCGACAGCAAGGACGATGTCGACAGGCTCGGTTCCGCTATCGTTGACTTGGGTAACAACTTTGCCACGGACGAAGCAAGCATCATTGCCATGGCAACACGCCTTGCATCAGCGGGCACGATTGCGGGCTTATCGTCAACGGATATCCTTGCTCTTGCTGCTTCCATGTCTTCGGTCGGTATCGAAGCCGAAGCGGGCGGCACTGCCATGTCGCAGACCCTGACCAATATCGGAAACCGCGTCGCAAGTTTCAAGGACGGTACGGAGGACGCGCTCGACACGCTTGCCAAGACGTCGGGCATGAGTGCGGAAGAGTTCGCATCGACGTGGGAAGCAAACCCAATCAAGGCAGTACAGGCATTCATCGAAGGTCTGGACAAAGCCAACGAATCCGGCGAGAACGTGAATGCGATTCTTGACGATCTCGGCATGACCGGAATCAGACAGAGCAACATGCTCAAATCTCTTGCGCTTGCGTCGGGCAACATGTCGGACGCAATCAACACGAGCTCCGAAGCGTACGAGAAGAACACGGCACTTGCTGATGAGGCAAACAAGCGCTATCAGACCACAGCGGCAAGACTCAGCCAGGTCAAGGAAAAGGCAAGCAATGCGGCGATAACTTTCGGCAACAGCTTACTTCCGACAGTCGAAAAGGCTATCGACAAGGCAGGTGCGTTTGCGGATAAGCTTGCCGCCATGGACGATGCGGAACGAGGTGCGGTCATCCGTACTGCGGCTCTTGCGGCGGCGACCGGTCCGGTGTTGATTGGTGTCGGAAAGACTGTCACAGCGGTCGGACAGGTCACGCAGGGTGTCGGAAAGCTCGCATCCAAGATGGGCGAGGTACAGACAGCGATGCAAGCTGCCGGCGGTGCAGGGAATTTCTTTGCGGCAGGTCTTGGAAGCACGGCGGGCACACTCGCAATCGTAGGGGCTCCGCTTGCACTATTGGCTATTGCTATGGCGAAAGCGGGCGCGGAGACGAGGGCGGCAACCGATGAGCAAATAGCATTTGCCAATCGCGTGCAGGAAGCCTCCGACGCGGCAAATCAGGCGGCGGCTCAGGTCGAGGGAGTCGGAACAGCTATCTCGGAGAGTGCCGGCGGATTCCAGACAGCAGGCGGAACGCTTGACTATTTCAAGTCCATGCTCAATGGATGTTATGACGAGAGCGGACACCTCAAGGAAGGCATGGAAGCCACTGCGGAATACGCTCTCACTCAGCTTAATCAGGCGATGGGGACGGACTATTCGACCGAATTCATTGCGCAGGCTGAGAACTCCAAGCAGGCACTCGAGGAAATCAACGGAGCTATTGACGCAAACATCGAAAAGCTCAAGGCTCAGGCAATCGCTCAGGCGTTCCAAAAAGATTATCCGAATGCGCTCAAGGCTCAGGCAGATGCGCACACGGCACTTGCCACAGCGGAGGGCACTTACACGGATGCGGTCAAGAATGCCGAAGCGGCACAGAAAGAGCTTAATGATGCGCTTTCTGCATCCAACGCTACAACCGGCGCGGGCATTGAGAGACAGCAGAAAGCCAAAGCCGCACAGGAACGCGCAAACGAAGCAGTCGAGAAAGCGGCTGAAGCTTACAAGACGGCGGCTCAGGCGGCGGGAGAAGCGGACACGCAGGTCGATGGTCTCAACAAAGCCATGGAAGAGGCGGCAAAGGGCACGCCTGAAGGCGTACAAGCGGCGGCTGACGCATACGCAAACATCGGCACCGAAGCCAATAAGGCAGGCGACGAGGCGAGCAAAGCGGCTGACAAGATTATCACATCCAATGCCGAAGCGGCAGACAAGGCTATTAAGGCGGCTCAGGAGAGCTTTAAAAACAATAAATTCCACGGCGAGGTCGAAAGCATTGACGGCGGACCCGAAGCGGCAGGCAAAGCCAAATCCGAAATGGAACCGGTCATCTCCGCGCCCATGGACGGAAATGTGCGGCAGGTACTCGGGGCGGGTTCGGCGGCTCAGCTTGCAAAGAACAGCATGAACGGAATCATCAAGCCGCCCATGCAGGGCAACGTGAACAAGGTCAATGGCGGAAACACAGCGGCAACTTCCGCGAAGTCGGGGATGAATACCATCATCAAGAAGCCGATGCAGGGCAATGTCAATCAGGTCACTGGCGGCGTTCCTGCGGCGAGTGCGGCAAAGGCTTCCATGAATCCAATTATTGCAAGCCCGATGACTGGCAAAGTCGGAAGCGTGACGAATGCGGTCTCGGCGGCGAGCACAGCGCATTCCCAAGCGCAGAGCTATTTTAATAACAATCCGTTCCGCGCAACGGTCAATATCATCCAGAACGTGACGCGAACGGTCAGTGAGATTGTCAGCAGAGTTGCCCACAACGCACGCGGTGGTTTTGTAAACGAAGAACAGCTCTCATGGCTTGCTGAAGGCAACAAGCCCGAGGTTGTCATCCCTCTGGATGCTTCCGAACGCACACGGGCAATCGACCTTTTCAGACGGACGGCGGCTATTCTCGGAGCGGGCGATGTGGCATATTTGCCATCACTTGCAGGAGCAGGCGCGGGAAGCTCCGTCAACTACGGCGGCATCAATGTTGTTATCAATGCGGCTGAGGGACAGAGCGAGAAATCCATTGCGGATGCGGTCATCAACCGAATCCAGGACGAACTTACCAGAAGGGAGCGATGATGGGAAATATTATTTTCGACGGCTACAACTTCGAAGATTACGGCGTTGTCGTCTCCGGTTCTGGAACGTGGAACATGCCCGAACGGCTCACAATAAAAGAGAACGTTTACGGCAGACACGGCGCGCTCATCACGGATGCGGGGATGTTCGACAACATCGAGATACCCTATCCCGCATGGATCGCACGAGACTTTGCCGAGAAATACGAAGCATTCAGCCGGATGATGGCACTGCATACGGATAAATACTACCGACTCGAAGACAGCTATCATCCGGACTACTACAGACAGGCAAGGGTTGTCCCTGGAATCATCCCGAGCACGGGCACGCTCAACCGGTCGGGGGAGTTCACGATTTCATTCGACTGCAAGCCCCAGAAATGGCTCCGGTCGGGCGAGGAAGTGATTGAGATTGCGGAACGGCTCGAGCTTTTCAACATGACCGGATATGAGGCGAAACCGCTCATTGTTATCCCGCCAGGTGCTTCGGTTACGATCACGGACAAGGACGGAAACACGGCAAGCCTTGAAACGACAGACTTCGGCATGGACACCACCTACGATGCAGACATTGAAGAAGCTGTTGCGGGGCACTCCTACGTCAATGAGTACGTGACGCAGGTCGGGGCTATTTCGCTGAAACCCGGCAGGAACATTATCACGTGTACCGCTCCGATTAAGTTCACACCGAGGTTTTTCGTAATATGATTCCGATACTTTATAACTCATCCGAGCAGGATTTTACATCGAACGGCATCGGCAAGATGCATGGTGTGACGGAATGCAAGGTCACAAAGGAGCGGAACGGAGTATTTGACCTTGACATGAAGTACGCCACGAACAGCCCTCATTATGCTGATTTATATGAGGGGTGCGTCATCGTATGCTCACACGATGATAGCGGAGACCTTCAGCCGTTCCGAATACAGAAAATCAAGCGCGAAGTAAAATACGCCAAGATTGAGGCAAGGCACGATGCACAGGTGCAGCTTGCGGGTTTGCCGGTATGGCCTTATCCGTCAGGAAGTAAGACGGTCGCTCAGGTCATGGAACATTTGACGACGCTTGCACAAACATGGGCGTATACCTATCCGTTAGCAGGTATGACGTTCGAGACGAACATTGGCAAAACCGTGAACTATAACAAGGCACTGCCAAGGTTTTGTTCGGAATTTCTCGCGGGCAAGGAAGGTTCGCTTGTGGATTTGCTTGGCGGTGGAGAACTGCTTTACGATTGGCGCACCGTGAAGCTCCTCAATGCCATAGGCGTTGACAAGCACATCCGTATCTCATACGGCAAAAATATCTCGGAGATAACGGGCGAGACTTCGATGGGGGAATGTTATACAGGCGTGTATATCTACTACGCAAAGGACGGAGGCATCAAATACGCCAATACGTATGATTTCAACACGGAAAACTCTGTCACGAAGTACATGCCGAATTACTACGAGCTTGACATAACAAGCGACTTCCAGAATGAACCTCAATCCGAGGGAGACTTCTATGCTGTGGCTGATGCGAGGGCGGCAGCGATGGAAACGAAAAAACCGTGGACGAATATTTACCAAAATATTTCCGTGTCATGGTATGAGCTGTCACAGCTCTCAGAATACACACACCTTCCGAAGCGGTCCGTCGGTCTCGGGGATTATGTCAATGTGTGTTATCCCGCGTTCGGAATCGACAAGAAGGTTGAGGTCGTAAAGACCGTCTGGGACCCGCTGAGAGAACGATACGACACACTGGAGCTTAACTCGATGAAAAAATCCCTGCATAACACGCTTACGAGCATGATGCAGAACCAAATTAGGAGAACATGATACATGCGGAGTTATACGATTAATATCATACCGGAATACGCGGCGGACCCGACAGTTCACATCAGCCAGTATGATAAGCACTATCCGATATATTTTACAATTATGGACGGAGACACGGAAGCGGACTTAACGGGCGTGACGGCGATGTTCTCCGTATCAAAACCGGACAACACAAAAGCCTATGAGGAGTGCGCGATCTCAGACAACAAAGTCATCCTCTTCATAACTCCTCAGATGAGTGCGGCGGCAGGCGAGGGAACGGCAAAAATCACACTGACAAAAAACACGCGAAAAGAGTCGACTTCGGCGTTTTCGTTTATCATCGACGCGGCGGCAGCTCCGGAAGATTACTGGTCGGATTATGAAATGGCATATTATGAGTCTGTACTGTCAAGAATCGATGAGGCGGCACTCGTCGCAGCAGATGTGCAAGAATATGCCGAGTCGGCAGAGACTTCAGCTACAGCAGCAGCGGCAAGCGCATCGCAGGCCCAGGCTATTGCAATGGCAGACGTGATTGCATGTTACCCAATCGGCTCGGTGCTTATAACGACAACAAACACGAATCCAGGGACTATCATCGGAGGCACGTGGACGGCAATCGAAGGTAAGTTCCTGCTTGCACAAAGCGGGAATCATCCCGCAGGGGAGACCGGAGGCGCCGAGAATGTAACACTGACCACGAATCAGATTCCGCAGCACACACACAACATGGCAAACTGGCTACGCGGAGACGCGTCATCATCCGGTTCGCCCGGCTGGACGGGATATGCGCTTAAGGCACAGGCGCACGGTCTCGGCGAGATTGTCAACACAATGCCGACGGGCGGCGGTCAGGCACATAACAACATGCCGCCATACGTTGCGGTTTATGTATGGGAGCGGACGGCTTAAGGGAGGTGTACAATGGCAAAATATAAGATTATACCATCAACTAGGACGGTTGTGCGGTCGCCTATCTCCATTGGACACAAAGCGGAAAAAGGCGTTCAGGCTATTGAGTTCGACTTGACCGCATGGGTGGAGACGTACGGATCAGGAACTCTGACGGTCATCATGCGCAGGTGGGGGGATACAATTCCCTATCCCATCGCACTGGAAATTGATGAGAATAACAAGGCAACGTGGACGCTTTCCGATATCGACACGGCAAAGGCGGGCATGGCATATGCTCAGCTCAGTTACATCGTCGGGGATGAGGTCGTTAAGAAATCCGACATTTATACGTTCCGAGTCATGGACAGTCTGACCGGAGAGGGCGACCCGCCCGAGGCGTACGAGTCATGGCTTGAGCATCTGACACACCTTGCCGCTGAAGCGATGGCGGAAGTGCTCGATATTGAGAGTATCGTCACGGACAAGACACTCACGGTCGATGGCGGGATTGCGGATGCGAAGGCGGTCGGCGATGAGATAAGTGCAATAAAGGCTGATTTAGAAGACGTAAACGAGCGTTTAGACGGGCTAGGCGATGGTGTTACGACAGAAGTCAGACAGGCTTTACTAACCCTCTTCCAGTCGGCGGTATATGCGGAAACAGGTCTGACGGACGAAATTGCTGTTATTGAATCGTGGGCGGCGGTTGT
>JAEIGA010011989.1_pt1 | contig 13146 bp, 13 predicted proteins | sample 9270691 | NCBI WGS metagenome assembly JAEIGA01 (sample SAMN17057246, study PRJNA624740) | gut metagenome | biome: biome; isolation source: fecal sample | host: Bos grunniens | place: China: Xizang | collected 2019 | reverse complement strand
GGCCTTCCCCCTGGGCTCCATTCAGATTTCCCAGGAGATCGGTGGTCGCTTGGCAGAAGCGCATCCCAGCGTTGCTGTGGATGTACAGCATCCTGAGTATACCGTCGATGTGGAAGTGCGCGACCTGGCGGCCTATGTCCATGGACCTGCCGAGCCCGGTGCCGGCGGTCTGCCCACCGGTGCGGCCGGCCGTGCTATGTGCCTGCTTTCCGGTGGTATCGACTCTCCCGTAGCGGCCTATATGATGGGCAAGCGTGGCCTGGAGATCGAGTGCGTCCACTTCTTCTCCTATCCCTACACCTCTCAGCTGGCCAAGGATAAGGTCATTGAGCTGGCCCGTCTGGTGACCCGTTACACCGGCAAAATGACCCTGAATGTGGTGTCCTTCACGGAAATTCAGGAAGCCATCCGGGATAACTGCCCGGAAGAGTATTTTACTTTGATTATGCGCCGCTTCATGATGGAGATTTCTCAGCGTATCGCTCTGCACGATGGCTGTGGCGCGTTGATCACCGGCGAAAACCTTGGTCAGGTGGCATCCCAGACCATGGAGGCCATGACCGTCACCGGCGCTGTGGTGGATATTCCCATCTTTATGCCCCTGATCGGTTTTGACAAGGAAGAGATTGTGACCATCGCCCGGAAAATCGGCACCATGGAAACTTCCATCCTGCCTTATGAGGACTGCTGCACCGTCTTTACCCCCAAGCATCCCAAGACCAAGCCTAATCTGGCACAGCTGGAGATCGCTGAGCGGAAGCTGGATCGGGAAGCTTTGATCACCCGTGCGCTGGAGAATATCGAGCGCATCAAGGTAGCCTACCATGATGAAGACAGCATCTAAAGTGATTCACGCCCTGCAGGGAAAGACTTTGGTCACGGCAGAGAGCCTCACCGGCGGTGGCATCGGCGCATTGCTGACGGCGGTGCCCGGAGCCTCCAAGGTCTATAAGGGCGGCATCATCAGCTATACCGATGAAGTCAAAAGGGAAGTGCTGGGTGTTCCTGCGGATATTTTGGCGCATCGTGGCGCAGTATCCATGGAAACTGCCATGCACATGGCCTGCGGTGCCAGAAAGCTGCTGAAGGCAGATGTGGCCATTTCCGTCACTGGACTTGCCGGCCCGGATGGGGATGATTTTGGCAAACCTGTGGGCACGGTGTTCATAGGCTATGCCGATGAACAGGGCGTGACGGCAGGAGAGTACCACTTCTCCGGCGACCGGGAAGGGGTGCGCAATCAGACCATTGCCGCAGCCCTGAAACTTATTTTGGATTATGTATAAAAAAACAGCCTCGGAAACCGAGGCTGTTTTTGTTATTCTAAATCCTGAATCATGGGGCTTTTTTTGTAATAGGTCATTGCATAGTGCGCGAAGGAAAGCAGCATAAAACAACCGTCCACAATGGTGATCAGATAGATGTATTTCTGTTCCATATCCGGAAGCAGCACCATGAGGATCAAGCTGGCAAACAGGATTACCGTGCAGATTTTACCGCTGATCAAAGCGCCCTTGAGCATCTTGCCCTTGCGGAAAGCGATGAGGCCGGCGATAAACTGGAATCCTTCTTTGATAATCATCAGACCGGCCAAGGACCACAGAACAGGATAGGTAATGGCCAGACATACAAGCAAGGTAAATTGCGTGGCCTTGTCTGCCACAGGATCCAGGAATTTACCTATGGTGGAGATCATGTTGAATTTTCTGGCGATCTGTCCGTCAATCATGTCTGTCAGGCAGGATACTGCCAGAATAGAGGCTGCCAGGATGTACTCCATTGTCTCATTTGCACGCAGATAGATGACCACATAGACCGGGATCAGAATCAGGCGAAACGCACTGAGCATATTAGGAATTGTAAAAAAGTCTTTTTTCCAGTCCTTGATGATCATGTCTTTCCTCCGCGAACGTAACTTTAAGTTAATTATAGCTCTATCATTTTGTAAAATCAAGTGAATTTCCCGAAATTCACCAATTATTTAGAAATCTCTCCTAGTTTCTCTATTTTTTGATTCTTTTGTGTTTACAGCCAGTGGATACTGCAGCGCCAGATGTTTCCATGTGACTCGGTCCATGACACCGGTTTGGGGCAGGTTGCTCAGCTGCTGGAAGGATGCTACGCTGTCAGCTGTGACCGCATCGAATACACCGTTAATGGGTGGAACAGTGACACTTTCATAGATCTCTCCGATGGCCAGCAGCATGGCCTGGAATAAATAGATCAGGTAGCTTTCATCACCCTGGCGGAAGGCTTTCCCGGGCTCCATAATGATCAGCAACGGTTCGGCAGGACCGACCCGAGCCTGGGCATCCGGGTATTCTGCCGCAATTCGCTCCCAAGTGGCCTGGTCTGCAATACCGGTAACACCCATGCCCCGTTCCTGCTGAAATTGAGCCACAGATTGCTGGGTTTGCCGGCCAAAAATGCCGTCAGGCACTACGGGGAGTTCTTTTTTAGCATCGGTTTCAATGACTCGCAGCATGGTCTGCAGGCTGCGTATGGGTTGACCTACAAAGCTTTCATCCGGCCTCATCTGACCACCTCCTGTCGAATCGGATCCTGTTTTCCTATAGATATGTCTTCTCCCGGGAATTGGGTTTTTGTTCCGGTGCGGCTGTAGCGGGCACGGGTGATTTGCGTAGACTCTGCGGGGAAGGTTTCTTTGTTCCGCAGCGTTGTATTTTCGATGCCGGAAAACTGAGCGTAGATCTTTCCCCATGTGGGATCATCCACTTGCCCGGTGACTGGCAGACCGAAAAATCCCTGGGCGCCACGCACGGCAGCTTCTGTTTCCGGGCCAAAGATACCATCAATGGACAATGGAGGCACTTGATCAATATATTCGGATAGTATGGACAGCATATACTGTAAATGACGGATTTTGTCACCTCGGTCGCCCAATACCAGCGGACTGGGATATTCCCAGTTGATGCTGTAAAACTGTTGTCCCTGGCTGCGAAGTTCGGACAGACGGGTCACAGCGGTGTAAAGCCGTACCATTTCATACCAAGTGGCTTTGCCGACAATGCCGTCCACTGTCAGACCAAAAATCTGCTGGAATTTTCGGACAGAGGCTTCTGTTCGGCTTCCGAAGATTCCATCCACTGCAGCCAGCTTGGGGATCAAAGGATAGTTTTGGCTGATCCGGTTAAGCATGGTTTGGATGACCACCACATAAGGCCCCGTGCTGCCGCGGCGCAGGGGTGTACCGGGGTAGGAGGAAGTGATGTTGCGAATGGGGGCATTGTTGACGATTTCTACATTGCCGTAGTAGCTGCGCAGAATATTGGCGGCGGTGTAGCCTTGCTGGGCTAAGTTTTCGCTGCCCCATTGACTGAGCCCCTCACAAGTAACGGTGGTGCCGTTGCAGAATTTGGCGGCCAAAGGCTCTACAAAACCAGGTCTGCGCAGATAATCATTGAATAAGTCATCCACCAATCGGGAGACATTTTCAAAATAGCTGCGGCCATTGACATAGGCCTGATCGTAGGCAGTGGAGTTGGTAATGTCAAAATCATAGCCCCGGCTGCGGTAAAACTCCGTATATACCCGGTTTAAGGCAAAGGATACAATGGCCAAAATATTGGCCACCAGTGCATCTTCATCCCAGGTGGGATATATTTCGCTGGAGGCTACATTTTTTACATAATTGACAAAGGGCACGGTCACATTGGCAGCATAGGCACCCGGAGCGCCCAAATGCACCGTGATATTCTGGGGTATAAAGGGAATCACAGTTGGCATACGCAGCGCTCCTTATAAATTTTGCGGTGGCGTGAGAAAGCGAACAGCTTTATCATAATGATCCGGCAGTTCAGCAAGCGGGATCATTTGCAGCACCAGTCGTGTGGTGACCCCCGGAAATATCTGAAGATCTTCATTTTCCACCTGTTCATAACCATCCAGCCGGGCGTACACGTTCACCTGGGTAAAGGGACGGACGCCTGTATCGGGGGAAAGTCCGGCGGATACCTCCGGCGTGGGAATGGTGATTGGTCGGGCCAGACCGTTTCGGTCGGTCAGCGACATGGCAATGGCGGTGCCATCGGTGGCGGTGATGGTGATGGCCACGTCCGCCAAAGGGATCTGCGCATTGCTGGTTCCTGCGATTACCTGTATGTAGCCGGTATCAGGCATTGGCATTCCTCCTTATTCATACTCACCAGTAACTTATGCAGCGAAAAATAAAAAAGTGCTATGTATCTGCCTCCTAAGGGAGGCGTTATAAAAATTCCTGAGATTTTTGGATGTTCATATTTTCCAAATTCAAAAGCGATTTGGCAACAGCGGCAACGTCCGGATCTGCATCCCTGGTTTTGTTCAGATTCTTGATTCCCAGGATCATGCCACGGGTGTTGCCCTGGATCAGCATACCGGCAATGGTGGAATCCGTGTCTCCGACCATCAGGCGGCATTTTGCGCAGGTGGTGGACATGGTTTCAACAAATCTGCTGCGATGTGGCAGATCCCACCCTTTTTCCTGGGCTAAATGCAGGCTTTTGGCCGCAATGGCAGCATATTCCTGCCGCTGCTGCTGCAAAAGTGTTTGCAGCTGAGGATTGACAGCTCGGCTTTGGACGGCATCAATACCGGAAACACCCATTTGAGCGGTGTGTAAAACTGAGGTTAAAATATTTTTGCTTTCATTCATGGCGATCCCTCCCGTTTCAGTATTTCCAAAAATGCAGCCATCATACCAGCAAAATTGATGACCGGACGCATATACTACAGGGAAAGGGAGGATGTGTATGAGTGCCATCGGAGGAATTTTGGGATTATTTGCCGACGAAAGTATGATCGAAGCTATGCTGCATTCCATGCGCCGCCGTGGACCGGATGGAAAGGGCTGGTATCGGGCGGAAAATCAATGTTTACTCCATACCAGACTTGCCATAGTGGACCCCTCCGGTGGGGCGCAGCCCATGGTGTTGGATCAGGGGATGGAGCGGTATATCATCAGTTATAATGGGGAACTTTTTAACACTGGGGAGCTAAGAAAAGAATTGGAGAAACTGGGCCATCATTTTGATACCCGGTCCGATACGGAAGTGTTGCTCCATGCTTATGCCCAGTGGAAGGAAGGCGCACTGGAGCGGTGCAACGGCGTTTTTGCATTTGCGGTGATGGAAGAGCACAGCGGCCGGGTATTCCTGGCCAGGGATCGGATCGGGGGAAAACCCCTGTTTTTTATGGAGCATGGAGGGGGACTGCTGTTTGCCTCCGAGATGAAGACCATTCTCAGCTATCCTACAGTAAAGGCACAGCTGGATTGGGAGGGGGCTTGCCAGCTGCTGCTTTTGGGCCCCGGCAGAAAGCCCGGAAGCGGTGTGTTTCGTAATATGCGGGAGTTGGAGCCCGGCTGTTACGGCGTGTATGAGAATGGAAAACTGAGCATACAGCGGTATTGGAAATTGCAGGACCGGGAGCATCGGGAAAGCTTTTCGGAAACAGCGGAGCATGTTCGCTATTTGGTCAAGGATGCCATCACCCGGCAAATGGTGGCGGATGTGCCGGTGGGGGCTTTTTTGTCCGGTGGACTGGATTCCAGCCTGGTTTGTGCCGTTTGTGCCAGAGAAATGGAGCAGAAAGATAAGAAACTCCATACGTTCTCCCTGGATTATGAAAAGAATGATATTTATTTTGTGCCAGGGAAATTTCAGCCAAACTCTGATACGGAATACATTCGGATTATGCAGTCCGCTTTGGATTGCCAGCACCATTGGACGGTGCTGACACCCCAGGAATTGACCGATGCCATTAGTGATGCTACCATCGCCCGGGATCTTCCCGGGATGGGAGATGTGGATACCTCCCTTTTATGCTTCTGCGGACAATTGCGCCCTTATGTGAAGGTGGCACTGTCCGGGGAATGTGCCGATGAAATATTTGGTGGCTATCCCTGGTATCGGGATCCGGTGATGCGGGATGCGGATGGTTTCCCTTGGGCAAAAAATACAGCATTTCGGGTGCGTTTGCTCCATCCTTGGCTGCGCCAAAAGGTGGATGGGGAAGCGTATGTGGAGGCGCTGTATCGTCAAACTTTGATGGAAAGTGATATTTTGCCCGGCACATCGTCCACGGATAAGCGAATCAAAGAAATGGTAAATCTGAATTTCCGCTGGTTTATGCAGACATTGTTGGATCGTAAGGACCGCATGAGCATGTATCATGGCCTGGAGGCCCGGGTGCCGTTCTGTGATCATCGGATCGCAGAATATATGTATGGTGTTCCCTGGGATATGAAGGCGTATAAAGGCTATGAAAAGGGGCTTTTACGCCATGCCATGAGGGATTATCTGCCACAAAGTGTGCTGTTGCGGAAAAAAAGCCCCTATCCGAAAACCCATGATCCTAAGTATCTTGCTATAATGGAAGATCTGCTGCGGGCATTGCTGGAAAATACCCAGGCGCCGATTCTGCAGATCGTTGACAGACAGACGCTGGAAAGTTTGCTGCGGGAGGAACAACCCTGGCCCTGGTATGGCCAGCTGATGGGCCGGCCACAGACGATATGCTATATGCTGCAGCTGAATTTCTGGATGGAGCATTACGGCGTTTCTGTTGTATAAAAAACTCGCCTGCGGTGCAGTCCGCAGGCGAGTTTTTTGTGCAAAATTTCCATTTGGTAAAAAGAATAAAATATGGTATAATGTGGGTGGAAAGTGTGGTTTTTGGCGTGGAATGGAGGATATATGTATCAGTTAGGTGAGCTAGTCGTATATAGCAGCCACGGCGTGTGCCGCGTTGCGGATATGGAGCAGCGGATCGTGGATAAAAAGACAGTATCCTATTATGTATTATGCCCATTGGATTCGGAAAAAACCAAGTATTACATACCGGCCCACAACCAGGCAGCCATGGACAAGCTGCGGTATTTGATTACCCGGGAAGAACTGGTGCGGATTTTGCAGGACCCCGGCATTCATGCAGATTGCTGGATCCCGGAAGAAAACAAACGGAAACTTCGGTATAAGGTGCTTTCCGGCAGTGGCGATTTCTTTGCTATGGTGCAGATGGTCTGTTCTTTGCAGGCACATCAGCGTCAGCAAATTGCTGCCGGGCGGAAATTTCATATGGTGGATGAGAACTTCCTGCGGGAGGCGCAAAAGACCCTGGAATCGGAATTATCCATTGTTTTACAGGTGGCTGCCTCCGCGGTAAAAGAAACGATAGAGCAACTTTTGCATACATAAAAAGGTCGGCCTTTAGGCCGATCTTTTTTGGTATGGGTGTGTAAACAAATAGTGAAAGCCATTGCAATTTTGGGGGAGTTGCCTTATAATCAAAGCTTGATAGGAGTGATACGATGTCTGAACATGAGAACCGATCCCATCTGGCCACGGTGCCTGTTCCCAAGCTGATGCTCAAAATGGCATTGCCGGCTGTGGTGGCGCAAATCGTTAATTTGTTGTATAATATTGTTGACCGGATCTATATCGGCCATATTCCTAAGGTTGGTGCCGATGCGCTGACCGGTGTGGGCTTGTGCATGCCTCTGATTCTGCTGATCAACGCGTTCGCAATGCTGGCGGCTGCCGGTGGTGCGCCCCGGGCGGCCATTGCGTTGGGGCAGGGGAATAAATCGGAAGCGGAAAAGATTATGAGCAACTGCATTACCATGCTCTTGCTTGTCGGTTTGGCGCTTACAGCAATGTATGAAGTCTTTGCACGGCCGATGCTGATGCTATTCGGTGCCAGTGAAGCCACGGTGGGATATGGCCTGGAATATATCCGGGTGTATGCCATCGGCAATGTATTTACCCTGATTGTGCTGGGTATGAACAGTTTTATTACAGCCCAAGGCTACCCGACCTTTGCTATGGTCACTACCTTGATCGGTGCGGGGATCAATATCATTCTGGATCCTATTTTTATTACCACTTTTGGTTTAGGGGTCCGGGGTGCGGCCATCGCTACGGTGATCAGCCAGACGATCAGCTGCCTGTGGGTTCTGCATTTTTTGGTTTTGGGCAAAAAGACCCATCTGCGGCTGAGAAAATTGCGGCTGAATTGGTCCGTTTGCGGTCCTTGTCTGGCGTTGGGTGCTTCCGGTTTTGTAATGCTTTCCACGGAAGCGGTGCTGAATATTTGCTTTAATTCCAGCCTATCCCGCTTTGGCGGTGATATGGCTGTAGGCGCTATGACCATTATTTCCTCCTGCACAAATTTGGTGCTGCTTCCTTGCTCCGGCATTTGCCAGGGCTGCCAACCCATTATCAGCTATAATTTTGGCGCAGGAAACCCGGAACGAGTGAAAAAATGTGTTGTCCTGCAAATTGCTGTTTGTGGGGGATATACGCTGTTGTTCTGGGCCTTCTGCATGTTGTTCCCCCAGGTGCTTGCCAATATTTTCAGCAATGATCCCCAGTTGGTAGAATATACTATATGGACCATGCGGGTGTATATGGCCGGCATTTTTGCCATGGGCTTCCAGACCTCTTGCCAGCAAAGCTTTGTGGCGCTGGGACAGGCAAAGGTTAGCTTGCTGCTGGCCTGCCTGCGGAAACTGATCCTGCTGATCCCGTTGATCTTTGTATTGCCGCTGCTGTTTGAAAATAAGGTATTGGCAGTATTCCTGGCAGAGCCCATCAGCGATGTGATTGCCGCCAGTGTTACCATTACGGTGTTTATTCTGCAGTTTAAGAAAATACTAAAAAATGGCCCTGCCAGAATTGGGCAGGAGAAGGAGAAGCCATGCTGATTTGCCCGGTATGCGGTTTGCCCATTGAAAAAAACGGCAGTCAATACCGCTGTGAGAAAGGCCACTGCTTCGATGTGGCGAAAGAGGGTTATGTAAACCTACTGCGGGCTGGAAAGAATGGGGATATGATCGGTGACGATAAGTTATCTGCCCGCAGCCGCCGAGATTTTCTGAATAAGGGCTATTATGGCCCGCTGCAGCGGGCATTGTGTGATTTGTTTGCGGAAAATTCCGGTAATGTAGTGGATATTTGCTGTGGAGAAGGCTATTACACTGCTGCACTGGGGGAGAATTCTGCTTTGCAGGTGTACGGCTTTGATATTTCCAGGGAAATGGTGCGTTTGGCGGCCAAGCGGGGCAATGGCACGTATTTTGTGGCCAATATGGCGGCCATTCCCTTGGCGGACGAGAGCATGGACTTTGCCATCCACCTGTTTGCGCCCTTTAATGATAAGGCATTTGCGCAGATCCTGAAGCCCGGTGGAAGGATCTATACAGTGGTGCCGGGAAAGCATCACCTCTGGGGCCTGAAACAAGCGCTGTATGATACGCCCTATGAAAATGATGAACAGTTGCCGGAAACAGAGCATCTGCGTTTTATTGGCAGGCAAAAGGTGACAGCGCAGATTACCCTGCGGAGTCAGGAGGATATTCAGGCTGTATTCCGCATGACGCCTTATTATTTCCGAACATCCCTGCAGGATAAGGAGAAACTTTTGCCTCTTTCCACCCTGGAGACTACCATCGAATTTGTGATCGGAGAATACGAAAAACCATGACGAAACTTTTGCTGCGCCTGTTTGTGAAAAAAGATGATCGCAGTGCCATTGGCCGCTTGTCGGGCCTGGTGGGTGTGATCTGCAATTTGCTGTTGGCGGTTACAAAGCTGTTGGTGGGTATATTGTCCGGCTCTGTGGCGGTTACCGCGGATGCACTGAACAATCTGACTGATGCAGCCAGCTCTGTGGTAACGTTTCTTGGGTTTAAATTGGCTGAGCGGCCTGCGGACAAAGAGCATCCCTACGGCCATGCTCGCTATGAGTATTTAACCGCTTTAGCAGTGGCGGCACTGATCCTTTTGATCGGTTTTGAGTTGGGAAAATCTTCTGTTGAAAAAATATTGCACCCTACAGACAATGGCTTGACCGTTGGTATGCTGGTGATTTTGGTATGCTCCATTTTCTTTAAGCTTTGGATATTCTTTTTTAATAGAAAGCTGGGAAAGATGACCGGATCAAAGGCGCTGCTGGCAGCGGCCATAGACAGCCGTAATGACTGTGTGGCCACAGCGGTGGTAGTCCTCGGCGCAGCTATTTCCCGGTTTACGGGGTGGCAACTGGACGGCTACATGGGCTTGGCTGTTTCTTTGTTTATAATGTATAGTGGCATTAAGCTGGCGCGGGAGACCATCAGCCCCTTGCTGGGCGAGGGTGCCGGCCCGGAAATCCAGGCGCTGATTGTCGATTATATCCAGGCCCATCCCAAAGTGCTGGGCTATCATGATCTGTATGTCCATGACTATGGCCCCGGCAGACGGTTTGCTTCCATTCATGTGGAAATGAGCTGTAAAGAAGATCCTTTGGAATGTCACGAGATCATCGACGATATGGAGCGGGAATGTTTTGCTAGTCATGGTATCCAGCTTGTGATCCATTATGATCCGGTGGTGACCGATGATCCGGAGCTGTACCGGGTGCATCATCTGGTGGACTGCATTTTGCGTGAATTTGATTCTCGCATTACCACCCATGATTTCCGCATGGTGCGGGGCAACGGACATACCAATTTGATTTTCGACATTGTTCTGCCCTCCGATTTAATCAAACAGGAAAATCATGTGCGGGAACATCTTACTGCCGCACTGGCCAGAGAAGATACCACCTACTACACCGTGATCACCTTTGATTCTGAAGCCTTTGATCCTCATAAATAATAAAAAAGGACCGCCGAAAGGGTGCCTCACTAAGGGATTTTATTCCTTGGAAAAATATCGGCATAGTTTGGAGAAATCCGGCTATGCCGATTTTATCTGTTCCCGGGGCAGTTCGACTGCTCCGATAAAGTTCCAATGGATGAGGATGGTCTGCTTTTTCGTTCTGGTGCCCGGCATCTTCTCCGGCGTGAACACATCGATGCGCTCCACCAAGGCTCGGATGATCTCCGCGTCCAGTTCTTTGACCTCGGTATACTTTCTGACCTGTGAAAGGAAGGAATCGATGTTGAGACGCTGTGCCTTGGCTTTGGAGAGGGTCTCACGCAGCACGATTACCCGTGCTTGAAGGTCTTTCTGCTCCTGCTCATAGGTGGCGGTCATTTTTACAAAACGCTCATCGGATATCTTGCCATCGAGGTTGTCCTCGTAGAGCCGTTGGATGATGCTGTCCAGTTTGGTGATTCGCTGTGTGGCTTGCTCCAATTCACGGCTGCATTCACGGAACTGCCGATTAAGGTCACGCTCATTTTTCTTGGTGAGCAGTTCCACAAATTCGCTCTCTCGTTCACGCACAAAGGCGAGCATCCGGTTGATCTCTGTCAGCAGGATCTGTTCCACCTGCACGTTGTGGATCTGGTGGGATGTACATTTGCCTTTTTGCTTGCGGTATGTAGCACACACAAAATGTTCCTGTTCATGTGTCCACCCTCTGGCACGAACTTGGTACAGTTTCGCACCGCAGTCGGCACAGAACAGCATACCAGACAAGACCGGCATTTCACCCATCGGCGTGAGCCTGCGTCTGCCGTTGCGGATATTCTGGACAATTTCAAAGGTCTCCTGGTCAATAATGGCTTCGTGGGTGTTCTCAAAAATCACCCATTCGGACGGGTCATTGTTGACCTTTTTCTTTGATTTGTAGGATTTCTTTTGGGTCTTGAAGTTGACCGTGTGACCCAGGTATTCCATCTTTACCAGAATATCTGCTACGGTTCGCTGTTGCCAAGCATAAATGTCCTCAGGCTCTCTGGCGGGGGTGTTGATGCCCATTTGGTGCAAATGTACTGTAGGAACAGGAATCTTCCTTTGCGAGAGTGCCTTTGATATCTGGGAAGGCCCCTTTCCGGCTACGCACATTTTGAAGATGTCCCGAACCACATCGGCTGCGACTTCGTCCACAAGCCAGTGATGCTTATCATCCGGGTCTTTGAGGTAGCCATACGGAGGATTGGTGCACAGCGGTTTGCCGGATTCACCCTTTGCCTTGAACACCGCACGAATCTTCTTACTGGTGTCCTTGGCGTACCATTCATTGATGATGTTGAGGAACGGAGTAAAATCGCTGTCCTGTTGATTGGCGCTGTCTACGCCGTTGTTGATGGCAATGAAACGAACATCCGCGCCGGGCAAGACCACCTCGGTGTAGTATCCTACCTTGAGGTAGTCTCTACCCAGTCGGCTCATGTCCTTAACGATGACCGTGCCAATCCTACCCTCGTCTACAAGGGTCATCAGACGCTGCCAGTCAGGTCGGTCAAAGTTGGTACCGGAGTAGCCATCATCCACGAAGAACATGGTATTGCCGAAGCCGTTATCATCTGCGTACTTTTGCAGAATGGCTTTCTGGTTGAGGATGGAGTTGCTGTCACCCTGAAGTTCATCGTCACGGGAGAGTCGACAATATAGGGCTGTGATCTTATCCGTTGCAATAGTGGAAGACTGTCTATTCAATTGTTTCATAATACGCTCCTTTCCGACAGTCCTCAAGCGGGTACTACATATTCCCGTACTATGGCGGATAAGTCAAGGGATATTCGTGATTTCAGATGTAAACTTTATGATAACGCAATCGGCTACCACATAGGCTATGCGGCGGTCGGTGTGGCGGGTGTTTCCTTACCTTCGTTGTTCAGGATCATCCGCTTAACCTTGTCATAAAGGTGTTCTCTGGCTCGGTCACTTTCAACGGAAACTACGGTGAAAAGTGTATCACCGATCTGCATTTCTGTGACACGGCTCGGCTTACTTCGGGTAATGGTATCCACATCCATAACGGTCTCCTTTCCGACCCGGTAGGGGGGTCTAAATCTCTACAACTAATTTCTCTGGGCAGCGGCCCGGGGCTTCGTGTGAAAATTCGCATAAGTTTTAGGGGGAATAGCCCCTGCAGGACAGTCCCACAGGGGCATCCCGGGGAGTTAGGCTGCGATATCGGTCATCTGAATGACCTTGATGGCTTCGGGGCGAACCAGCTTGCCGTCCAGGAACTCATAAGCCAAATAGCCGATGCAGTCCAGGTTCTCAAACTGTTCGGTCAGAGTGCGGACGCTGATAGGACGTCGATTCACGATCCAGTAGTACCCAAAGTCTCCGAAAGCGATAGGCTTGCTGCCGGACTGGGCATTGGGCATAAACTCGGAAATCATGACCTTGTGACCCAGGATGGTGTCATTGGCATGGTTCCAGATGTAATTGCCGGAATTGTCCTTGAGGGTGCGGAGAGCCAGGG
>JAEIGA010011988.1_pt1 | contig 13147 bp, 9 predicted proteins | sample 9270691 | NCBI WGS metagenome assembly JAEIGA01 (sample SAMN17057246, study PRJNA624740) | gut metagenome | biome: biome; isolation source: fecal sample | host: Bos grunniens | place: China: Xizang | collected 2019 | reverse complement strand
CGTCGCAATTTGTTGGAGGTAGATGTCGAGACGACTATCGCCTCGGTGAAGGGTTATGTCGGACGTCCTGAGACTGCGCGCAACAACTCGAGCGAGCAGTATATGTTCGTAAATGGCCGATTTTTCCGCTCGCCATATCTGAACAAGGCAGTGGCAAAGGCCTACGAGAAGCTCATCTCGGATAGGGCGTATCCAACATTCTTCCTCTATATCGAGGTCGATGCCGAGCGCGTAGATGTGAATGTCCACGCCCAGAAGACCGAGGTCAAGTTTGCCGATAACGAGGCTATATGGCAGATTATCAATGCCGCAGTGCGTGAGACACTCGCCAAGAATGGCGCAATGCCTCTCATTGACTTCGATGCCGAGGATCTGGTCGATATACCCGTAGCAACAAACGGTGTCAGTTATGCCGAGCCACCAGCTATAACCAAGAATAACTACAACCCATTTGCCGAGGGTTATGCTGTCGAGGAGGAGAAGAAGACTACAACCCCGAGCGGTGGCTGGTCATCTATGCCAAGTGTGGCGACAGGCTTCGATTTGGGCTCCGACTTCGACTTTGTCTCGTCGGCTGATGGTGCGGATGATGATTTCGACTATCTTGTGTCGGGCGAGAGCGAGGAGCAGTCGCTCACCTTCGAGGAGCCCACTCGCGAGGTTGCGCAGACTATATCGCTTTGCTGCGGACGCTATGCTGTTGCAATGTTTGCGACCAAGATGGTTGTGGTCGATTTGGTGCGTGCGCGTGAGCGTATGCTCTACGATCACTACGCATCGTCGCTCGTGAGCGGTCAATCGGTTTCGCAGCAGCTACTCTTCCCAGAGGAACTTGAGCTTACCGAGGAGGAGTACGACCTTATAGAGGAGTATGCAGTAGATTTCGCATCGCTGGGCTTCGATATCAAGACAAAGGGTGGTAATACCATCGAGGTTTTTGGTCTGCCTGCCGATGTCCACACCGAGCAGCTCGACCGAGCCATCTACGATATGTTGCAGAGTCTCAAGTTGCCGCAATCGGCACTCGAGTTGCGTCGCAATGCCTTGGCGGAGTCGTTGGCCCATAGCGAGGCGGTGGGCAAGACTTCGTTCACGCAGGAGGATGCCGAGCGTTATGTTACGCATATCCTGGCTACAGCCGAGAGCTACACCCCTGCGGGCAAGCGAATTGTTGCGCCACTCTCATTAACCGATATTAAAAAGATGTTCGAATAAGATATGTTACCGGGACTTCAAACACCACCTGTGGTGAAAAATCTGCTCATTGCCAACTGCGTTATCTACTTGGCGATGACGCTCATACCCTCTGTCAATCACTTTTGCGGAGAGTATCTCCGGCTCTGGTGGTACAACGAGCCCTATGCTCCGCAGTTCCATAGCTACCAATTTGTGACCTATATGTTCCTGCACGGAAGTGGCTACCACCTCTTCTCGAATATGTTTGCGTTGTGGATGTTTGGTCGTACCTTGGAGTACGAGCTTGGCTCGCAACGATTCCTCACCTACTACCTGGTCTGTGGCGTTGGTGCAGCCATCATCCAGATTGCCATCGCGTCGCTCCTTGGCGAGGATTTGGCACTTGTGGGTGCTTCGGGTGCAGTGTTCGGCCTCTTGCTCGCCTTTGGTTTGATGCACCCGAACAACCAGATTTATATCATTCCGTTCCCATTCCCAATCAAGGCTAAATGGTTTGTTGTGGGTTATGCGGTGCTCGAGATTGCACTCGGTTGGTCGGGTGTCGAGACAGGTATAGCGCACTTTGCCCACGTGGGAGGTATGCTCTGGGGCTTGGTTCTGTTGCTATGGTGGCGCAAACAACGCAAGATATTCTTTTAGACTATGGCAGACTACTACTCAAACGATATAAGTCGCAAGAAGCGCAGGCGTGGCGGCACACGATTCAGCACCAAGGATTTGGTGAAGTGGCTGCTCGATGCTACTATGACTGTGCTGATGGTGGTGTTGCTCTTTTTCACCATTACCGCCATCATCTGCCAATATGTTTCGCCCGAAAAGAGCGGACTCTTGTCGGTGGTGGCGTTGGCCGCTCCGATCATCTATCTGCTCGATGTTGTGACAATGTTCTATTGGGTGGTGCGAGGTCGCTGGTACTTCACGATTACAATGTTGCTTATGGTCTTTGTGGGTGCGTTCTACATCTCGAAGTACTACAAGCTCGAGGTCGATCGCAAGTACGATGTCACCTACAAGGAGTCGCGCTTCACCAAGGTGATGAGCTACAATGTCTGCGAGGGGCGAAAGAGTTCGTTGCTCGACTATATCTCGTCACACAGACCCGACATCCTCTGTCTGCAGGAGATTGCGACCAATACCGACCATTGGACAAGTCTCATTGGGCAATACAACAGCACCTACGACAAGTTCCCATATTCGTCGAATCAGATCTTGTCGAAATATAAGATTATCCGCAAAGGCGAGATCGATGGATTGCACCCGATGAATGGCGTGTGGGCAGATCTTCGCATCAAGAACGATACGATACGAGTGGTGAATCTTCACCTCCAATCCACCGCCATCAAGGTTGAGGATACCCGCTTCCTCGAGTCGCACAAATATCTTGTCGACAAGGAGCGAGAGTCGAAGTTGCGCAGCATTGTGTCGCGTCTGGTCGAGAATAATCGCAAACGAGCTTTGCAGGCAAAGAGTGTTGCCGACTTCCTTGGAAAGTCGCCCTACAGGGTGATTGTCTGCGGCGATTTCAACGATGTGCCACTCTCCTACACCTACCACACCATCTCGAAGGGGCTAGACGATAGCTTCTCAAAGATGGCGGATGGCTTTGCCTACACCTACAACACACGCTACAAGCTCCTGCGTATCGACAATGTGTTGCTCTCGCCATCTATCGAGGTCGCATCCTACGAGGTCGATAATGAGGTTGATTTGTCGGACCACTTCCCTGTGATAACACGATTGAAGTTTAATACCAATAATAAATAATATGATTGTAGACTCGATTAAGAATGCCGAGCAGTACTACTCGCTTTCGCCACGCATCAAAGAGGCCTTCGATTGGCTTGCATCGACCGATGTTGCTCAGCTCGAGGCGGGCCGCCACGATATCGATGGCAGCAACCTCTTTGTGAATGTTATGGATGTAGATCTGAAGCCTCGCCACGAGGCGGCCCTCGAGGTGCACGACCGCTACCTCGATATCCAGATTATGGTGGGTGCCGACGAGGAGTACGGATGGTCGGAGCGTTGCGACTGCCACTCCCCGCGCGAGGAGTTCAACCGCGAGCGCGATGTGCAGTTCTTCACCGACACCCCGCAGACATTCTTTACGCTCAACGAGCGTCAGTTTGCCATCTTCTTCCCGAAGGATGCACACGCACCAATGCTCGGAGAGGGTAAGGTGCGAAAGTTGATATTCAAGCTACTAATTGACTAAAACACATATATTATGAAGAAGATTTTAACCCTTATTGCAGCACTTTTGACATTTGGTGTTGTATCTGCCGAGAGTGTGCAGACCGTGATTATTCCTCGCCCTATGGAGGCTAACTCCGCAAAGGGCTCTTACACCATCTCGCCAAAGAGCGTTGTGGCTGTTACCGATGCAGCCTTGGTGCGCTCGGCAGAGCTCTTCGCAGAGTATGTAGCCAAGGATTTGGGCGCTACACTTGCCGTAGAGCAGAACGAGAAGGGCGGTATCGTGCTCTCGCTCGATAAGTCGCTTTCGAAGGAGGAGTACACCTTGACCATCTCGTCGAAGGGCGTGCAGATTGTTGGTGGAACCCCTGCTGCAGTATTCTATGGCTTGCAGAGCCTCCGTCAGCTTATTTCGGCCGGTGAGGTTGTCAAGAAGGGCATCAAGCTCGCAGGTGTGGAGATTAAGGATAAGCCGCTTGTTGGCCATCGCGGTGTGATGCTCGATGTGGCTCGTCACTTCTTTACCGTAGCCGAGGTTAAGCGTTTTATCGATATTGCAGCCATCCACAAGATGAATGTCTTCCATTGGCACTTGACCGATGATCAGGGATGGCGTGTCGAGATCAAGAAGTATCCAAACCTCGTTAAGGTGGGCTCGAAGCGTAAGGAGACCATCATCGGTCGCAACAGCATATCGAAGACCTACGACGGTACACCTCACGGTGGTTACTACACACAGGAGGAGATTCGCGACATCGTGAAGTATGCAGCAGAGCGTTACATCGAGGTTATTCCGGAGATCGATATGCCTGGTCATATGGTAGCAACTTTGGCTTCGTATCCACATCTCGGTTGCCGTGACGAGAAGTTCGAGGTTCGCACCCGTTGGGGTATCAGCAAGGATGTACTCTGCGTGGGCAAGGAGTCGACCTTCGAGTTTGTAGAGGGCGTTTTGAATGAGGTGTTCTCGCTCTTCCCATCAAAGTATATCCACCTTGGTGGCGACGAGTGCCCTCGCCTTCGTTGGAAGGAGTGCCCACACTGCCAGAAGCGCATTCAGGAGGAGGGACTCAAGAATGAGGATGAGCTTCAGAGCTACTTTATGCACCGTGTCGAGAAGATGCTTGCTAAGCACAACCGCAAGATGATTGGCTGGGACGAGATTATCTATGGCGGCATCAACAAGAGTGCTACCATTATGTTGTGGAACGACCGCAATCGTGCCAAGGCTATCTCGCTCGGCAACGATGTGATTCTCTCGCCAAAATATTTCTGCTACATCGACTACTATCAGACCAAACGCCCATATAGCAACAAGGAGGGCTTGATGTTCAAGGAGCGAATCCTCACCCTCCGCAAGGCATATAGCCTTAATCCATACGAGGGTTTGCAACCATCGGAGTATGGTCGTATCAGAGGCGTGCAGACCAACCTTTGGACCGAGTATATTGCCGACTTCGAGCGTGTACAGATCAAGACCTTGCCTCGTTTGGCGGCTACTGCCGAGGCAGGTTGGACCATTGGTGAGAAGAACTTCGACGACTTCGCACGCCGTTTGGAGCACCTTCGTCGCCTCTACGATAAGAACGGTATCCGCTACGCAACCTACTTCTTCGATGGCGTAGATGAGATTGAGTAAAGAAACCAATAAAATAATAAATCTATGAAAAAACTATTTTTAGCTATGTCAGCATCAGCACTTCTTGTTGCGTGCGCAGGCAATGATATGCCCGTAGCGCAGTTGCCGGAGATTGACACCAACAACCCTCTCTTGGCCGAGTGGGAGACTCCACACGCCACACCTCCATTCGACAAGATTTCGATTTCGGACTACGAGCCTGCTTTCGAGACTGCAATCGCAGTGAGCCGTGCCGAGGTCGACGCTATCGTTAACAATCCTGCCAAGCCATCGTTCAACAACACCATCCTTGCTCTCGAGAAGCAGGGTGAGTTGCTCGATCGCATCTCGTCGGTATTCTTCAATATGTTGCAGTGCAACACCTCGGATGAGTTGCAGGCTATCGCAATGCGCGTTCAGCCAAAGTTGACCGAGCTCGGCAACGATGTCTCGCTCAACCCTGAGTTGTTCAAGCGTGTGAAGGCTGTCTACGACAATCCCGGATGGTGCCTCTCGAAGGAGGATAAGAAGCTCCTCGAGAACACCTACAAGAGCTTTGTTCGCAGCGGTGCAAACCTCAATGATGCCGACAAGGAGCTCTATCGTCAGTACTCGTCGGAGCTCTCGCAGCTCACACTTCAGTTTGGTCAGAACTCGCTTGCGGCTAACAACGCCTTCGCGCTCAATATCACCGATGCTAAGAAGGTTGCCGAGTTGCCGGACTTTGTGAAGGAGGGCTTGGCTATGGAGGCCAAGGCTCGCGGCCAGAAGGGCTGGACCGTAACTTTGAAGGCTCCGAGCTATGTTCCGTTTGTGACCTACTCGTCGCAGCGCGACCTGAAGGAGAAGCTCTCGCGTGCTCGTGGTTGCTGCGCTATCGGTGGCAAGTTCGACAACACCGAGAATATCCGCAAGATCACCACTTTGCGCCTCAAGATTGCCAACTTGCTCGGCTACGAGCGTTATGCAGACTATGTCCTCGACAACCGTATGGCGGAGAAGACCGAGACCGTGAATTCGTTCCTTGCAGAGTTGCTCGAGCAGACCAAGGAGTATGCCGACAAGGACTACGCTACACTCAACGCCTACGCTAAGTCGCTCGGCTTCGAGGGCGATATCCAGTCGTGGGATTGGGCTTACTATAGCGAGAAGTACAAGAACGAGAAGTACGCCGTAAGCGACGAGGCGGTTAAGCCTTACCTAGAGCTCGAGAATGCAAAGCAGGGCGTATTCTTGCTTGCAAACAAGCTCTATGGCCTCACCTTCAAGCCTGCTGAGGGCGTTGCAAAGTATCACGAGGATGTCACTGTATATGAGGTTTCGGAGGCAAATGGCAACCACTTGGCTATCCTCTACCTCGACTTCTTCCCACGCGATTCGAAGCGTGCAGGTGCTTGGATGACCGAGTTCCGTGGTGCCGAGGGTGATATCCGTCCACTCGTGTCGCTCGTGATGAACTTCACCAAGCCTACCGAGAGCACCCCTTCGTTGCTCACCTTCGACGAGTTCACCACCTTCCTCCACGAGTTTGGTCACGCTTGCCACGGTATGTTGGCAAAGGGTAAGCACGGTTCGTTGAATGGTACCAATGTATTCCGCGACTTCGTTGAGCTCCCATCGCAGATTTTGGAGAATTGGGCATACGAGAAGGAGTATCTCGACCTCTGGGCAAAGCACTACCAGACAGGCGAGACTATGCCTGCTGAGCTTATCGAGAAGATTATCGCAGCAAAGAACTACCTCGCTGCCTATGCTAATGTTCGCCAGCTCTCATTCGGTATGACCGATATGGCTTGGCACACTCTCACCGCACCTTACGAGGGCGATATCGTAGAGTTCGAGCTCAAAGCTATGGCACCAGCTCAGGTACTCCCTGTTGTTGAGGGTACTGCACTCTCTCCAACCTTCGGTCACCTCTTCTCCGGTGGTTATGCTGCAGGTTACTATGGCTACAAGTGGGCTGAGGTGCTCGCTGCCGATGGTTACTCTCTCTTCACCGAGAAGGGCATCTTCAATCAAGAGGCTGCATCTCGCTTCCGTGCTCTCCTCGAGGGTGGTGGCAAAGAGCATCCAATGGATCTCTATGTCAAGTTCCGCGGTCATAAGCCACAGACTAAGGCTCTTATTGATCAAATGGGCCTCAAGTAAAAAATCGTTCTGAAAAAATCGTTCTGGCGGGTAAATTTCGCACGAATCTGCAATAGCCGAGTTGCTCACATAGGTCTACTATGCTGCGCACTCGGCTTTTTGTTTCGCACGAAATTTCCTCCGCCATTGACGATTTTTTTGTGGGTTGCTGGTGGTTACGGTCGTTAGAGGCGTTAGGGTCGTTAGCGGAAGTTAATCCTCAATCGAAAAAGCTTTTCTTTTTCTCTCTAACGACTCTAACGACTCTAATAATATGCGTCAAAGCCAATGGCTAAAAGCCCAAGAATGCGTAGATTACAACTCCTACCGCTGCCGAGGCGACAATCATCAATATAGGGTTGACCTTGCGATAGGAGCCCACAAGGCAGGCGGCAAAGAGTAGCCACGACCACACATCGGTGAAGTTTTCGTTCGCGCCTGTGCGTGGGTGTATCATAAGTAGTGCCGCCGAGGCGATCATTCCCACTACGATAGGACCTACCGACTTCATCACCATCTGTATATAGCGGTTTTCGCGGTGGCGCAAGAAGAAATGAGTCAGGAACAACATCAGCGTCAGTGAGGGCAGACACACGGCGAATGTCGCCACAGCCGAGCCCGCCACGCCGCCAATGGTGTAGCCAATATAGGTGGCGGAGTTGATGGCAATAGGTCCTGGTGTTATCTGCGACACCGCCACAATGTCGGCAAATTGAGTTGCAGTGAGCCAGCCGCGTTGCTCGACAATCTCGTTCTGTATGAGCGAGAGCATAGCATAGCCTCCGCCAAAGCCGAAAAATCCAATCTTGAGGTAGGAGAGGAACAACTGCAGATATATCATCGTTTAGCCCCCTTTCTGCCATTCACAATGGCTATTGCAACACCTACTGCCACGCCTGCGGCAATGAAGTAGACGGGCGAAACACCAAACCACCATACCAGCATCGCCACCGCAGCCGAGACTGCTATGAGATACCACTTCATACCCTTGACCAGACCCATCAGAGGTGCCACGATAAGTGCCACCACCGCGGGTCGCATAGCACGAAATGCTGCGTCAACATAACGATTGTCGCGCACCTCGGCAAAGAAGAGAGCCAGGAGCAGAATCACGATAAACGAGGGCAGCACTGTGCCGAGGGTTGCTGCAATAGCACCCGCCACACCGCGCGTCTTGTAGCCCACAAATACCGATGTGTTAACTGCGATTGGTCCGGGCGTAGATTGTGCCAAGACCAACATATCGAGGAAGTCCTTGTCCGACACCCACTTGTGTCGCTCGATGACCTCGCGCTGGATGAGCGGAATCATAGCAAATCCGCCTCCGAAACTGAAGAGTCCTATCTTGAAGAAGGTTGTGAATAGTTTGAACAGCATCCCGATTACAAGTTATTTACAATCGAAACCATATCTACAGCTACCACAGCTGCGGTCTCGGTGCGGAAGCGTTGTGTGCCGAGGGTTATCTCCTCGAATCCGCACTCCACAGCCAAGCGCACCTCCTCAGGCGAGAAGTCACCCTCGGGGCCAATCAGAATCAGGGCATCTTCGCCCTTGCGGATGGTCGAGGCGAGGTATTGCTTCTCCTTGATAGCTTCGCCACAGTGTGCTATGAACTTGCGGCCCGAAAACTCCGAGCGCACCAGCTTGTCGAATGGTGTAATCTCCTCCAATACGGGGTGATAGGCCTTGAGTGACTGCTTCACTGCGGCGGTCACCACCTTCTCCTCGCGTTCGTGCTTGATTACCTTGCGTTCGCTATGTTCGCTCACCACAGGCACGAATCGTGCAACGCCAATCTCGGTGGCCTTCTCCAGGAACCACTCGTAGCGGTCGATATTCTTGGTTGGCGCAACAGCCATAGTGAGGTTGTAGGGTAGTTTCTCGAACTCGGCAAAGTGTTCAACCACACGCACAAGGCAGTGCTTCTGATGTGCGGATGCCACCTCGCAACGATAGAGCGAGCCTCGACCATCGGTGATATGAAGGGTGTCGCCCTCGACAAGGCGCAAAACCTTTACGGCGTGGCGCGACTCCTCCTCCGAGAGGGTATATTCGGGTGCAGTAAACTCTGCGGCGTAGAATAGTTGCATTGCTTGCGAAAATTTATTATCTTTGCGATAGCAAATATAGTAATTTTTTATGGAAATGAAGCGTATAGTTGTTCTATTATCACTAATTATGGTTACACTCAACATTACATCTTGCTCCTCGCCGGTTGCCGACACGAGCAATCCTCTGCTCACAGAGTGGGATACGCCATTTGGCGTGCCTCCGTTTGACCGCATCGAGAGCAAGCACTACGAGCCTGCCTTCGAGGAGGCTATGAAGCGTCACAATGGCGAGATTGAGGCTATCCTTGCCAACACCGAGGAACCGACATTCGAGAATACCATCCTCGAACTCGACCGCTCGGGCGAGTTGCTTGCCACTATATCGGAGCTCTTCGGTATGATGTGTGCTGCGATGAATGACGAGGAGATGACCAAGATTCAGGAGAAGGTGATGCCTCTGCTCTCGGCTCACTACGATGCCATATCGATGAACGAGGCGTTGTTCCAGCGTATCAAGGTGGTCTACGACAAACGCAATAGCAGCGGCCTCAATGCCGAGCAGATTCGCCTTGTCGAGAAGATGTTCGACAGCGCAAAGCGTCAGGGTGCTCTGCTCGATGCCGACAAGAAGCAGCGTCTGATGGAGATTAACGAGGAGTTGTCGCTCCTCACTGTCCGTTTCGACAACAATCTGCTTGCCGAGACCAATGACTTCAAGTTGGAGCTCTCGACCAGCGAGGTGAATGACCTTCCGAAGGCGGTGCGCGAGGCGGCAAAGAGCGGTGAGAATAAATATGTGTTCACCCTTCACAAGCCGAGCCTTCTTCCGTTCCTGACGCACTCTCGCAACCGTGAGTTGCGTGAGCAAATCTACAAGGCTTACCTCAATCGTTGCAACAACGATAACGACCACGACAACAAGGCGATTGTCGCCGATATGGTGCGTCTGCGAATCGAGAAGGCGCAGTTGCTGGGCTATAAGAGCTATGCTGACTATGTGGTTTCGGAGCAGATGGCAGGCTCGCCAAAGGCGGTATATGCGCTGCTCGAGGATATCTTCGCCCAGGCGGTTGAGAAGGCTAAGGAGGAGTTGGCCGAGATGGAGGTGATGTTCAAGCGCGACCACCACGGTGAGAACGACAAGTTCGAATCGTGGGATTGGTGGTACTATGCCGAGAAGGTGCGCAAGCAGAAGTATAACCTTAACGAGGAGATGATCTCGCCATACTTCGCACTCGACAATGTGCGTCAGGGAGTCTTCAACCTCGCAAATCGTCTTTATGGCTTGACCTTCCGCCCTGTTGTGGTGCCGCAGTACCACAAGGAGTCTTCGGCCTACGAGGTGATGGATGGTGATGGCTCGCATCTCGGCGTGCTCTACTTCGACTTCCACCCTCGTGCAAGCAAGTCGCAAGGTGCGTGGTGTGGCTACTTCCGTCGCCCTGGCTACGATCGTGAGGGCAATCGCATACACCCTGTAGCGAGCATCGTCTGCAACTTCACCCGCCCTAACGAGCAGGGTGTGGCTCTGCTCACTATCGACGAGGTGTCGACGCTCTTCCACGAGTTTGGTCACGCACTCCACTTCCTCTTCTCGGATGTGCCTTACAATGGCTTGCTCGATGTAGAGGGCGACTTTGTGGAGCTTCCGTCGCAGATTATGGAGAATTGGGCATTCGAGGAGGAGTTGCTCAAGACCTATGCGCTCCACCATCGCAACAACACAACCATCAGCAAGAATCTTATAGAGAAGATCCACAATAGCGCACAGTTCAATCAGGGCTTTGCTACAACCGAGTTGCTGGCGGCAGCCTTAGTCGATCTGGATATCCACTCGCTCACCAAGTTCGAGGAGGGCTTCGATGTTATGGCATTCGAGAAGAGTGCACTCTATACCAAGCGTGGTATGATCACCGAGATTGAGCCTCGCTACCGCTTGCCTTACTTTGCCCACATCTTTGCGGGCGGCTACTCGTCGGGCTACTACTTCTACACCTGGGCCGAGGTGCTCGACAAGGATGCCTTTGCGGCATTTGTCGAGACGGGCGATGTATTCGATCGTCGCACTGCACAGGCTCTGCGAAAGCTCCTCTCGAGTGGCGGTAAGAGGGATGGTATGACCCTCTATCGTGAGTTCCGAGGTGCCGAGCCAAGCCGCACTCCGCTGCTCAAGGCACGCGGTTTGTGGGTTGAGCCCGAGCCAACCCCCGAGGAGGCTGAGGCCGCTATGGCAGAGGCTGCGTTGAACGAGCAGTCGAAGCTCAACTAATATATTTTGCAGATTCGCAGGATGGATTTCAAGCTGGTATCGGACTATGCTCCAATGGGCGACCAGCCCGAGGCGATTGAGCAGTTGGTGGCGCACCTCCGCAGAGGTGTGCCTGCTGCTACATTGCACGGTGTGACGGGCTCGGGCAAGACCTTTACGATGGCTAATGTCATAGCCCAGCTCAACCGCCCTGTGCTTGTGCTGAGCCACAATAAAACCCTTGCGGCGCAGCTCTATAGCGAGTTCAAGAGCTTCTTCCCCGATAATGCGGTGGAGTACTTTGTCTCCTACTACGACTACTACCAGCCCGAGGCCTATATCCCCTCGACCGATACCTACATCGAGAAGGATCTCGCCATCAACTCCGAGATTGACCGTATGCGACTCTCGGCTACCTATTCGTTGCTCTCGGGCCGTCGCGATGTGATTGTGGTGGCGAGTGTGTCGTGCATCTACGGCATCGGCAACCCTGCCGACTTCCACTCCACGATGGTGCAACTCAAGGTGGGCGATGTGATGGCTATGAAGCATCTGATGTATCGCCTCGTCGAGATTCTCTACACTCGTGTCAATGGCGACCTTGAGCCTTCGACATTCCGTCTTACGGGCGACACCATCACCATACGCTCCTCGATAGGCAACCACTGCTATCGAGTAACCTTCTTCGATGACGAGATTGAGGATATCTCACTTATCGATGCCGAGTCGGGACAGCGACTCGATTCGCTCGATAAGGTCAATATCTACCCCGCAAACCTCTTTGTGCCGAGCAAGCAACGAGTCGAGCAGGCGGTCTTGAATATCGAGGCCGACCTCGAGACACAGATTGAGTTCTTCACCAAGGAGGGGCGCGAGATGGAGGCCAAGCGCATCGAGCAGCGTGTCAACTATGACCTCGAGATGATTCGCGAGTTGGGCTACTGCTCGGGCATCGAGAACTATTCGCGCTACTTCGATGGTCGCTTGCCGGGTATGCGTCCGTTCTGCTTGCTTGACTACTTCCCCGAGGACTCGCTCTTTATTATCGACGAGAGCCACGTCACCGTGCCGCAGGTGCGAGGAATGTTTGGTGGCGACCGCTCGCGCAAGGAGAACCTTGTAGAGTATGGCTTCCGCCTCCCCGCTGCACGCGACAATCGTCCGTTGAGATTCGAGGAGTTTGAGTCGCTGCAGGGTCAGACCATCTATGTGAGTGCAACCCCTGCGCCTTACGAGCTGATGCGAAGCGAGAATAGCGTCATCGAGCAGTTTATCCGCCCTACGGGAATTATCGATCCTGCGCTGAGGGTGTGCGATGCTACGCACCAGATAGATAGATTGATGGAGGATATTGATGAGTGTGTTAAGCGAGGCGGCAAGATGATTGTCACGACCATCTCGAAGAGAATGTGCGAGGAGGTCTCGGCCTACCTCGAGAAGATGGGTGTGCGTAGTCGCTATATCCACTCCGACCTCGATACGCTGGAGCGTGTGCAGATTATCGAGGATATGCACGCCGACCTCTTCGATGTCTTGTGTGGAGTAAATCTTCTGCGTGAGGGTATCGATTTGCCAGAGGTGTCGCAGGTGTCAATCTTCGATGCCGACAAGAATGGCTACCTCCGCAACTATACCGCAATGACGCAGGTGGCAGGTCGTGCCGCTCGTCACGCCAAAGGTCAGGTGGTGCTCTATGGCGCAGTCTGT
>JAEIGA010011987.1_pt1 | contig 13147 bp, 12 predicted proteins | sample 9270691 | NCBI WGS metagenome assembly JAEIGA01 (sample SAMN17057246, study PRJNA624740) | gut metagenome | biome: biome; isolation source: fecal sample | host: Bos grunniens | place: China: Xizang | collected 2019 | reverse complement strand
TCATGTCCACGAAAGGCACCATGCGTATTTTATATTGGCATTTTATGAAGATGAAGCCTACGAACTTTCCATCTCCCTTGTCGCATCTGAGAATCACCCCGTCTGATTTGTTGTAGTCTATAAAGTCCTCCATGCACATGAGAGATTTCTCCAAATACTCGATATGAGCTAACGTGACTGGCTTTGACTGGTACATGTAGTCCAAGATCGGTTTCGTCTTTATGACGAACTCCTCCTTCTTGCGCGGGTTCTGGATATTCGATACGGCATGGTTGTATATCTGCATCACGTTGCTCAGTTTCTTTGCGGGCAGCATGTTATACGCAACGCCGTCATAGATATCGTTTGTTGTTTTGTGGCTTTTGGATTTCACTTTAAAACTAGCCAGGTTGGTGTCATGCGTCTGCACACACACATTGTAATTTACGGGATCGGTATACATTGGATCGTGACTTCTGGGAAAAGGATCCACGTTCTCATCGTTGAATCCGGCCTCAAGCAACTCCATGAATCTCTCGTCATCGTTCTTTCCAATTCCTGTATTTCCATCAGGCATCATACTCATTGTATTTTTTAGAGCACTAAAAAAAATAGATGTCCTTTTCAGATCTTGAGGTGAGCAACCGTACGCCTGAAATCGATTTGCGGGAGACGACGAATTGGAAGAACTGCAAAGACGCGTACAACATCGAATACCACGAGTTATGGCTCGACAACATCATCAAGACTGGCGATATCTGGTCGAAGGACGGCCAGCTTTACGAGTTCAAATCGGTCAATTACGTTGAAACGACGCATTACGATCGTGGCAAATTACACGCAGGCGATATCCTGACCTTCAAGAGCGCTTGTTTCGATATGGCGCTGTTCGTGACCGAGGTTGAAAACGACTCCAAAATCCTTTGGAGCATGTATGATAAACCGCCAACGTACACCTTCACGAGTCCTTTCTCCACAGCGCGAGATACTAACGGTCGTTGTTACAACGTGTGCATTGACACATCGGACAATAGGGAAACCACTCTCCGAATGATAAACTTACTTACCATGCGCGATACTTTACAACCTAGCAATGTATCAGAGTACAGCCACGCAAGATCTCTAGCAGCCAACAACATGGATTTCGTGTTCAAAGAAAACCTTCTGAGCTACAAAGACAGCATTCGAAATCCTACATTCGTGCACAACGAGCAATCAGAAGTGATCCTTCCAACTGACTTACCAGTGAAGTCCAATAAGTCTGAAACTTCAGACTTCGATTGTACCATCCATGGCGTGTTCTCAGTGCATAGAACGAAGATGCTCGACGGCGTGATAGACGAATTCCAGTGTCTGAACTTCGAACTCTGCTTCTGGACGCAAATCAAGCACGAAAACGGTGAATCTGGTCCTAACCTGTCGTTTGGAAACCTGAAGTACTTCTCCGCCACTCCAACAGTGACTCTATCCGATAGCGACACCAGCTGGTTCTATCAAGGCGGCGGCTTCCTGTTCAGAAACGAAGACATAATCTTCGAGATGGTAGAGCCTTTCCACATCTACTCGCCGCGATTCTTCACCGAACAGGCATAACGCTCCTCTCCAAGTGACCAACCACCTTTGTTTAACGCGAAAATCTCATTTCGTGGACTTTGAATAATACCTTGAGAAATAGGGGTTTTTAAACGTCATTCCGAAAACGAACTGAAAATAAAATGAATAACGAGTTCAACAATTGTTTTTATCCGTGTTACAATATTCCGTACACAGTAATGGGAACACCCGAATTGGGAAATGTAGCTATGTCGTATCCGATGAATCAGTGTGTAATTTACAGTTGCGATCCCAACATATATCCTGACGAGTTGATGATACAGCCTTCACAACAGATAGTAATGCAGCAGACAATGCAACAGCCAGTTCCAAGACAACGAGTTCAAATACAACAAGTTCCAATGCAGCCATGCGATTCGGCGAGCAGTTCGCGATTATTGACGACATCGACCAATTCAACATCCGTACAACAGAGTTTACAGACGAACACGGCATCCAATCCATCGATGAACACAGCTCCTCAAGCAGTGAACGGACCGCCATCAATGACCAACTTGCCAAATGTCCTTTATTTGCCAGACTTCAATAAGATGCCAGCTCCAACAGCACCGAAAAGGGAAGAGATAAAACCAGCCGTCGAAAAGCCCAATTGGAGGAAGTACAAGGACAAGACCGCCGAATTCGACGCACTTCAGCTATGCTACCTTATCAACTTCGTGAGAACACTCGGCTACAACGTGAAAGTCGCAAGCAAGCTTCCTCCAATCACTAAGTTGCGCTGTCCAACAGTGTGCTTGATCAAGAAGGGAGACACCACGTTCTACAACATAACAGAGGACAGCGAGCGCTACATGAACGAACAGAAGAAGGAATACCGCTATTACATCTTCAAGAGACACAACGCCAAGAAGACGAACGAAACGATGATCAAGATACTCACAGACTTGGGCTACAGCTTCCAGATGAAATCGAATATCAAGAAGGACAAGGGCTGCGAATGCTTCGACAGATTCTTCCGAATCACAGGTAACGGCGTATCCATCGGAATGGAACAAGCACAGGCACTTGGAAAGGAGATCTACATGGCTTTCCAACAGAACACAGACGCAGTGGTGCCCCTCGATACGCAGACTTCTCCAAATCACTGATGTGCCATTAAACCACTTGATTTTTGTATCTTTTTTTTCGAGAACTGAGAATTTAAGAATGAGTCAAAACGAAAACAACGGGTTTGTTAACCACTCACTCCGAATGACAGACTCCGCAAACATGAACGACGAATACGATAACGACAACAACGATTTTGACCAGCCGGAAAACTTGGATGCACTGCAAACGTACATCATGCCGGAGGTTACAACCAATCCTCAAGGCGGACAGCAGCCACAAGGCAATCAACAGAATGAAGTGCTCCCGAATCGCGATTTGGAAAGAACAGCGCCGTACATGGACCAGATATTACAAAGGCCGTTCGATATAGCAGAGACGGTCGACGTGTTCCAAGGAAACACCTTGAAAGTTGTCAACGGATTTTACTACTTGAAAATTATGTTCAACTCGTTTCTCAGCAGGTGCGACACTACCACTGTCACTGAGGTGGACAATAACCTTCAAATTCTCGAGGAACAACAACGTTCAAATTACGCAAAAATCGTGAGCAGCAAAGTTGTAAAGTGTCTGGATAGTACGGAAATATTCGACATCATGGATGTTATAAGGAACCTTCTTAATTACTTGTACATTCCATGCATGACGTATCTCACAAGCGGTAATGTAGAATCATTTAAAACAGACACATACAAAAGTTTCGTCAACTACATCGTTGCGTTAATGCAACAGTACTACACAATATACAAGCCGATCGGCGACTCGAATTTCGCGTTCTGGTGGTATGCGTTTTGTTATCCAATAGTATATCAATTGCTCGTGAATGACGTTGCTGTAATAGCATCGATAAGAGAAACCCCTGATGCGAATAGGCAAGACCAGCCTTCTCCAAATGGCGGAGCAAACACGCAGCATCCGCAACAAGTCGGTAACACGAGTAATGAGATGGATTATAATCCGGATCCCACTGTATAATGTAGATCGGGCAGTCACTTAGTTTATAGTTACTCGTGGTCATGACTCATAACTCTAATTTAGTTGTTGTTGAACTCACTTTAAACAAACAGACATATGAGCTATCTTCCCGAGCATGTATTCGGATTACCAGAACATCAATTGGACTCGCTCCATGAAGAAGTCAAAAGGGACTTTGAACGCGATTTGGAAGGCGAGAAAGATCTTCCACAGGAAACCAAGGTCGACAACGGCTACAAATACGAGTACTTCACAACGCCTTTCCAATTGACCAAACAGGAACTCGTTCAAGCAACACGCCTATTCGCGTCCATATCAATGGCAAAAACACTCATCGAAAGATCATACGAAGAGTACATCGATCACGTGTTCGTAGTAATAGGAGAACTCGTCGCTTTACACAGAGAAAACAACCACGACAAGATAGTCGATGTGTGCAAGAGGATAAAGAAGGAGATCATGGCCATCCTCGAGGACTCCAACTCCGTCAGAACTTTCGTCGGACTTTGCAAGATCCACATGGCGGTCAACCACTACCTTAGTTTAAGCATTTAATCGAGACTTTTTATCCGCTTTTTTTTCGAACTGAAAATCAAAAATGTCAGTTGAGTTAACAGTTGATGATTTGTTTTTGCATGATTTCCCAGAAGATGATTTCGGATGGCATGAAGAAAGGTACATCGAGAAGTTGGTAACATTGGCACCACATCAGACACAGTTCAATTTGCTTGGCGGAGTTTTCATGGTCGATGGCTACTCCAGAATCGCTTTTTCCAGGGATCACGAACAAAAATTGAATGACTTGAAGAACTGCACCCCATTCGAACTAAAGTTCCACAAGCTTGTAGCCGAAACATTAGAGCACTTGAGAAGAATCCTCTCTTGCTACAAATTCATCATGAATGGAGAGGACACACACATCACAGCAGAAGCAGAAATTTTGGTTAGAGACTTGAAAGACAAGATATGCAACGATTTCAGAGAGGCTTTGAACATAGGTGACAGAGATAGATTGAGAATAACGATAGTTGGCATAGTTGACGACATGTCCAAATTGGGTACATTGCTCGAATCAATAGTAATGACAGAAAATCCTTTCTTCGTTCTAGTCAGAAGAATCGTCAACTACTTGTTCACCTTCTTACCAGGCTTAACTCCAATGGTTCCAGTCAGAGATCCAAAGAACAGCATCTTTTATGAACAGAGATTGTACGAACAGCAACAGGAAGAAGAGGACGAAGTCTACAGAGAGATCTTGCGTGAAGAGGATGAAGAGATAGACCAGATCATTAGATGGAATCGTGAACTCGAAGAAGAACTCGCAGAACAGGAAGAACAGGACAAAGAAAGATACGACGATTATGGCGATCCACTTTAATTGACTTTTTTTAAAACTTTTTATTTTCATTATGAGTAATGATTCAGGTGTCGTCCGTCGAAAGAGACAAGTCGTTAAGAATACGACTAAAGGCCAATTGGAGAATGACGATCTCAAGTCGAAACTCAAATACATCATTGACAACGATCTGGATATCATCACGGAACTGAAAAAATTGGACATTGTCGATTTGCCAAATCGAGTACCAGACTCAAGGAGCGAGCTTAAGGAGTTTCGATCGAATTCACTTCCCAAATCGGATAAGCCACAAGAAAAGTTATTCGCTGTTCACGACGATAATGTTACTCCACTCAGATCGTCTAATGGAGTGTTCACTGGGAAACCAAACGTGAAATCGTTAAAGGCCGACTCGATAGAAATCTCTGGTTGTAATTATGTTTTGGTTGATTACAAAATTACGTGTACTGATTACGTTGCCTTTCCGATCGAAGACATGCTCACGCATCTGTCCTTTATGGGCTATAAAGACACCACCAACGAGACCGTGTTGTACAACAATACCACCATTCAATACACGTCGACCAAAGATACAACGGAAGGACTCTCTCCAAATGACATCGTTAAGGTCACCTGTCCCACTTTCGATATCGGAATCTTGTGTTCAGAGGTATACTCGACTGACATGGTGTTACAGAAGTCAACTCCTCTAGTGTTACTTAACAAAACTCTCGGAGAGGAGTACAGAACAACGTCAACGGGAGTCCCAGAAGCAACAGCAGTTGATATCAACATGTCCACAGCGAGAGATATATCAGGCAACGTGTACTCCTTGAATAGGGGAGTCACATTCTCGATGATAGAAGACTACTTGGAGAAAACCGACGATGTCATTAATAAAATCGAGCCATCTAATGTATCAGAACAGCCTCCAGTTGATCCAACAACTCAGCATCACTTGCCAACTATCCCTAAAGGTGAGAAAACGAACATAAGCATCAGCTGCTACGTTAAGGGATTCCTCATATTCTCATCCAAGAGTCCTGATGCCACTGAAGGCAGCACCACAGACGCGAAATACAGAGTTACGATGTTATGGCTCAATCAACCGACATTCATCCAGTACACGAAATCAGGCACGGAATACACCTTGAAGTTCGATTGCTTTATGGAGTGCACAGTAGGCACAACCAGCTCTTTCCAATTAAAAGAAGCGGAAAACTACGAACTTCCAATTAAGTCGGACTTTTACAAGACGAACTTCACTGGGTTTGCACAACTTCCACCAGTTACACCCGAGTCCATCGACATCCTGTCGCTTACGCAGTAGGGCTCATGATATAGCATTTGAATTTGACTTCGTCTATTCGGATTTCTTTCAACTCGATGCCTTGCTTTCCGTTGTACTCGATTGGAAGGAGCTTCTTGACAACCGTGTCTGCGTTCGTAACAGGGTCCTTTCCAAATGCGTTGTACGTGCAGTCATTTCGGTTGCAGCCGTTGTTCTCCATGTAGTCGTTGATGTCGTTATCCTCGCCGTCGACATTGTCTATGCTGAGGTCCTTTACCGTAACAACGTCGGTCGTGTTCAGGTCGATGTCTCCTCCGAGACTTATCACGTAGCCATCAGTGTCTTCGTCTTTGTTAATCGAAATGAAATTATCGTCGTTTCCACGGGTATGACAGAAGTATCTATTCGGAGCATTATTGTCGAACAAAAAGTTTCCTACAGAATTCGGCAGATCGCCGTCTTTTGCATTATATCGTAGAAGAGCCTTGTAGTAGTGGAACAGCGTGTTCGAATTGCTGTCGGTCTCGTAGCGGTAACGGTAGCAGATGAACACGAGTAAGAATACACTATTTATTGTCTTTCCTGCAGCAGTTGCCAAATCAATCGCATTACTTCCGACCATTTCGTCTACTTGCGCTTTGAAGTCGCTGAACACCTTCTCCTTTGAATCTGTGCTGTCATTCAGACGAATAGGCAAGTTGCCTACGAACACATTGAAACAAGTGTCAGGTCCACCATCGTCATCCGTATCGTCACCCTTTGGGTTATCGTCTGTTCCAGGATCCTCGCCTGATGGATTGTCACCCGTTGGAGTATTGGAGCGACTCGATTTCTCTTGAGTGTAGACAGAAAGGATGCTGCATAAATAACTATTGCAATTTCGCAAGGAGTCAATTGAGGATCCGTGATTCTTGTACGTTGTGGCACTTGATGGGATACCTTCGTCACAAAACATGTCTCTATAATCGAACGCGATGAACATTACATCTCCGTTGTGTATGTATATAGTTTTGTATACGGTCTGTATGGTAATGTTTTCATCTGTGCAAGTCATCGACTTTACTTGGAGAACGGGTGTTACCTCTTTGCAGTTCTCCCAACTCACAATAAGGGTGTCCATTTTCTCCAATTGGAGAATGTTGAAATAGACCGGGCGATTGTTGTCAGGATCCTCATGATCGTAGAACTTTACCAGGAATCTGACTATGAAATCGTTTTCACCATTTATGCCATTTTTAATGATTTCCGATACATCACTGAAACTGAAGTCTGTGTCCACATCATAATCGCCCTTATAATCACCGTTGCAAAAACATATATTATAGTAATCGTCGTTGACTCCACCTGTCTTTTCAGGTTGAATTGGCACTTCTGTTTTCTCCAATCCGGAGAACGTGAGTGTCTGCTTGGCCATGATGCACAAAGGCTTGGCGTTTATTTTGACAATGTTTTTCGTAACTCCGCTTTCCGTGACAGATTCAATTGGGAAGACCTCCGTACAGAAGTTTTGTAGCGTGTCATACACAGGACTGTACACGTATATTCCGTCGGTCTTGAATTTAATGTCATCCAATCCGATTGTGCATCTGTAGTCGTCGTGATTGATGATCGCGCCTTCGTCACTGGGAATGGCATGGTAGCACTTTATAACAGCGCTTTTGCTCGTGCTATCACCTGTGATGTGTATCAGAGTTTTGAATTTCGTTCCGTCTTTCAAGTCTCCAGGATTCAGTTCATAAACAACATCACGATCAAAATTCAAATGCCACTTGAATTCTGTATCATCCGATACGATGCCGAATTTCTCGTAGAAATTATCCACGCCGTTCAAACGTTTGCTACTTATGTAGACGTACTTCTCCGACTCGCTGTACTCGCCACCTTCGAAAAGAAGACTGTGCAATCCTACTTCCGTGGTTTCGATTTTATCGAACTCCCTTGCCAATACTTTATCCACAACAAAGCGTCTTGCGTCAGAAGTCAGTACTGCGTTTATGTCATCCGGGTGCATGATCTCGTAATTGATTCCAGAAGAAACAGGCAAGTTGAACGAAATGTATGACTTTCCAGATTGACTGCTATTCTCCCACTGATTTTCAGCAGTTTCGTTAACGCACTCTACAAAATCCGTTCCGACTGCTATGTTTCGAATCTTTATGTTGGTTCGGTTGTAAGAAGTAAAATTTACGAAGTCCTTGGCCTCTAAATACAAGATTTTGTTTTTGTAGCTTTCGTCTCTTAGGGCCGTGTATCCTCTTACCACAAGCGATTTGCATGTTACAAGACTATCAGCGGGTATTGAGAGATCATCAACAGTGACACTTGTTCCTTTAAACTCGGCGTTGGCTGGATTTCCGACATTTTGATACGCGTAAAAACGATCAGCTGGTGGCGACAACCTGACTCCAGTGCTGTCTTCAATCGGCTGGATGGAGGTGTAATAACATAACATGTTGGTATCGCTGCCAGCACTGAGATCTATTTCCAGATCATTGATTTTGATTATGTTATCCTTGAATCTATATGACTGTCCTATTGCATCCCATGCGCTGTTCGTTTGACTAGAATTGTACTTTTTGTAGCCAGCAAATAGAGGTCCTTGGATAACCGGATAAAAAATAACAAAGATCACCGTTTCGCTATCTTTGGCATATGAGTACGCAAAAGACATAGTGTTACTCAGATTGTAATGTTGTATGCTATTGCCGGTAATAGTAGCTGACACAAGACGGTTAACATTCGTCTGGTTAACATCCAACGGATTAAGTCTACTGCTGATTAACTGCTTGATTTCGTCACTGTTCTTTAGTTCGATTCCGTCTGTGTTGGTTGCATTCACACAAAGTGGTATTTTGAAATATCTCTCTCCAATCGACTTTAATCGTGCATATGTCATTATGTGCTTAAAAAGTTTTTTAAGAACTAATAAATTGGAAAAGGGTTCATGAGTTATAACGTGATAAACGGACTACCTACGAAGTTCAAGTACACCAACAATATGTTGGGTAGTGACATCAAGTGCAACAACGACATAAGAGGGTTCTTCGACGGCGAGAGTTACAAGTCAGCGCGCACGCAAATAGATGTCGGTGAAGGAGTCGAAAATACCGCGGATAACAGAGTGGATGCTTTCAAGGACTTTATGGTACAAAGTGTATTCAGAGTCGCTGATATACCGACAAGCGATTCCTCGAATTATGTTCCAACCTACGTGAAGAATGGCGCTCCTGCATCTAATTCGAGCAGTGATGATCCGGTTTACTACACAACCACTGACGGCCACGATTTGGCAGGAACGATATACTGCTATGAGCTCTTAGTTGAGGCGATCGATAACCGTGTTGATACTTATGTCTACATCGGATACCTAATTGAGAAGACGTATATCAACGGAGAAGTAGTATCTAGCGTAGACGTCAAGTTACGTAACGACAATCCATTGATGCAAACCATCTCTGACTGCACTGGCAACGTCTACGATTTCAAGAAAGGCGTTACGTTCGGCGACTTCTCCAAGTACCTCAGATCAACAACCAGCACGACTTACGAGGAACTCACAAAGTTCGACAATATCACACCATCCAACGTATCGGGAACATCAATGAAGGTTGACAAAGAAAACGTGAAGATACCAGAAGCCAGATATAATACATCTACTGAATGTCAAACTAATTTCAGCGCCTATGCGTTGTTCGACTTGGTGGTGTGCTCTTTTTGCGGTGGAATTTCAGATCCGATCATCAGTATCTATAGAACACTGAATGTAATCTATACAGAGAATTACTTATCCTCAAAACCGATCAGGCTCCAGACTAATCCAATCGATATTTTATCGGATGATTACATATTAATTAGTACTGTCTTGGGCAGATTACTAAACAATACAAGAACTTCCCAAATAACAGCAGAAAAATACATTCCAAGTGAAATGATAAACTCTAATTAATTTTAGTTTGAAAGGACGTACAAGTTTTCTGCCATTCTTAGCCAACGTAATGGAGTCGTGCTAACATTGTTATCGTCATTATATGATATGGTCACGCCTAGATCGGTTAAAAGCGTTCTGTAATTATATTGATTTAATGTGGGTAAAAGCGGTTTGTTATTAGGATTGCTCGAAACACCGATAACCTTCTCCAACATGTAGAAATACATTTCGCCAAATGTCACTTTACAAGCTTCTGCGGTATCGTCGTACTCATAAAAAAGCTTTGCGATGAAATCCGAGGTAACCGGGTAGCAGTCGAACTTATTTTCTCGTGCATATCTATAATACTTTACGTTGACCACTCTCTCTTTAGCCGGATCAGAGTCTTCACTCGGGTTACAGTAATTTGTTTGGCCATCTGGTTTGGCGATAACACCTGACTTCGATGTTAATACCATAAAGGATACATTAGCTGCTGTGAGGCTAGTATGAGTTTCGCCATCGCTGAAATCCTCTACGAAGTAAGGGATCACGACCGACTTATTCTCGTCATACAAGGCGTCCAACTTGGTGTAACTACTGTTATCGAAACTAGTGCACGTGGAGTATCCTAGCACATCTGCTATTCTGAGTACCATCTCTTCTATCTTATCAGATGATAGCTCAGCGGCTTCAAGGAAGTCTTCATCAGCCAGTTGGAAAATGGTGTCGCACACGTACTGCATCTCTCTCCAATTAAATGACTTTGTTAGTTTTTAAGGGGTCTGTTTTTATTTGAGTTCCAAATAAAAAACTGTAAAACTTCATGAAACGTTACGTTAACCCACCAGGTGAAATGGACCTTAGCAAGCCATGCATAATCAATGCCATGTACTCGGCGAAGGTGTTCTCCATGCCACAGTTCTTATGCCATATCCTAGTGATGAATAGGCAGCAGTACGACACCTACTACAAGTCCGTTATCCATAAGGAGCCGAACCTTGAATACGAACACTACTTGCAGCTATTGGCGGTGTTCCTTCCAGTGGACAGTTTGATCGCCAGAGGACTTATCGATCCGGACAACAGAGACTTTTACCAGCAAATCCACAACGAGTACTTCTTCCTCAACTTCGATAGAGAACGCGCCGAAACAACTCTCAGAATAAATCCCGAGAAGGTATTCAAAAGATACGTGGAAGTGATGCGACCAGTTCGGATTTGGGACAAAACACATACCTCGGATGATGACGGCTGCATCAGCGCTCAGAACGAAGACGTCGTCGACTCAAACTACTACTCGGTGCGTATAGAAAACTACTTCTTCAATTGACTCCTACTTAGTTTAACCGTTCACTTTTTCCCAATTAGTCACCATCAAAACTATCTGCAAATCGCAATGAACATCCACGTCGATACATTCAACGAATTGGAATTGGCAGAGGACGAGTTGTCCTTCGATACTTTGGAGCAATCAAAGCTGAGTAATATCAGACGACGCTTATTCAGAGATATGCCAGTCTACGCAGGCTACTTCTTGATCCTCGACGAAAAGCAATACAAAAAGTTTTACGAACTCACTGGCATCGATCACTACAACTACAAGGACTATTTGGAGAGATTGCGCGTATTGTATCCCATAGAGTTGTTGCAACGTCGTAAAATCATCGAGAATGGGAATCCAGCTCTCCAAATCATCAAGAACAGCTTGGACACTTTCGCTTTTAAGCTCAACACAGATTACACACAAAAGGCTATCAGGCTCAACGCAGATAGAGTGCTAGAACTCATGGAAGCAAAGAGAATAGATTACAACATCATGAAGAGCATGGGCGTTAAGGTCGATGACTATCATAGCTACTTCCCGTGGGATTCTCCACACATAACTCTAACTCACTTGTTAGATTATTTTTTTATGAACTAAAAAAAATCATGTACAACTTAATGAGACGATCGAAAGGTTTGCCACCACTGGTAAAGATGTCAGGAGAAGTGTCGAGCAAGCCGGAAGAAATTCAAAAGTTATTCTCCATGAAGGCCAAAGAAAAACGACGTCGTGACGAAGCCGAAAAGGAAATGAGACGCAGAAAGGCCGAAGTAAAAGACAACTGGCCCATGGTTAACGTTAAGCAACAGCAATCAATCGGTGGTGGCATGAATGGCGCGAATTATTACGGATTTGGAAGAAACGCTGTTGCTCAGCCACCAAACAAAGGGAGTGTATTCAGAAATCAAACAAACGTATATCAACCATCCAACAAAGGAGGTTTGAATGCATCGAACTACTTCGGATTTGGAAAGAACACTGTTACACCTCAAACACTCCGAATGACTGCATTTACACCAAATCCAAACGGATTCGAAATGACAAGCGGTCCTGCAAGTGGATTCGGAACATTCGGCCGCACGACAAACAACTTCAGAGCATTCGGCGGTAACAACTCCATTAACGATGCGCCTAACGGAGGTTTCTTGGTTAACAAAGGATTCGGAATCGGCAATAGCAACGAATTCTCAAAGGAAAACGCTTTCGCGGAGTTGAAACCGGATCCTGTCCATGTCAGATTCCAGGGACAAACACCGAATCCTTTCCAAGTCTCCTTCGAGAAGGATCAATCACAAGAGTTGAAAATGTCCGAAGAATCCTGCCAATTCAGTGAAGCTTACGATCCAAAGGTTTTAGCAAACGTCTTTGTCCAAAAAGGCGGAATCAACGAAAGCGCGTGGAACAACCTTCGAACATTCAAGATGCAATCAAATCCGTTCGCTTATACCACCGATAAACGCAATGACGATGTGGAACGTAATGTGAACCTGGCTTTGAAAAATCTCAAAAAGGATCCATCGAAACACATATGACACGTCGAGGTCCGCTTCTTCTTCTAACCCGCTTCTTTTCCTCCTCTTCCTTTTTCCTCCTCTCGCCGTAACGCACTCACAGGCACTCGGATGTGCACTCACAGGTGTTACTCATAAGTGGCACTCGGATGCACGGATG
>JAEIGA010011986.1_pt1 | contig 13147 bp, 14 predicted proteins | sample 9270691 | NCBI WGS metagenome assembly JAEIGA01 (sample SAMN17057246, study PRJNA624740) | gut metagenome | biome: biome; isolation source: fecal sample | host: Bos grunniens | place: China: Xizang | collected 2019 | reverse complement strand
TATATGCAAATAATTATATCAAAAAATGCAGAAATCCGTAAATTTATTTTGCCAAAAAGCGCAGAAATCCGTAAATTTATTTTGTCTAAAAATGCAGAAATCCGTAAATCTTTTTTGCCCAAAATGCGTAAAATCGCAAAATGTTTGATATGTAAATTGGAAAAAGAGAGAAATGTATATGTTTTAAGCACTTGGCGGGATGGATATCAATTGCTTCCCGCTTGTTGTGTTTTTTTAGAAAAAAGTTTTCGCGTGCCGAAAGTTATGCCGAAGAAAGTTACTTTAATACTTTTTGCAAACTATATTAGTTGATAATATATTCGTATTTTACTTCTTGTTCAGAAATATCATATATCAACCATAGACAATCTTTTCCTATCATCCAACAGCAACCATGACAGCACTCGTTAACGTCATGGTATCTTGAACTCCCATATATGCGTTCGTAAGCATGCTGAATGGCTCTAAAATTAGTTTCTGACATATCAAGAGTGTATGAAAAATGCTTGATTTTCTCTTTTTCTAATTCTATAGTTATATAGACCGAATCGATTTTGACACTATCTTCGTTTAGACCAATAACCTCTGTAGAATGCGCATCTATGGCAATTTGGTTTTCGGAGATACGATATACAGAGTCAAAATGTACAGGACAAACCCATGGTTCTTTATCCAAATCTTCCATAAATTGCCCAAAAGTTCCGTCAATATAAACGCCAAACACTTGTGGACGTTGTTGGCAAGAAGTAAGAAGCGCTAATACAGATAAAGTTAGAATGATTAGTTTTTTCATTGTTGTAGGAATTTAAACATAGGGATTACCACCACTTGGCGATTTCGTGTAAATCGACAATATGTAGCTATAGCGAGGCGTTTTGTGCTGATTATATTTTTCGTATAGAAAAGCGATGATTAGCTTAGCCATCGCTTCCCAAGAAAATTCAATCAGTACAAAAAACTTGAATAAAGTGCTTAGTACTTACTCTTCTTTATGCTCTAATTCTACATTGTTTTTTTGAGATGCTAATTGTGTCATATCTCGAGCTATCAATGCATCCCGTTTCGCAGACTGAGCTTTTGTTAAATGCTTATTATGCATAAAAAAGTAGATAAATTCATTTAATGCATTAGCTTTCATAGTATCGTTAGTTATCCATTATAAATCATCATAATCGTTTATCTCATAATCATCCCAGATTTCATCTATATCGTCTAGCATAGATAAAATTTCATCTTCATTGTAATTTATTTCTGCAGAAGCATAATTTATTATTTCTAATTTCTCTTGTTTTAATCTTTCTATTTCATCGTCTATTGTGAAATTATTTATCAAAGTAGGAATCTTAAAATTGCTTTCTTCTATTTTTACAGTCTTTGTAGGTACTAGTCGTTTACACTTGTTTGCCTTTTCTAATTGTTCTTTTTTATTGCCATATAATAATTTTTGAAATTTACGAATTGCACAATTCAATCCATCTTGTTCCCATATTGATAGCAACTCCTCTGTATCTATATTTACACTTTGAATACTTAAATGTTTAGAGCGCCTTATAGGCTGTTCTGTGATTAACCAAAAATTCTTACCTTTAGAATGACAAAGAACTACATTACAATCTTGTAATTTATTTGAGGTTATTATTTCGCCATGCAGGTTGGCTGAAAGATTAGGACAAAGGGATTTTTGCGTAGAAACGCTAATTGGTAATATTTTTTGCGCGCCAGCAAGTATGCATTTGCCAAATAGCTTTCCACGTGATGATACCGTTAAAGTTATTGATGTTGAAAAGTACTCTGTAAACTCGCGCATTGTATACGGTTGTACATAAATATACGATTTATCACAATGATCTTTTGCACTTAGATAGATTTGTTGAAGTTTATTGTATCTCGCTTGTAGTTTTTTATATGCGACATTATCACATCCACGAACCATTCGTAAATAATTAAGTTTACCTCCTAAAACATGTTCCAGGATAGGTTCCCCCTTTTTTAGATAACCTTTTTCATCTTTATATCTTGAGTAAAACAGACTATACGCTCTCGCATACCCCTCCTTCTCCCAAATGTGTAACAGCCAACGAATATCACTAACATATTTACGAGTAACATTTACCTTATTGTTCACGACCAATCCTGTTACTTCTTGTCGATTGCCACTTCGTAATAATCTTGTTTTTTTGTTATTTATCGAAAAACCTTGTTCTTCAATAATCCGTTTTATCTCTTTCTGAAATTCTCCATTCTCATGATATACATTGTGCATGCTCGAAAATGTCATATCATCAGCATAACGTGTATAATGCAAGCCAAATCGTTTTGCAACGCCCAACATGCGTTTATCCAATTTATCACATATAGCATTCGTTAATAATGGAGATGTTGGTGCGCCTTGGGGTAGCACGCAAACATTATTATTTTTATCAAAATAACAACAAAGACCAGCAACAAGATTCGCTACTTTTTGGGAGAAATTAAATGGTGGTAATTGTAAACGAGCCCAAACTCTTGCCTGCGGAATAGAAGAGAAAAAATCTTTTAGATCAATATTAAATACATAGTTATGCCCTACATGTACTTTTGCATTGTCAACAACCGAACGTCCTTTCGTAAATCCAGTTACGCATAAAGAAGGAGTGTATATGGATTCTAAATAAACATTTACAACTCGAAGGATATTATTAAGTTGATGACATGGAGCATTAATTTCTCGGGAACCGCCACTTTTCTTTTTTATATTAAATGTTCTGTATCGTTTAGTTACACCTGTGACCTTCGAGAAATAATACAACTGTTTTACCGTTATTTTGGATAGAGAAGAGCCAAAAGGTTCTTCTTGCAGAATTTGATTTAATCGCACCACGAAATCCTTAACTATTTCGCGTGAGTGATCTTTAATACGAAAAACAATACTACTCATATGACAAAAACACCGAATGGTCATTGATGATAAAGCATAAACGTTTTTCTTTGTTTTTGTTTGAGGCAATAAAACCCATACAAATCAGTCTGCGACTGTAATGATATAACATTTTTATCAATCCTTTTTTTTAAGGTTGACATCCGACACACATCGGACAATAATCAAAATTTGTTTTATGCTACAACATCAAAGACCACTCGGATAAATATTGATAAAAATTTAAGGAATGTCTTTAAAAAAACAATAACGATTTTACTTCCTGCATGCATAAACGTTTTTCTTTGTTTTTGTTTGAGGGACAAAACCCAAACAAATCAGTCTGCGACTGTAATGATATAACATTTTTATCAATCCCTTTTTTAAGGTTGACATCCGACACACATCGGACAATAATCAAAATTTGTTTGTACAATAGCAATAAGGTTTATTCGTTATTGTTTGGACTGCAAAGGTACTGTTTTTTTTTAATATATGCAAGAGCACATAAAAAAATATATGTTAATTGTTATGTTTTTGTTTTAATATTATCGTAATCAGTTTGCAAAAATCAATATTTTTGATTTAAGTAAAAAATAGCGAACATGTAGTTAGGTTGTAAAAAAAATAAAGGCGATGCTCTTAATTCTTGCATTGCCTCTTCTATCCAGATGTTATTATTCTCAATACTTAGCAAAAAATATTGCTGTTAGTCATAATGTGTTGAACTATCAATATCTACTTTTGCATTTTCATTAATATTTGAAATGCCACATAATATCGCATTTCTTTTCCATTTATTTCAGTACAATTAGCAATATACGCCTTACTGAAATAGCGGAGAAAATTCTTACCGTTTGTGCCAAGTTTGTATAATAGGTATAATTCCGACAATTAACCCAGCAAACTGTAAGATTAAATTAATTTCTTCTATGCTTAACATATCGGAGATAATTTAAAGTTGTTACCGCTACAATATTGTGTACTTTGAATAAATGTTAAGTGTAGCGGTGTTGCACTAACATCTACTCATTTTACAGAAACAACTAACATTTGTTGCTGCAGTCAATAATATCACCAATAAAAGAATCAACGCTACAAGTTTGATTATTGGTTAAACTAGTATAACTAAGTAGCAAATTAATATAAACTAACTCTCAAAATAGATTCTCGTAATAGAATAAGAGTTCGTCAATAAGATTTAGCATCACTATCTTCAACAAGTACTTTCTTAATCTTCGAAGACGGCGCAAAAGTATGCTTTATTTTTAACATATGCAAATATTTTTCGGATTCTTTTAATAATGGAGCTAAATATAGCTACAAATGGTATGATATTACTTTTTATCCGAATGGGATCGGGGTGAATGGACAAAGAGGCAAGAGTGCACGATAGCAAGTATTTTAAGAATGGAGTCAACTTTGTTAGGAAATGAGTCAACCTTTTTAGGAAGGCGATATTAAGAAAATGCACTTTTGAGGTAGAGGTGTTCTTAGGGCGTTCTCTCGGTCATCTCTCGGTCGTCTCTCAGTAGAGGCAGGCAAGGTATAAGAAACGGCAATCTTAATAAAACGCACTTTTTGTATTTTGGAGTTCCTTTTTTTTCTATTCTATGTATTGCGCTTATTCCTTAGAGTGGGGGCTCCTCGGGCGCAATACTCGGAGTGCGTTCCGTCGCACTCCTTCACCTTGGTCTTTTACACGGAGGTCACAAAGTAGACATAAAGGAATAACATCTTAAGAATTGATATAAAGCGTAGGGTGAGGGTGTATAGTGCAGAGCATAGCGCCCTGAAGGCTGTGTAGAGTGTATAGCTCTAAAAAAATCGCCACTTATGTGCGAGACATAAATGGCGATTTTGTATATAAAACTGGATCTTAAAACTCACTAGTGAAGTGGAATCGGATGTTCTTGTAGTCGCTTTGTGCCATTTGCAACACATAGCCACTGTCTGCCATAAAGACATCACGGCCCTCTTTGTCCTTGGCCATATACTGTGCTTTGCGTTTTTTGAACATCTCCAGTTCTGCATCGTCATCCGACTCTATCCAACAAGCTTTGAACATTTGCAGAGGTTCCCAACGGCATTTAGCCTGATACTCATGCTCCAAACGGTGTTGGATAACCTCAAACTGCAATTGACCAACCGTACCAACAATCTTACGACCATTGAACTGGCTGATAAAGAGCTGAGCCACACCTTCATCCATGAGTTGGCTAACACCCTTATCCAATTGCTTTTGCTTCATTGGGTCGGCATTCTCGATATACTTGAACATCTCAGGAGAGAAAGATGGGAGTCCTTTGAAATGGAGATTTTCACCTGCAGTTAAGGTGTCACCAATCTTGAAGTTACCTGTATCTGGCAAACCTACAATATCTCCAGCAAATGCCTCATCCACCGTCTCTTTGCGTTGAGCCATGAAACAAGTAGGAGCAGAGAAACGCATCTGACGATTCTCGCGCACGTGCTTATAGTAGGTATTACGAACAAACTTGCCACTACAAATCTTGAAGAAGGCGATACATGAACGGTGGTTAGGATCCATATTGGCGTGAATCTTAAAGCAGAATGCAGTAAATCCATCCTCCATAGGCTCTACTTTACGCTCAACAGCCTCTACTGGACGTGGAGATGGAGCAATCTGAACAAAACACTCCAACAACTCCTTCACACCAAAAGTATTCAATGCAGAACCAAAGAACACTGGAGCCAAGTCACCTGCCAAATAATCCTCACGACTGAATGGGTTATACACACCCTCAATCATCTCCAAATCCTCTTGAAGCTTGAGAGCATCTTGCTCGCCTACAAGCTGAGCAATCTGTGGATCATTCACATCCTCAAAACGCAATGACTCAGTCACTTGTGTCTTGTTTGGTGTATAGAGATCAAGTGTCGATTGGAAGATATTATACACACCCTTAAAGCGCTCACCACTATTGATAGGCCAAGACAATGGGCGTACATGTATACCAAGTTCGCTCTCTACCTCATCCATCAAATCAAATGGGTCTTTACCCTCACGGTCCATCTTATTGACAAACACCATCACAGGAGTCTTACGCATACGACATACCTGCATCAAACGACGGGTTTGGGTCTCAACACCCTTAGCTGAGTCAATCACGATTACCACCGAATCCACCGCAGTTAGTGTACGGAAAGTATCTTCAGCAAAGTCTTGGTGACCGGGTGTATCTAGAATATTGATATGATAGTTATTATAATCAAATCCCATCACAGAGGTAGCCACAGAGATACCACGTTGTTTCTCGATCTCCATCCAGTCAGAGGTAGCTGTTTTACGAATTTTATTCGATTTAACCGCTCCTGCCACATGGATAGCACCTCCATAAAGAAGAAGTTTCTCAGTCAATGTTGTCTTACCCGCATCCGGGTGAGAGATAATCGCAAAGGTTCTGCGACGAAGGATTTCCTGTTGTTCTGCGTTATTAAGCATTGTTCAGAAGTTTAGAAGTTCAGAAGTTTAGAAGTTTAGAAGTTTAGAAGTTTAGAATTAGCCTGCAAAGGTACGAAAAATTTTACAATTATGCAAATTATGGTGTAAAATTTGCTTTTCCGAAAAAAAAGTATTAACTTTGCAGCATAATTAAATATTATTTTATATGAAAGAGATTATTTCTACCACCAATGCACCTGCAGCTATCGGTGCTTACAGTCAAGCAGTAGTAGCCAATGGCATGTTATTTGCCAGTGGACAATTGGGTATTGACCCAGCAACAGGAGAGTTTGCAGGTGCAGACTTCCGCAGTCAAGCAGAGCAAGCAGTAAAGAACGTAGCAGCCATTCTTGAGGCAGCTGGCACAGATGCTAGTCATGTAGTTAAGACTACTGTATTCTTGACTGATATGGCTAATTTCGCAGTATTAAACGAGGTGTACTCTACTCTCTTCGCTGCTCCTTTCCCTGCTCGATCTGCCGTTGCAGTAGCTGCATTACCTAAAGGCGGTCTCGTAGAGATTGAAATTTTGGCAGTGTTGTAATACGCCATTTTGGCAGAAAATACATGTGTGGCATAAATTTTGTCACTTAGCTTGTGAATGAAAAAAATTGCATTCATACTAATATGCATGTTAACCTGTGTATTGGCACAGGCAGGTATATATACGCCTGAATCTCTCCCTAACCCGAGCCTCCAAAACAGTTACGTCTGCAATCCGAATGACATAATATCAACATCTGACTATAGTTTTCTAAACCAACTAGCTACACAATTAGAGGAAACCACAGATGTGGAATTATGCGTTGTCGCTGTACAAAGCATTGGCGAAATGGATGCCTTTGATTTTAGTTATGAGTTATTTCAACGTTGGGGGATTGGTAAAGAAGGGAAAAACACAGGTGTATTAGTGCTGCTCGCTTTAGAATCACGAGACATAAGAATTATGACTGGTGGAGGCATTGAAGGCATACTAACCGATGCCATCTGCCATAATATTATACAAGAATACGCTATTCCACCGATGAAACAAGGAGATTATTCAGGTGGATTATCATTGGTTGCACTACGTATATTTGAAGAATGTACGAAAGACGAAGTTCCAGAAGAATTGCTCAACATGACTTCGGCCACCAATCGTTATCACTATACAGAAGAAGAGCCTTCTTTATTGGTAACGTTGGGATTTGCAATCATATTCATTGGAATTTGCGCATTGATTCTATGGCTAATATCTCGTCCGAAAATATGCCCACACTGCAAACAAAGGGCATTTCGTCAGACTAGCGATAAAATTATCACTCGAGCAACCACACTTACCGCTGGATTAGGCAAACACATATATACATGTAAACACTGCGGATACCAAGAAGAAAAAAACTATATCATTCCTAAACAAATGCCTCTCGTTATACATGGAAGTAATTCTAGTAGTGGCAGAGGGTTTGGCGGAGGTAGTTTTGGTGGAGGTAGTACATTCGGCGGTGGCGCTGGAGGTAAATTTTAGTTAAACGCATATACATTAATCATAAACATTATGAAGAAAAAATTCTTACCATGGATAATAATACTGGGAGTATTAGCAGTCCTAGCAATTTGGGGTATTAGTAGTTACAATTCAATCATTACTGCAGAAGAAAATGTTTCAACTGCATGGTCACAGGTAGAAAATCAATATCAACGCCGTGCTGATTTGATTCCAAATTTAGTAGAAACAGTAAAGGGCTATACTAGCCATGAAAGCACTACCCTAGAAAATGTGGTAGCAGCTCGTGCTAAAGCTACACAAATGACTATTGATCCAACTAATGCAACACCAGAACAGTTAGTTGCATTCCAAAATGCACAAGGTGAATTATCACAAGCACTAGGACGATTAATGGCCATAACAGAAAACTATCCTGACTTAAAGGCTAATAAAAATTTTGAGGCATTACAGTCCCAATTAGAAGGAACAGAAAACCGCATTACTGTAGCGCGCAACAATTTCAACGAAGAGGCACGCCGTTACAATACGCTTATTCGCCGTTTTCCTTCCAATATCATTGCCAACATGTTAGGTAGCGAAAAACGTCCATATTTTGAATCAGCAGAAGGTAGCAACCAAGCACCTAAAGTACAATTTTAATAATATAGTCGTATAATAATGGATACTGTACAACTTGTAGTAGATATTATTCTAATTATCCTGGGAGCGCTATGCTTACTAGTAAGTTATGTTGGATGCTTTTTGCCAGTTATTCCTGGAGTAGTGCTGGCATATATTGGAATATTACTACTACATTTTACAGAAAGAGGCGATTTTCATTGGCTTGTTCTTGTAATACTAGGATTAATCATTGCATTTGATCAAATTCTAGATTACTTTATACCAGCTTGGGGTACCAAAAAGCTGGGAGGAACTAAATGGGGTACTAGAGGTAGTTTTATCGGAATTATAGTAGGTTTAATTTGTTCTAGTTTTCTCGGGCTTTTTCTGGGATTTTGGGGTAAAACGATTGTCGGCCTTATTTGCGTATTTTGGGGACCATTTTGGGGAGCTATCATAGGTGAGATACTATATCAAAAAAAATATCCTGAACTTTTACCACCCGATATTTCAAAAGGAAGAAAAATCTGGAAAGCGATAGTTGCCGGTATAGGTTCCTTTTTGGGAACGGCTCTCGGTATCATCCTAAAATTGAGTGCATGTATCATAATGACTGCATTTTTCATATGGGAAGTTTTGGATATATGTGGATTATGGGATTTAATACATAGTTGGTTTAACTAATCTACCTTTATTATGAATATTACACAACCAACCATTGCACTTATATATGACTTTGACGGGACACTAGCTCCTGGCAACATGCAGGAGTTTGGATTGCTAGAGGCATTGGGATATGATAATCCAGGTAATTTTTGGGATGTTTGTGACAAACCAGCAAAAACCAATGATGCCGGTAGTATAGCTGTTGTGATGTATGCTCTACAAGCAGAAGCCAAACGAGCAGGCATACCGTTGACACGTAAGCGATTACAAGAATTTGGGCAAGAAGTAAGTTTCTTCCCCGGTGTACTAGAATGGTTTGATAGAATCAACTCGTACGCTGCTGAAATTGGTGTGCAAGTTAAGCATTACATCAACAGTTCTGGCGTCAAGGAAATGGTAGAAGGTTGTGCTATAGCGAAACATTTTGAAAAAATCTACGCTTGTAGCTATCTATATGACACTCAAGGAGAAGCATGCTGGCCAGCCGTAGTAGTAGACTACACCAAAAAGACCCAATTCCTCTTTAAGATTAGTAAAGGAGTATTGGAGGTTAGCGACCGCGTACGCGTCAATGAGTATATGCCAGAGGATGAGCGTCCTATACCTTTTGAGAGAATGATATACTTCGGAGACGGTGAAACAGACGTCCCATGTATGCGAACCGTAAAGGCAGAAGGTGGATATAGTTTTGCAGTATACGGCAATGAGAAAAAACGCAATGTGGCTCAACAATTACTATCTGAAGGTCGCGTTAACTTTGCTTGTGAAGCTGACTATAGTGAGAATGGTGAAATCATGAAGATTGTGCGCCATATCATGGATAAGGTCAAAGCAGATTATGCTTTGAGTATGGTTTAGGAGTTTAGGAGTTCAGGAGTTTAGGCGTGATATAAGTCTCCTATCACTTGTGGTAGGAGATTTTTTTCTGCTTGTTGCACACGTTGAGCAAGTATTTCAGGAGTGTCATCAAGCATAACAGGCACAGAGGATTGGGCAATAATAGAACCTCCATCAATCTCTGCACTCACATAATGCACTGTACAACCTGACTGCTGCTCTCCTGCGGCTAATACAGCCTCATGCACATGTATTCCATACATGCCCTTTCCACCAAACTTTGGGAGAAGAGATGGATGAATATTGATAATCTTATTATCCCATTTTTCGCAGAACCATTGTGGTATAATAGCTAAAAAGCCAGCTAGAACAATGAGTTGGATATTATGCTCCGTAAGTTGATGATCTATCTCCTGCCAATCTTTAGATAACAAAGTGATAATTCCTTCGTTATCAGCCCTTTCTTTTGCCTGACATGCACGATTAACCACTACCAAAGAAACTTGGTAGTTATATCGCTCTTGGTTATCCAATAGCGCTTGAAGTGTGGTTCCAGTACCTGAAGCAAAAACAGCTAGCATGATTATGGTTGAATAAAGATTTTCTTACCGTTTTGTATGTATATCCCCGACTTTACCGGAGCATTAATTGGTTGTCCTAAAATGTCAAAAATTCTATTATCTGTAGGGCGATTTAAGTTTTCGACAGCCGTAGAAACATTATCTCTATAAAATTCGCCTGCATTTAGAAAAGCATATCGACGCTGTATCCAATCATAGATAAAGTCCAACTCTTGCTGCAGGTTTAGATTGTATCCACCAATATCAGAGTCCCTAGTCCATTTCTGCTCTTCTCGTTCCGCTGCACCACCACGAATAAAATGATGAATATAATTCTCATAGCGACCACACAAAGAATCAGGATTAAGATGCGTTTGATACAACTCCCAATAACGATCCTTAACCGCCTTGCTGTACTCTGGGATTTTGATCATTCGATTCAAAACCATTAATAGATTTTGCGTACGCATATCTATTTCGGGACCAAAACCACTAGGATGCGGTTTGGCTGGATTATATCCTTGTCCAGCAGTACAATCCAAATCCCAAACTGCAATAGTTAGTTTTTTATCTTGTTCTCCATCATAGCACACCCAAAACATATTCTTGCCATTGTTATCTTGAGCAACTAATACATTGATTAGCAGATAGTAATCAATCAAAACAGGAATATCGAAATACTCATCCAAATATAGTTTAAACTCTGCATCCGTACTATTCAGTGCAAAATTAATGGCATTATAGAGTATGGAATAGTCCGTAGGATTAACATCCTCAAAATCAGGATACTTGGTCTCAAAGCCACGATACAACTCTTTGGTATTATCATAGTCTTTGATATCATACATGCTCGTGCCATCCCAAGAATCCGTCTTCCACAAGTGACCATGGAAAATATTATTATCTTCGTCATGCTCAACTATCTGTGTTTGCTCTTGGTCAATATTCTCTGTCATTGAATATATACCGCGATACTCACCATTGAGGAAAACTTCCACGAATTGTCCTCTAACACTGGTCAAAGCATCCGGAGCCTGATCAATATAATAAGGTTTACGAGCCATATCATTCCATAACTCGTGGCCTACTTGATTACGACAACGAGCTAAATCTACTTGACCCGCATTTAATATCCACTGATTATGTGTACGCAAACCAAAGAATTGGCGCTTTTGTTTTTTTCCATTGTGGTTAAGGAACTTGATGGTATAATTACGCTTATGTTTATTCACACCATTGGTACTACCACCACGCCACTTGATTTTGGCTTTCATCTGATCAAAAGGCATGGTCGTATCCGTAGATATAATCATGACTGTACCATCGGTATAATCATTGCCAAACTCACCTTGCAAACGCACGATAGGCAGATTGGTGAACGTGATGGGATAGGACATGGTGGAACCATCGCTGAAACAAGCCACCAGAGGATAAATCTTACCGCCGGATACATCGTTGAAGGTTATGGTATCACTAGCCAAGTAGCTATCGGCACCTATCCGTACAGAGTCCCACTGCAAGGTATCTAAAGTCAAGTTTCCATCTACGAGTTTGGTTCGGAAAATTGTTTCAGATTGGATGGTAGTTTCATAATCGTATCCAAACAGCGAATCAGGAATAGGACACATAAAAGCACCTTGCTCGCTATTGTACAGGATGTCATGCCCATCTACCTTGAATTGCGCACACAGCACACAAGGCAGCGACATAAACAGCCACAACAGACAAACAAAAGCAATATGTGGGGGCTTAGTCATTATTGTTTGATAAAACGAACCACCTGCGTTCCGACTTGCAACAAGTATGTGCCCACAGGAAGAGTAGAAACAGTTATTTGATTTCCTGGCTCAGCTAACAGCAAACGACCTTGAAGATCATACACACGAAGACCCTTGACATCTATACCCTTGACGAACAGGATATCGTGTGAAGGATTAGGATAGACCACAATCTGTGATGGTGGCATAGAATCTATATCGGTAGCCACATCAACAAAAGTGATTTGGCGTACTTGCTGCAAAGCTTCCTTAGCCAAAAGTTGACCGGACTTGTCTACTAATTGTACCTCATCACCCACAAAAACCAACTTACCTATCTGGGCTATATCTTGCGTTTGGTGCGCACCCGAAGTAGACAAGATGCGTATACTAACCGCCTGCATGTGCATGCAGCAGAAAAGTAATAGGAAGATGTTAATTAAAATGACTCTCATAACTGTGTTATAGTAATAGCAGTTAATAGGATTAATGTCCTCTGACAAAGACGCCCTCTGCTTGATTATCAACAAAACAACATTCATCCGAATGCTCTTCGGCGAATGCTGTTTGTTGTTCATTTATATACTCTTCGTATGTCATTAGCGAAGTTTGGCAGCGAACTTCTCCTCGAAAGTCTTTTGCAATTTAGCCATGATAGCTTCGATTTGCTTATCTTTCAAAGTGTTCTCAGTATCTTGGAGGATAAATGATAGCGCATAGCTCTTCTTACCAGCTTCAAGGTTCTTACCCTCGTATACATCGAAGAGAGTCACTTGCTTGAGAAGTTTCTTCTCTGCTGCTTGAGCCGCTTGAGCCAAGTCAGCAAACTTAACAGACTTATCTACGAGCAATGCCAAGTCACGTTTTACTTCAGGG
>JAEIGA010011985.1_pt1 | contig 13148 bp, 15 predicted proteins | sample 9270691 | NCBI WGS metagenome assembly JAEIGA01 (sample SAMN17057246, study PRJNA624740) | gut metagenome | biome: biome; isolation source: fecal sample | host: Bos grunniens | place: China: Xizang | collected 2019 | reverse complement strand
GCGCAACCGCTTGAAGCGATTGTTAATAAAAATAATGCCGATACGGCGAATACGCTTAAAAATTTTTTGAAAGAATTTTTCATAGTTTTTTCCTTTTACAATTCAATGCCGAAATTTTGAAACATAAATTCTTCATAATTCGTATGAAATATTTCAATGCGGGGCGATATGTATTCCTTTTTCATTTTGTTTTTAATTTCTCCGTTCCTTGTATTCGTTGTTGTTCGATGTCGAAAACGTCGGTCGTTGCCGTTTCGCACATTTTTTGAAATAATGCGCCGTAATTACGTTTTTCTTTTTTATCTTTCGGCTTATCCGAAAGCTCGTTCTTTACAACCGTTGCAAGACCTTTCGGACTACCGTATTTATCAATTTCTTCATAGATATAAATTTCATCTTTGCAAACTTCCACGTAGGAAGAAATTCGACGGTATAACTGTATTAAATCTTTATCGGAAAGATTATAATAATTCCCGTGAGAGTCTTTACCGCGAAACCAACGCCGTAAAGGCTCTGCCGAAGTCAAAACAATCACTTCCCCGTTAAAGACTTTGTTGTTAAACCGACTCGTCACACTTGACGAAGTATGATTATCTAAAAACTTTAAACAGTCTTCAAAGCTTTTAAAAGTCGTAGGGCGCGCATCGTCTAATAAAAAACCGCGTTGACCTAAATAATCTTGCATAAAGTCGTTGTTTCCCGATGATACGCAAAAATCCATATTCAAAACTTCACGGAAAAGCTTTTTCGCGTAATAGGTTTTCCCCGTACCGCCTTCGCCTGTCACGAATACTACTTCAATTTCACGGTCACTATGCATAGTCAACCATTTACACCTTAAACGCCATTGGTCTTCAAGTTCTTTAAATGCTCGCGTTCGTTCGCTTCTCGGTAAATTATACACGTAATCAAGCTGTTGAGCATAACTATATTCGTCAAAATTCCCGATAATCTTTGCGTTTGCAATTTCCGCACCAAAATCAAAATTTGAGATAACGTCAGAAGCGGAATACTGATGTTTATATTGTTGCGTATCGTTGCCGTGAATTAAATATAACAGTACGTCCGTCGCGCGACCTTTAACTTTTTCAATAAACTGTTCGCCTGTTTTTTCGTTCCCGTTCTCGTCAGCGTAAGAAAGATTAAACCATTTTGCAACCATTTCCGACTCAACGCCTGTATTCCCAAAATTTACGTAAATATGGTAATGCGGGTCAGTATCGTCTTTGTCGTGAAGAATATAAGCCCATTTTTTAATTGTTTTATGTTCTTTGCAAACTTTTTGAATATCTACTTTTAAATGTTCTTTATAAATAACTATTTCGTAGTGCTTCAATTTCATTTTTTTACCCCTTTGAATTGAAACCCTTATTTTTTTCCACCTTTTCCACCTTTTCCACCTGCGCCGTAGACAAGCCCATACGGCGCAGGGGATATATAAGGTTTCGCTTGATTTTATAAGGCTTTAACGCTTGTTTTGCTTGTTGTCGTTTTCCACCTTTTCCACCTTTTCCCTGATTTATTGATTTTAAATCTTCAAAAAAGCGATATTCCCCCTGTATCGGGGTAAAAAATAGACAAAATTAGGCTTTATTATCCGTTTTAGAATTATCCTTTTTGTCTTTCTCGTCTTTCTCTTTTGCGGGGATTTCTTCCGCATACGAAGAAAGTACCATTTTACGACCGAGATATTGACTATCTCTGCCTGTTTCTTTGTTCTCAAAATACTTGATTTCGATCGGAATGTTCGTATCACCGCATTGAACGAAGAAATTCGTTGCGGTTTTCGTTTCGCCGTCTTTCTCGTAATGAGAAATTTGTTTAAAAAGTTTAACTTCTGCCATAATAGCTCCTTTTGGCTTTTCGCCATTTAATATTTATTTACAAAGGCTATACACCGTTGTATCGAAAGGGGGCGCGGGTATAACCCGTCCCGCGCTTAGTTATTTTCTCTTTGTCCTATGATTACTACTTCGGAGAAAAACAAAGAAAAAAACAGTTGCACGTACAAAAATTCCAAGTAAATAACTTCGAATTTTTTTGTGCAACTTAATATTACAATAAAAAGAGAAAAGTATTTTTTAATAAGGTTTACAGATAACTTGACAGATGTGGAAATATATGGTATAATACCTTGAATTGAAAATTTGAACGAAGGCAAAAAAGATGGAAAACAGTATTCTACGGGAAATTCAAACCCTGAAAAAAGAAAAAAACGCCGTGATTTTGGCGCATTACTACGTGGACGGCAAAGTGCAGGAAGTCGCAGATTATATCGGAGATTCCTTTTATCTTGCAAAGATTGCCAAACAAACGCAAGCGAGCGTAATCGTCTTTTGCGGGGTTTCGTTTATGGGCGAAAGCGCGAAAATTTTAAACCCCGAAAAAACCGTGCTTATGCCTGAACGGGAAGCGCATTGTCCTATGGCGTATATGGTTGCAGACGGAAAAATCGAAGAAATGCGAGAAAAGTATCCCGATTTAGCGGTCGTTTGCTATATCAATTCAACGGCGGAGCTCAAAAGAAAAAGCGACGTTTGCGTGACGTCTTCCAACGCCGTAAAAATCGTGAAAGCGTTGCAAGCCAAGAACGTATTTTTTATTCCCGACGAAAATTTAGGACGATACGTGGCGGAACAAGTCCCCGAAAAGAACGTGCTTTTAAACGACGGATTTTGCCCTAAGCATAAAGAAATTACAGCGGGGCAGGTACGCATTGAAAAGCAAAAACACCCTTTCGCAAAGGTGCTTGCCCACCCTGAATGTACGAAAGAAGTGCTTGCGGAAGCGGACGAAATCGGCAGTACGGCGGAAATTTTAGCGTTTGCAAAAAACTCTTCCGCGAAGGAATTTATCATTTGCACCGAACACGGGGTGTATTACGAATTGAAAAAGCAAAATCCCGATAAGGAGTTTTATTTCGTAGAGCCTTGTCCGATTTGTACGGATATGAAAAAAATTACGCTTGAAAAGATTGCGCACGTTTTAAAAACGGGCGAAAACGCGGTGGAAATAGACGAAGGGCTTCGCCGTGCGGCGTTGCTTCCGCTTGAAAAAATGTTGGAGCTTGGGAACTAAAATGCAAACGGACATTCTAATCGTCGGCAGCGGGGCGGCGGGGCTGTATTGCGCGCTGAGCTTGCCGAGAGATAAAAACGTTTTAATCATTACCAAAGATAAGCTTGAGAATAGCGATTCTTTTTTGGCGCAAGGCGGGATTTGCGTATTGCGCGACGAGAACGACTACGAGAGCTTTTTTGAAGATACGATGCGGGCGGGACATTATGAAAACAATCCCCAGTCGGTAGACGTTATGATTCGTTCTTCCCGCGCAGTGATTGGCGAGCTTGTAGAGATTGGCGTTCGCTTCGAACGAGACGGGGACGGGTTTGCTTACACGAAAGAAGGCGCACATTCCAAACCGCGTATTTTATTCCACGAAGACGAAACGGGTAAAGAAATTACCTCGAAGTTATTAACGGCGGTACAAGCGTTGCCGAACGTGCGAATGATAGAAAACTGCGTGATGGTCGATCTTCTTTGTGAGAACGAAAGCTGTTTAGGCGTGGTGGCGAAAAGCGAAGGCGGGCAATTTTTTTCGATACAGGCGGACTACACGGTGCTTGCGACGGGCGGAATCGGCGGTCTTTTCGAACATTCCACAAATTATTCGCATTTAACGGGCGACGCGCTCGCAGTTGCGATAAAACACGGGGTAAAGCTGAAAAATATCGACTATATTCAAATTCACCCTACTACTTTCTACGAACAGGGAAACGGACGGAAATTTCTTATTTCCGAATCGGTGCGCGGAGAAGGCGCGGTGCTCTTAAACTGGAAAGGGGAGCGCTTTGTGGACGAGTTGTTGCCCCGCGACGTCGTTGCCAACGCTATTTTGCAGGAAATGCAAAAAGACGGAAAACCGCACGTGTGGCTGTCTATGGCGGCGATTTCGGCGGACGAGATTAAAACGCATTTCCCGCACATTTACCAATATTGTTTAAAGGCGGGCTACGACGTGACGAAACAGCCTATTCCCGTCGTGCCGGCGCAACATTATTTTATGGGTGGGATTGACGTGGACGAGAATAGCGGAACGTCTATGCAAAGGCTGTTTGCCGTCGGAGAAACGGCTTGCAACGGCGTACACGGTAAAAACCGCTTGGCGAGTAATTCCTTGTTAGAAAGCTTAGTTTTTGCCAAACGCGCGGCGGTGGCAATCGTAAACGGCTACGAAATCCAGCCTAAAAAGGACGAAATTCAAATAGACGAAAAAGTCTACGAAGGATATGAACAACGGTATAAAAACGTCGTTTTAACGGCGATAGAAAAGGAGAAAAACAAATGAACGGTGTGACGATGCAATTAAACGCAGACGATCTTATTAAAAGCGCGCTTAAAGAAGATATCACGAGCGAAGATATCACGACGAATTCCGTAATGCGTGGCTACGCGCTCGGGGAAGTAGATTTAATTTGCAAGCAAGACGGCGTAATCGCAGGGCTTGACGTATTTGCTCGCGTCTTTCAAATTTTAGACGAAAATACGCAAGTCAAATTGTTTGTAAAAGACGGCGACGAAGTGAAAAAAGGCGAAAAAATCGGGCTTGTGCGCGGGGATATCCGCGTGTTGCTTTCGGGCGAGCGTACCGCGCTCAATTATCTGCAAAGAATGAGCGGGATTGCAACGTATACCCGTTCTATCGTCAAGCTTTTGGAAGGGAGCAAAACCAAGCTGTTAGACACGAGAAAGACCACGCCGAATATGCGGGTATTTGAAAAATACGCCGTAAAAGTGGGCGGGGGGTGCAATCACCGCTATAATTTAAGCGACGGGATTTTGTTAAAGGATAACCATATCGGCGCGGCGGGCGGAGTGAAAGAAGCCGTGCGTATGGCGAAAGAATACGCCCCGTTCGTGCGGAAAGTGGAAGTGGAAGTGGAAAATCTTGCAATGCTTAAAGAAGCCTTAGAAGCGGGTGCGGATATTATTATGCTCGACAATATGAGCGTGGAAGAAATGAAAGAAGCCGTACGCCTTGCTAAGGGAAAAGCCGAAACGGAATGTAGCGGGAACGTGACGAAAGAGAATATCGCAAAGCTCGTGGATATCGGCGTAGACTATATTTCCAGCGGTGCGCTTACACACTCTGCGCCTATTTTAGACCTTTCTTTGAAAAATTTACACGCGGTTTAAAAGGTAGGGGAAAATGAGAGCAAACGACAGACGAAAACAAATCGCGCTGTATTTGTCTACCCGTCAAAGCCCGGTTGCAGGGGAAGAACTTTCCAAATTGTTCGGGGTGTCCCGACAGATTATCGTGCAGGATATCGGAGCGTTGCGAACGGAAGGCGCGCTGATCGACTCCACCCATTTCGGCTACGTAATGCGTCGTTCGCCGTTTGTGGAAAAGGTGTTTAAATTACGGCATACCCGAGAACAAACGCAAGACGAATTGACTACGATCGTGAAGCTTGGCGGTTGGGTCGTGGACGTGTTCGTGTGGCATAAGGTTTACGGAAAGATAGAAGCGGGACTCAACGTTGCGACGGCGGAAGACGTAGAGAAATTTTTAGACGGCGTGCGTAGCGGAAAATCCAGCGAGCTAATGAATATTACGGGCGGGTATCATTATCATACGGTACGCGCGGAAACGGTGGAAGCGTTGGCAAGAATTGAAGAAAGTTTAACCGAAAAGGGATTTCTCGTCGGCGGAGAATAAGTATTATACGATAAGATTGTACCGAAAACGGTGCAATCTTTGTGCTATAATAGAAAAAAAGGAGAGAACGGTGGCAAGTTTTGAAGCAAAAAAATTATTGATACTTCGAATTTTAGAAATTTTGACAGAATATTCGGATAGTGAGCATAAACTCCGTCAAGGGGATATTATACGGTTGTTGCAGTTGCAGTACGGGATTGAGTGCGAACGCAAAGCGGTTGCGCGGAATATCGAGTTTTTGCAAGATGCAGGATATGATATCGTTGCCGATAAATCGGGAGTATATCTTGCCGAAAGAAAATTTGAAACGGGGGAACTTCGGCTTTTAATTGATTCGGTTTTATCAAATCGAAATGTTTGCAAGGCGCACACGAAAGAACTTGTTGCAAAGCTCGCAAAAGAAGGGGGGAAGTATTTCAAAAACTACACTAAGCACGTTATCAATTTGGACGATTGGCAAAAGCAAGAGAATAAAGAGTATTTCTATAATATCGAATTACTTTGCGAGGCGATTGAAAAGAAAAAACAAGTCAGCTTTTATTATAACAGCTACGGTTTAGATAAAAAATTATACCGTAGGTCGAACGAGAAACGGCTTGTTAATCCTTATCAGCTCTTATTAAAAAACGGGTTTTATTATTTGGTTTGCAATTACGATAGGCACGACAACGGGGTATATTGTCGAGTAAATAGAATTACGGAAATCGAAATTTTGGAAACGCCTGTAAAACCGTTTACGAAAGTAAAAGAATTTGAAAACGGCTTAAATATCGGGCGGATTTCTAATAGGCTACCGTATATGTTTGACGAAAAAGCGGAAGAAATCGTGTTTGAATCGCGCAATTCCGCCGACGATATGATAAATAACGTAATAGACTGGTTTGGAAACGGCGTGAAAATGGAACGAACGGACGAGGGGAATATTCGTTTTTACGTATATGCAAGTCCGCGTGCTATGCGGTTTTGGATTTTGCAATTTGGAAAATACGTCAAAGTGTTGCAACCGCAATCGCTTTGTGATATAATAAAGGCAGATATTGCAGCAATGCAAAAATTATACGAAGAATAAAGGGGAGAAACTATATGTTTAGCGTAAATAGAACAGAAAAATTTGTAATATTGCATGTGGAAACGTTAGGGTATTTACAAAAGGAAAGTACTACGGCATGTCTTGTTCGTTTTGATGTAATGAAAGTAGTAAACGGGGAAATTGAAGAAAAAATAAAGATATTCGGACATAAAGATAAGAAAAAAATACAATATACAAACACCGTTGAAAAGAAAAATAAAGCAGGGGAAGAAGAAAATGCATTAAAAACTTCCATTTCAAGCGCATTAGAGCAATTGTACGTTTTTATAGGAGAATCTCCCGTTGTCAGTTGGACAAATTGCAGTACGATATTTGATGATTTTGATGCTGATGGGGAATCGGAAGTCGTTTTTAAAAATAACGAACGTGTTTTTCTTGCGGACGATTTGGAGCTTGAATTAGAAGATTTCGAGGGATATATAGAAGACGCATTTGATGTCGCTGAACGTTTGAAAATACCTTGTAATCGAAAAACAACAGAGGAGATTGAGTTAATTTATGCAATTTTGAAAAGGTTAGAAGTTATTTAACCTATGCAAAAATTATACGAGGAATAAAGGAGGAAGAAAAATGATGCAGGCAACAGATTGGTTGAATTTGGCGAAAGAGGTTTTGGATTCGGCGATTGCAGTTTATAATTCGGACGATAAAGGAAGACGGCGCCATGTTAATAGACTGTTTGAAGCGGCTGCTAAATTCGCACACCAAGGAAAGAAATGTATGCCCGAAGGTTGTAGAAGTGTAGAAGAAGATAAGATAATAGCGCAATTAGAAGAAATTATTGCCGTTTGCGATCAATATCGAACAAAGAAAGGATGTAAACGGTTAGAAAAGAATCAAACAACAGAAAAATAAAGGAATTTTAGATTGATATGGAAACGAAAGAGATTATAGAAAAAATACTACAAGATTATCGCGTGTGCGAGGAGACGGTTGAACAGCCGACTTTTTTAGAAATTATCGGCAAAACGAGGCGCGAAGATTATATAACGGATTTGCTCGTTTATGCGTTAAAAACCGATCCCGTTATTTTGGAACGGTTGGTTCAAAAGTTTTATAGTGAATCGGAAGATTTTTGTGATATTATAATCAAAGAGATCGTTTCGCAAAAATATATGGAGGAAGAAGGACGAGCTGATATTTTTATCATCGCGGAAACGGGGCAAGGAAATAGGTGTGTAGTTATTATAGAAAATAAAACGGATACGGTGGAGCATAGCAATCAAACGACAAAATATGCTCGTTGGGCGGAAAGCCATTATTCCGCTTATCAAAAATATTTATTCTTTTTAAAACCCGATTACAATCAAGGTAAGGTGGCGGATAAACAATATAAAAACGTAAATTATTCCCAACTTGCGCCATTGCTTGGGGAATCCAGGAATGTATATATTGCCGATTTGAAAAGGCATATTGAAAAATATTTAACGGAAAAGGAGATAAAATTTATGGAATATGACAAGTTGGTTTTAGAAAATTATAATAAATTAAAAACAATTTTGGACGAGGTGGAGAGAAAATTTAAAAACGGGAGAAGTGAGTTAATAAATAAGCTTAAAGGAGACGGAACGAACGGCATTATCGGTTTTCAAGGTGGCACTTGGAAAGGGAAAGATAGTGCGAAAGAAGACGAAATCATTTTATGGGAAACCGATTCAAAAAAGACATTCCATTTCTTCAAAAAAGGATGGTATCGAGAAGATAAAGCCAATCGTGAGAACGAGTATTATTTCTATGCAGAAATAAAATTTATTGACAATAGTAATATCGTATGCCAAAAAACGGTTAGGACAAAAAGAAAGCAAGAGAACAAAAATATAAAAGATTTTTTGAAACGTAAGGGTATAGAAAAAACTCCGGAGCAATTTGACAGTTGGGATTATACAATTCTCTCAGGTTGTCCTTTCAAGAGCGAAAAAGAGTTTTATTCTTTGGATTGGTGGCAAGAATTGCGTGAATTTGCAATAATCAACCTAAATCATTATTTGCATGAGTTAGACGCTTTAACAAAAGAATTTTTTGAATGGGATAAAAATCAACAATAAGTCCCTTTTTTGGTACAACAAATATGATATACTCTCTTTGAAAGAAAATTCAAGGAGGGTATTTTTTATGGGGAAACAGGAACAAAAAATTGTGGCAAATGAAACGGATAATTCGTTGAAAGGGATTTCAACGGGCTTCAAACAACTAGATAAAATAACGCGCGGTTTACAAGCAGGCAAGTTAATTCTTCTTGCGGCTCGTCCTGGTATGGGAAAAACGTCGTTTGCGATAAATCTCGTTGAACACGTGTCATTAAAAGAAGGAAAAACTTGCGCTGTATTTTCTCTCGAACTACCACGAGACGAAATTGTACAAAAATTGATTTGTTCTTATGCAAATATAAATCTACAAAAGGCGTTGAGCGGAAAATTGGGAGCGGAAGAATGGAAAAGATTGCTACTTGCAAGCGAAAAGATTGCAAGCAGCAACATTTACATAGACGATTCTACGCGTATTACGCCTGCGGAAATTTTATCTAAATGCCGTCAATTAAAAATGAATGGACAATTAGACATGGTAATAATCGACTATCTACAGCTTATGTCTAGCGAAAAACGAGAATATGCGTCCATTATCCGTGCTTTGAAGATTACGGCAAAGGAACTTCAAGCACCCGTTATTGTGATTGTGCAACTTAGGGGTAGGAGTTTCCAATCAAAAGAACCAAACCTTTCTGAAATTCGAGATTTGGGTGCAGTTGAAGAAGATGCAAATACTGTTATATTTCTTCACTGCACTGATGCGGTCGCTACGCCGAAAACAGAATTGATTATTGCCAAGAATAATTGCGGTGAGTTGGGTAGAGTTCGATTCAAATTCAATGAAGAATATATGAAATTCGTGGATACGGACAAGTAAAAGGAGAATTATATATGCAAAAAGATAAATCGTTTGTTGTGATTAACATTGAAACAACGGGGCTTAATAGCAATCCTGACTACGGGGAAGTAAATCATATTATCGAAGTAGGCGCAGTAAAAATAGAAAAAGGGAAAATTACGGAAAAATTTAGTTCGTTTTGCGCTTGCCCTATTCCTTTGCCCCAAGAAATCGAAAAACTGACGAGGATTTCAAACGAAGATTTGAAAAACGCGCCAAACATAAAACAAGTCTTGTATGATTTACGTAAATTTTGCAGAGAAAGCGAAATCGTGGGGCATAATGTTTCATTTGATTTGGGATTTTTGAATTATTATGGAGCAAAATACAAAATATCGTTCAAACAAGCGTATGCGGATACGCTTGCTATGTCCAGACAACTTTTGAAAAATAAGGTGGTGAATTTTCGCCTTGCGACGGTAGCGAAGTATTTTAAACTAAAATTCAAAGGGCATAGAGCCTTAAACGACGCGCTCGTTACGGCGAAAATCTTTTTGAAACTTACCGATTTACAAGATAAGCAAGAGGAAAAGAGGAATCGTTGGTTTGAAAAACATTGCGCAAACTGCGATAGAAAATGCCATTTATATGAAGATAAAGGCAGGTGGGTACCTGAAATTTCGCCAAGCGTTTATAGAAAAACGTTAAAATGGCTTTTAGACAAAGAGACGATAACGCTTGTTATGCTACAACGAGAAATGAAAATGGGGTATCCGTTAGCAGCGAATATAATGGACAGACTAAAATTAGACGGGTTTATATCTTGCACGCAAAGCGTAGCAGAAAAGAAAGTAAATCATAAGAAGATAAGGAGGACGATAAAATGAGAATTAAGAACTTGAAAATAAACGACGTGTTTGGTATAAAAAATTTAGACGTGGAATTTTCGGATACAGATAATATCATTTGCGTAATAGAAAAATATAAGGATGAAGATGAACTGCCGTTTGGTAGCCGTGTTTTAGACGTAATGGAAAGTCTTTTTTTAAATACGATTAGTGGACTTTATGGGTACGGAGAAATACAATGTCTTTGCGAAAAGTACGACAAAGATTTTCTTATTTCCTTAAAAGGGAAAAATGAACTGTTGGAAACGACTTATCAAGGAAAGAAAATGATAGGACAAAAAGTAGGGGTTGAAGAAACGTGCTTTTTTGACGAAGATTTAAGCAAAGAAATGCAATGGGTGGCAAGGATGGATTACCGCGAGTTTTTATATCCGCGAGATATGGCTGAATATTGCAAATCAAGCGGGGCGATTAGTAACGCGATGGATGAAGTGGTGAGTAGTATTGACTCGGAGTTTAGTGATTCGGGTAGGCTTTTAGCGGAAGAGTGGAAAATCTTGAAAGAAAAAACGCAGAAGTATCTTGCGGAATTTGAAGGCGTACCGTTTATAGAAGACGAACCGCTTACAATTAACCGAAAGGGAGAGTTAATGTTTCAAGACCGATACGATATGTTATCCGAAGAAACGGAAAAATATTTCAATCAAGATGAATATTTGCGTATCGAATTTTTATATTGGCTTGCTACGCTCAATCTTATCAAACGGCTTTGCGCCGATATAGGTCGCGACGGCAATTTTCCGATATTCATAACCGACTTTTTTGAGCGGTTAGACAAAGGAAAAGACAACGATTTATTGTTTGAAGAACTCAGAAAAACGGGTAGGCAGGTATTTATTCTTTTATCAAACCGCAATTTAAGCGTAGAAAAATATTGCGATAAAATAGTCGTAATAAATTCATAAAACAACCCCGCAGGTGAATTTTAAACGCCTGCGGGGTTTATCCTGTTAAGAAATTTTATAAGTCAATTTTGGGAAGTCCTGCAATGCCTTTGGCAAGGTCTTCTTCCGTCGGGATATAGTCGCTCATTTTTCCGTCGTGGAATTTTTCGTAAGCGTACATATCGAAATATCCCGTACCCGTTAAGCCGAACAGTATGGTTTTTTCTTCTCCCGTTTGCTTGCATTTCATTGCTTCGTCAATTGCTACGCGGATTGCGTGCGCCGATTCGGGAGCAGGTAAAATACCTTCCACTCTGGCAAATTGCTCCGCCGCCGCGAACACCGAAGTCTGTTCAACCGCTCTCGCTTCCAGCAAGCCTTGTTCGCGCAACTCGGAAAGGGTAGACGTCATGCCGTGATAGCGAAGTCCGCCCGCGTGGCTGGAAGAAGGGATAAACCCAGAGCCTAAGGTATACATTTTTTGCAAGGGGCAAACTCTGCCCGTGTCGCAGTAGTCGTACGCATATTTCCCGCGTGTGAGAGAAGGACAGGATGCGGGTTCAACGGCGATAAATTGATAATGTTCTTTGCCTTGTAATTGTTCTGCCATAAACGGAGCAATCAACCCGCCTAAGTTCGAACCGCCACCCGCGCAACCGATAATTACGTCGGGTTTTACGCCGTATTTATCCATTGCTGTTTTCGCTTCCAAACCGATAACGGACTGATGTAAAAGCACTTGATTGAGAACGCTTCCGAGCGCGTAGCGGTAGCCGTCGAGCCGATTTGCTGCTTCTACGGCTTCGGAAATAGCGCAACCTAAGCTCCCCGAAGTTCCCGGAAATTCTTCTAAAATTTTTCTGCCGACACTCGTCGTGGTGGACGGAGACGGCGTCACGCTTGCACCGTAAGTGCGCATTACTTCGCGACGGAAAGGCTTTTGCTCGTAAGATACCTTTACCATAAATACTTTACAATCTAAGCCAAAATACGAGCAAGCCATAGAAAGAGCCGTACCCCATTGTCCTGCGCCCGTTTCCGTCGTCACGCCTTTTAAGCCTTGTTCTTTTGCGTAATAAGCTTGCGCGATAGCGGAGTTTAATTTGTGGCTTCCGCTCGTGTTGTTGCCTTCGAATTTATAGTAAATCTTTGCGGGCGTACCGAGTGCTTTTTCTAAGCAATACGCGCGCACGAGCGGGGCAGGGCGGTACATTTTATAAAAGTCTACGATTTCCTGCGGGATAGGGATATAAGGGGTTTGGTCGTCTATTTCCTGCTTGGCAAGCTCGTCGCAAAAGATTTTTGCAAGGTCTGCTTGCGTCATAGGTTGAAAGGTCGTAGGGTTTAAAAGGGGAGCGGGCTTGCGAACCATAAACGCCCGAAGGTTCAGCCACGCTTTGGGGAGTTCACTTTCTTCTAAATAGATTTTATAAGGAATTTCTTTTTGCATACGGTTTCTCCTTTTGGAAAATTCAAGATATATCGAGTAAGCGGAATAAAAAAGCCCGAAGTACGGAATGATCCGTGCTTCGGGACGATAATTTCTACCGCGTTGCCACCCAAATTGACTTAAAGTTTTAAGTCCGCTCGTTGCGTACTATCATACGCTCTGCCTTTTTACGGGTGCAGGTCCCGTCGATTGCTACTGCCACGCTTACTTGCGTGGGTTCGTTCGCCCT
>JAEIGA010011984.1_pt1 | contig 13148 bp, 14 predicted proteins | sample 9270691 | NCBI WGS metagenome assembly JAEIGA01 (sample SAMN17057246, study PRJNA624740) | gut metagenome | biome: biome; isolation source: fecal sample | host: Bos grunniens | place: China: Xizang | collected 2019 | reverse complement strand
GAAACCCTTGCCGAAGTACTCTACGACCTACGTCGCGAGGGGCATTGCTACGTAAAGTATGAGGTCAAACAGAGTTGTTTCCATGTTACCGCATGGTAATACTCTATATATTTATTAAAAATGAAAAGATTTATATTTCATACTATCGCAATCGTTATTACAGCATGGTGCATAGGATGTAGCAACAAACCGTCATCGCACAACAATACATTTGTCGAGGAACCTATTGCTGTGGAGTATGCTCAAGGCTTTCGGATAGCTCAAGGCAATGGATACAGCCGTATAGACATCGTCAATCCCTGGGATACAACCGCACTATTGCGCACGTACCTACTTGTTGATGCCAATACGGAACTACCCGAACATCTACCTCAGGGTGTTGTCATTCGCACACCTCTGCGCAATTCTTTGGTATTCTCGTCGGTACACAGCAGTTTGTTGGCCGAGTTGCAGTGCCTCGATGCCATTGGTGGCATTTGCGACAGCGAATACAACTATATCGAGGAGTTGCAAGCCCGCATGCAGGCCGGCACGTTGATTGATGCCGGCAACTCTACATCGCCCGACATCGAACAGATTATCGAACTCAACCCCGATGCCATACTGATATCGCCATTCGAGAACATCCGTCATGAGCGCATCGAAAAGACCGGTATACCCATTATCGAGTGCGCCGATTATATGGAAAACAACCCCTTGGGTCGCGCCGAGTGGATACGCATATTCGGCATGCTGTACGGATGTCAGGAACAAGCCGATTCGCTATTTAACAGTGTAAAAGACAGCTACCTTTCAACAGCACAAAAAGTTGCAAACGTTGATAACCGACCCCTTGTCATCACCGAACGTCGCATAGGCCAAGTATGGTATATCCCCGGGGGCAAGAGCTACATCGCACAACTGCTCAGTGATGCCGGAGCCGAATATCCCTGGAGCGACAACAACAATACCGGTTCACTGGCATTATCATTTGAAAACGTACTGGAGCGTGGACAAGAGGCCGACTTTTGGCTTATCAAGTACCATGCTACTCAAAACCTCACATACAACGACTTAAAACAAGAATATACGCCCAACTCGCGATTCAAGGCCTTCGAGCAGCACCACATATATGGTTGCAACACGCAATATCTGCGCTACTACGAAGAGACTCCGTTTCACCCCGAACGACTGCTTCAAGACTTAGGTGCTATATTCCACCCTACACTCTTCGAGGGACATAAACCATACTATTACACCCCCATTGATGAATAAAAGTAACACACCATACAGCACCCTGCTCATTGTAGGATTGGCGCTACTCACCATCGTGTTGTGGGTAGGCAATCTCTTTGTCGGCTCGGTAGCTATCCCTGCCGATGAGGTGGTTAATGCCCTTAGCGGTCAACCCTGCGCCAAAGAGAGCTGGAGATACATCATCATCGAATCGCGCATACCACAAGCCATAACTGCATTATTGGCCGGTTGCAGTCTCGCCGTTGCCGGCTTGCTATTACAGACCACATTCAACAACCCCTTGGCCGGTCCATCTATTCTGGGTATTGATACCGGTGCAGCATTGGGCGTAGCCATTGTGATGTTGGCAGGTGGATCTTGGATTGTAAGCAGTGGAATTTCGGGATTTTTTGCCACCATCATAGGCGCATTTCTGGGCGCCATTGCCGTATTGGCTGTCATACTCTTTTTCTCGACATTTGTGCGCAACAACCTTATGCTACTCATCATAGGTATGATGGTAGGTTACCTCACCTCGTCGCTTATATCATTGCTCAACTTCTTTGCAAGCGCCAATCAGGTGCATGCCTACACCATGTGGGGAATGGGAAACTTAAGCGGAGTTTCGCTTGAGCAGCTTCCCTGGTACTCAATAGCTTCATTATGCGGACTATTCATAGCCTTCATGCTATCTAAACCACTCAACGCCATGCTATTGGGAACAAGATATGCCGAAAATCTGGGTGTGAATATATCCTTGACAAGAAATCTCCTGCTCTTGGCAACCGGACTGCTCACGGCTACTACGACTGCATTCTGTGGCCCTATCACCTTTATCGGACTATCAGTGCCCCACATAGCACGCCTATTGTTGCGTAGCAGCAACCACAACACACTGCTACCTGTAACCATGTTGTGTGGAGCAATCGTATTGTTATTGTGCAACATGCTCAGTGTGCTACCCGGCAGTCACGGCATCATACCCATCAATGCCGTAACACCATTGATAGGTGCACCCGTTATTATATATGTTATTGTAAACCAGAAAAAAATCAACTATTTCAACGGATGAAGACTGCACCTGTTATATCGGCCCAACACCTCGACATCGGCTACCGTACCGGTGGCGATGGCATCAAGCGCGTACACACCGACCTCAATATAGCACTATATGCCGGCGAGTTGACCTGCCTATTAGGAGCTAATGGTGCGGGCAAATCGACTCTGTTGCGCACCTTATCGGGGGCACAACCCTCACTATCGGGCGATGTGTGTATCAATGGCAAGCCCCTCAAAGACATAAGCCGACACAACCTGTCGCAAACCATTGGCGTAGTACTCACCGACAAGACAGCCATAGGCGGACTCACTGTTCGCGAGGTTGTAGCCTTGGGTCGACAACCTCACACAGGATTTTTCGGTATCCTATCGGCACACGACAAGCAGGTTGTTGAAGAGTCACTCGAAGCATGCGGTATTGCCGACAAGGGCACTCGATACATGGCCTCACTATCCGATGGTGAGCGACAAAAAGTTATGATTGCCAAAGCTCTGGCGCAAGAATGCCCCATCGTGCTACTCGACGAGCCTACCGCATTTCTCGATATTGTAAGCCGCATTGAGGTTATGTCGCTGTTGCATCGTATTGCCACCGAACATCACCGCGCCATACTCCTCTCTACTCACGATATCGAACAGGCTCTCGTACTGAGCGATCGTCTGTGGCTACTCTCGCGCGAAAAGGGATTGACATCGGGCGTTACCGAGGACCTTATTTTGTCGGGTTGTCTCAACGACCTCTTCCCCCACAGCGACATCCATTTCGACCCCTTACACGGCAGTTACTACCCCACTGTGCACCGTCACAAGTCGGTTTCAGTCGTATGCCACGACGAGACCTTGTTACATTGGGCCATCAATCTGCTCAACCGCAATGGCTATGGAGCATCGCTCGATACCACAACACCTTGCCACACCGTGTTGCACATCGAAAATCGCAACCTCATCCATTGGCAAGAGGACGATAGCCACGTAAACCTCCACTCATTTGAGGAGTTGGTGCAACAAATCAAGAAATAATAGGGAATTAGTATTAGCCAAATATACAACCCCGGGCAATGCTCAGCAGAGCATTGCCCGGGGTATCTCTTAATTGTTTATTATCAGTATCCTATAAAACCTTTTATGCCTTAGAAATCATCCGTCAATGGATAATTACATAATAATATTATTTACAAAACACTCTATACGTTTGTTTCCCAATAGAGAGAAGGTAAATACCCTTGCATGGCGATTTAATTATCATATCTTCACCATAAGATCTTCTTGTCGAAAGAATATCTCCATTGATTGCAATTAGATTAACTACTTCGTTAATTGGGGCATTTTCAACATGTATATCCAATCCATTTGTCCATATTTTTGCGTTGTTATCAGTCATACTATCTAAACCGGTATCTTCTATGACAGATATTGTATAACTTGCTACATTTCCGCCCAAATTAGATGAGGCTGTGATAGTAGCCTCTCCGGGAGAAAGAGCTGTAACATAACCATTATAATTAACAGAAGCAACATTAGAGCCACATCTCCAAGTAATTTCCGGTGTGACACCATAGGTGTAATTTGCAAAATTATATGTCAATTGCATTGATTCTCCAACTTTAAGTTGCGATTTCGGACCTGAAATTGAAATGTTATTTTCTATGCACGAAACTTGATGATATTCATACGACGTTGCAGAATAAGGTGTGTTGTTGATATAATATAGATACTGGAAAAAGCACTCAATTACTGTTGTGCCATTAAAGTATGAACTTATAACAGCCTCACTTACGTCGTTACTACCACGATTTGTTATATTGACTCTATAGTCGGAACATGAATATGACCAAGAATTTACATATCCATCCTTTACAGGGCACTTCGGAATGGGTAATATGAATGATTCACCTACTGCTTTATTGAAATAATCTGCTCTCATCATAGGTGATACACACATGACCATTATAGTCATGAATATTTTTATGATGTTAGAGCTATAATTTTTGTGTTTCATTGTTTATTCCTTTTTAATAATTTACGCATTTCTATTTTTTATTCACCTAATTTTCAACGCCATTGAATATCAGAAAAAAGACATTTTGAGCGTTATAGATTTTGCTTTTATTATTTTATCGGTAATGCCGATAAAATAAAATTAGTAATTCGTGAATACAAATCTATCTTTATATTTAGCCCAATCAGATGCATTTTCGTAGGCTGTTTTGCTGCTTGCAGGAACATAAATTTTCAGATTATCACTTGAATTAGAGAAAACGTTATCAGCCAATACCGGGGGTACTGTAGAGCGAATGTACACTGCTTCAAGACGGTTGCAATTACATAAACAATACTCCTCTATATGAGTTATTGTTTGGGGTAAGTCTATAGATATAAGATTGTCTTTGTCATAGAATGCGCCACCATAATAATAATCTATGCGAGTAAGTTCTTTGTCAAATATAATAACACCATTCCCTTGATTACAAGTATTAGAAATTATGTTTGCATCAAAGTTATCACTACTCACATTTACAGCTCTCCAATCGTCGGTTTTGTATGTGATTGTGTTGTTTATCAGTTCTGGTTCTGGTTCCGGTTCCGGTACATCGGCATAAGTATCACACGAATTGAATAGAAAAATAGTTGCGCTGAAAAGCAATAAAAATAAAATTTTTTTCATAATAAGTTATTTTTAAAAAGTTAAACCTAAAGCTACTTTGAAGGAACTTGCCATTTTGCTTGTAGCTACAAGTCCTGTTTCTCTGTAATCTTTTTCATCTACCTCTGCGGGATATGTTTGTCCATCGTATGCAATTTTTAAATATAGACTGATATTGTCTGTTATGCGAGCATTGCATCCGAATGCTGGAGAGATAATAAATCCACATGTACCGTATGGATGACCATAAGTCTCGCTATACCCTTCTCTATCACCCGACAATCTTACACCTGTAGAAAGAGCAAAGAAGGGTTGAAAACGTGTAGATGTGAGATAGTAACGTGCGTGCAATAAAATAGGCACACTGGTAACATTATAATCTAAAAATTGGGAAACATCATAACCACCTATAAATTCTAAACCAATACCACCACCTAAGAAAAAGCTATTATTGAAACGGTAACCACCGAAATACATAGCGCTACCCTTATCAAAATCTCCAAATGATCCGGAAAATTCAACAGAAGACTCAAAACCGGGTTGTACCGGCTTAAGAGGTATGGGTTGTTTCTTTTCTTTCTTGGGTTTCTCTTTTACAATTTTGGGAGTGGGTATGGGTTCTTCTTTGGGTTTCAGTTGACCGGCAAGGCCGTTAGCTACTTGGCACATCATATCTCTATATGATTCTTCATCTTTCCATGCCGCACCTTCTTTCGCTACAATCTCACCGGTTTCTACGTTTAGTACCCGGGCATCGAGGTTATATGCACCGTATATTATATTTATATCACCAATAACTATATAGCTCAAATTGAGAATCTTACCAATTTTAACCATCTGTTTTTGGGTGAGTTTACTTCGTTGAAAACGCTGTTCCGCAATAGTTTGGTCAATTTGTTCCCTCTCTACAAGTGTAAAACCTTTGGGGCTAAAACAAGTCGTAAAAATTGCAGATAGTCCATCAATGTCCGATTGTTTAACATCAACACCGGCCTTAAATTCTACAATGCCGATTTTCTCTTTTCCGCTGACCGATTGTGGTGCTATAAAGATAATAGCCAATAGGAAAAGAACATTAAAGATCTTTTTCATAAAATAGTTTTTAACCCTCTCACATCCCCATTGAGGTGGTTATATAAAAAAATAGCGTGGGACGATGTTCAGTTTATCTTTCACAAGGCATCGCCAAACGCCCTACACGAAATAAACAGCCCACCCCACGCATTGCCATATATCGGCACCCCTTGCCGGGGTGGATACAAGCAAGCATAGGCGTTTTGTGACTGCTTAATCCTTCGTGTATTGAAATTGGCGATTTCTGTGAAAAGGATAAAGCAAAAACGCTTTACAATAAAATGCTACTACCGCTGTAGTAATGAGGATATATACCTCATCGCTACAAAAATATTAACAACTATGCAAAAAACAAAATATATTCAAGCAAAAGTCCTAATGTGGATATAAATAAAAAGGGTACGAAGAAGCGGGCGCGTTCTATAGAGCGCACAGCAAAGAGAAGAAAAAATCGACAAATTGGAGGGATAATTAAGCCTTGCCTTGCACGCGAGCTACTGCATATCGCAATGCAAATCCCAAATGGCGCAGTACTGTAGGTATTGTTCCGTAGTGACGACACATGACGGCAAAACGCTCTTTGAGCGAGGCGCGGTGATGGCGTGTTGTTTCGCCCTCGTTGAGGTAGTCGATAAGTGTGAGATGGGTGTTGAGCAATTCATCGGTCTGCTTCATGCAACGTATACACCAATCTACATCGGCCGAATAGCGGTATTGCAAATCGTACATGGGAGCTATATCGCGACGAGCTATAAAGGCTTGGTGACACACCAACATGCCATTGGCAAAACTACGCCAAGTGAGCTTCTCGGGAGCACGCAGACGGCGCATCATCAAGAAATTGCGGTCGGCATCGACAATGGCTGTCTCGCCATACACTACTCCGGGGCGATTGTCACCAATGGCCTCGGCTACACGTTGCAAAGTATCGGGAGCGTGGAACGAGTCTCCTGCATTGAGAAATATAAGGTACTCGCCGGTTGCCATCTTCAAGCCCTTGTTCATGGCATCATACAACCCCTTATCCGGCTCACTAACCAATCGAGGCTTAAGAGATGAAGCCTCAACGATAGCCACCGTATCGTCTTTCGACGCACCATCCACCACAATATACTCATAGTTGGTATAGGTCTGCGACTCAACACTGCGCAATGTAGGTGGCAATGTTGTGGCAGCATTATAGGTAATGGTGATGATAGAAAATAGTGGTTGTGCCATAACTGTAGGATTGTGGCTGTAAAGATACAATAAAGAAACGAATGCCGATGTGTAATAAAGAGAATTTCTCTACTCGAAATAGAACGAGAGTATAATCATGCTCGACACCATCTTCGAGAGCGAATTGGTATACTTGATGTCGGATGGGTTGGGAAACTCGCGGTTGCGATCAAGAACATCGGTAAGACCTATGCAGAACTTCACCTCGGGGATAAACTTAAAGTATGGCATGTAGGTATCGCAACCAAAGGCAAAGGTAACGTAACAGTCAAACTTATTCATCTTCAAGAACGAGTTTTCCTCCTTGGCCACGTCGAGCGTACCCATCAAACCTGCCGAGATATAGGGGCGGATATTATCCCATCGCTTGGCACTAAACTTAAGGTCGAGCGGCAACACGACATAGTTCGACTTGATATTTTGTGTCTGCCTATCACCAGTGTTATATTCGCGAAATTTTACCACCTTGTTGCCGAAAAAGATACCGGGCGAGAGGCGTAGGTTGAGGTGCGGACAGAGGTAAAGGTCGGCCATAAGATTTACGCAGAAACCCGGAGAGAACGAAGGCACCTCCATATACCATGTTTCGCCCTCTGGCGTAACGTGACCGTTGTGAGTAAAGGTTAGGTCTTGCACATGCGTACCCACCGAAAAGCCAAAGTGAATGAGTTTATTATCAGCAAAGGGCAGATTCTGCAACTTGCGGCCACGACCTCCCGGCTGCGCCGTTGCAATACATACACCTACGACAGCCAACACCATCGCAAGCATATATTTTATATATCTGCACACTTTCATAACTAAGCTATAAACGACTTTTCGGGTTATTTATTGTCTGCTAATGCGAAAAAGCGACGTTTTTGTCATCTAAAACAATCCGCGCACCGCCCTAATGGGCAGTGCGCGGTGCTATATTTCTATGCTTCGCGTCTGCTATCGACCATTTACTCGCCTTTGTGGCTGAAGTAGTAGTCAAGCACGTCGTGTGCTGCGGTGAATGAGCTTTGCATATTGGTGAGTATGCGATGCTCCTTTTCGTCCAACAGTTCGCGTATAGTAGGATCATTGTAGAAATGGTTGCGCAACTTCTCGTCGATGGTCTCGTACATCCAATACTTAGCCTGCTCTTGACGCTTATGCTCAAAGTATCCATTCTCATGTACAAAGTCGAGATACTCATATATCATATCCCATACCTCGGCAATGCCCAACTCGTAGTAACCCGAATAGGTGAGTACCTTGGGCGACCATCCCGATGGGGGCAAGGGGAAGAGGTGTAGGGCGTTGCGGAATTGCGCTTGTGCCAACTTGGCTCGCTCTATGTTGTTACCGTCGGCCTTGTTGATTACAATACCGTCGGCCATCTCCATGATACCACGCTTGATACCTTGCAACTCATCACCCGTACCTGCCAATTGTATAAGCAGGAAGAAATCGACCATCGAGTGTACGGCAGTTTCACTCTGACCCACACCTACAGTTTCGACAAATATATTGTTGAAACCGGCAGCTTCGCACAATACGATAGTCTCGCGAGTTTTGCGAGCCACACCGCCCAAAGAGCCGGCCGAAGGACTGGGACGAATGAATGCATCGGGATGTACCGACAACTTCTCCATACGAGTCTTATCACCCAATATACTACCCTTCGAACGTTCGCTACTGGGGTCAATAGCAAGCACAGCAAGTTTATTGCCGGGTTTCTTCAACACATGGAGGCCAAAAGCATCGATAGATGTACTCTTACCAGCACCCGGCACACCGGTGATACCTATACGCACCGACTTGCATGTGTGAGGCAAACATTTCTCTATAACCTCTTGTGCCAATGTGCGATGCTCATAAAGATTACTCTCTACCAATGTAACGGCTTGACTCAATAGCGAGAGATCGCCTTTGAGGATACCTTCGACATACTCACCGGCAGTGTATAGCTTGCGGCGAGCACGTTTTTTAAGATAGGGATTTATTGAGGGCGGTTGTTCTATACCTTTGTTCACGGTAAGACCGGCATACAAATCATCATTTTCGGGATGTTCCATAGTGTATGTGTTTTGAATGTATATTCGTTGTGCATTAATTATTTCAACTCGGCAGTGATACGGATAGCCTGCGAGGGGTTGCTCGGGTCGTTGCTCACGATAAATATATCGCTCAACAACGTATTGGAACGAGCACGCATGGGGTCTATCTCTATGACCATTATGGTCGACTGTCCGGGCTTTATTTTATTCTTCTTCACGTAGGCATTTATCACACCTCCATCGGTGCGTATTTTGTGTATTTCCAGCGGGCTATATCCTGCATTGACTACATATATCTCACGTTTTACCTTCTTGGTACCTTCTATTACCTTAAAGTCGACAGCCTGACGTCCTACTACCAATATAGGAGCCTGCTCAAGTTGCTCGGCTGTATAGGCATCAAAGTCCTCTTGCAACACACCCGATACAGTGATAGTGTTGTAATGGGCATCGCCTGCAGGGGTATTTTCCGACACTGTACCCACGATATTAAACTCATCACGACGGTAGCCCCAGTCGTCGACAGCATCGGGATTGTAAGCTACACGCATTATACCTACTTCGCCCTTAGCCAACGTGTCGGGGGTAAATGTAACAGCTATATGCTTGGGCACATTCACTGCTCGAGGCACAAGGGGGGCGCTACCAACATTCACCACTTCCAAGCTATCCTCTGTAATGCGACCCTTTACTATCTTCGACATAGAGATATGCAACGATTTAAGGGCTATATCACCTATACGATAGGCATACTGCATATCGGGCACAAAGGTATCTTGCACCACATCACCTATAATGCGCAAGATGGTGCGCTCGGGAACGGTATTGGTGTACACATTGATCGACTTGCTAAACTTACCGGGACGACCCGAGGGGTTGAAGGTTATCTTCACATGTCCGGTATCGCCCGGTGCAATAGGTTCCTCCGAGTATTCCGGCACAGTGCATCCGCACGAAGTACGCACCTTCGATATGACCAAGGGCTCGTTGCCTGTATTACGAAATTTGAAGTTGTGTGTTACAACACCCAGATTCTCTTGAACCTCGCCAAAATCGTAACGTTGTTCAGTAAATACTATAACAGCTTGCGCAATAGCACACTCGGTCAATAGTAGGAATAATATTGTCGATAAAAAACTCTTTACTTTCATATCTCAAATTATTGTTGAGGAATAACCATACCTTTGATGCGAAGGCGACTTTTTTTCTTCTTAGCATTAGTCTTTACTATAATCTCCTTGGCAAACTCTCCGGGATGACCTTTAGGATCGAATGTTATGGTTATTACACCCTGCTTTCCGGGTGCAATGGGAGCCTGAGGAAAGTCTGCCACCGTACATCCACAATTGGTATTGACATCAATCACAACCAATGCAGCATCACCCTCATTGGTAAAGGTGAAGTCGTGCACAACCGGTCCACCCTCCTCGGGAACTGCCTCAAAGTCGTGCATTGTATTGTCAAACTTAATCTTGGCACTCTGCCCATACACTATCATAGGCATGAACATTACCATTGTGAGAACAATATGTAACAATAAGCGCTTCATACAATCATAGTTTTATGCAAATTTACAATTTATTTTCTTATAACAAGTTTCACCACCTACGATATTTTATTGTTTACGATGTTTAACGGTTTTCGGCAAATGCTCATAATGAGAATTTTGGGAAAATCGTGACTACAATAACGAATTTTATCAATAAGATTCTTACATAGACAAAAGGTTTATTCAAAGAAAAAATATATTTTTGCAGAGGTTTTCAAAAAATACAATCTAATATGAGCTCACAAAATATCCATATAGTAGCAGACAGCAAGATACCTTTTTTAAAAGGATTGCTCGAACCATACGCACAAGTAAGCTATTATGAGCCCAACGAAATAACCAATGCCGTTGTCCGCGATGCCGACATTCTTTTAGTACGTTCTCGTACAAAAGTAGACAAACGCCTACTCAATGGTTCGCGATGCAAATTTATAGGTACGGCAACAATAGGACACGACCACATAGACACAAAATACTGCCAAGAAAATGGAATACGTTGGCAAAATGCTCCGGGTTGCAATGCAAGTTCGGTAGGCCAATATGTACTTGCATCTATTCTTCTTTGGGCTCGTTCCAAAAATCGCGATATTTCTGAGATGACAATAGGTATAATAGGCGTAGGTCACGTAGGCTCTATTGTCGAAAAGTATTGTCGAGCATTGGGCATGAAAGTATTGCTCAATGACCCTCCTCGCGCAGCCGTAGAGGGTAACCAAAAGTTTGTTTCGCTCGAAGAAATTGCCGCACAAGCCGATATAATAACATTCCACACACCGCTCATTATGCAAGGCGAATATGCTACCTGCCACTTAGGTTCGGCAGCATTTTTCGACTCTTTGCAACGCAGTCCGCTTGTTATTAACTCAGCCCGAGGTGCTGTTGTAGACAACTACGCACTCATTCGCGCCCTCAACACCGAGAAGGTAGGCGATGCTGTGATGGATTGCTGGGAAGGCGAGCCTCGCTTGAATACAGCACTGATGTTTGCATCGTTTATTGCCACACCCCACACCGCAGGCTACTCATCCGACGGCAAGGCCAATGCCACCCGTATGATTGTTGAGGCCGTAGCCAAGGAGTTAGGCGTAACCATCGACACATCGGAACTTGTACCTCCCACACCGCCTGTCAGCACACTTGCTTTGGCTCGCAACAGCGACCCCATTGCCACTGCAGTATTGTCAAGCTACAACCCACTGTTTGAGACACGCAACCTCAAGCGACAACCCTACGATTTTGAGAAGTTACGCAATTCATACGGCATACGTCGCGAGTTCTTGGCTTATACCGTTACCGGAGCCACAGATAACAACGCCACCGTACTGCGCGAGCTTGGATTTAAATTATAACCCTCGACTGCCGTAGGCTATACTTCGTGAAACTGATAAATGACATATTCGACATCAAACAACCACAACGCGAGCCCCAATCGGGCGACTTGCTGGTTGTTGAACCTTTTTTATCCGAGGTACACTTTCGCCGTGCGGTAATACTTCTTATCGACCATAACAATACAGAAGGAACGGTTGGCTTAGTACTCAATCATCGTAGCAACCTTTCGCTCAACAGCGTACTGCGCAACGCTACTTGTCCGAGCCATATTCCCTTGCACATAGGCGGTCCGGTAGAACATGGCCGACTGCTATACATTCACACTCTGGGCAATCGCTTCAGAGAGGCCATAGCCTTAGAAAACGGACTGTACATTGGTGGAAATTTTGCAGATGTGGTAGAATATCTCAACAGCAATGAGTACGATGAACGACACATCAAATTCTTTGCCGGATATTGCGGATGGACTACCGGACAGCTCAAAAAGGAAATCGAAGAAAAAACGTGGGTAGTAACCACCCTCGACAATACCGAGGCGGCTATGACTGCACATGACGACACCTATTGGCAAGAGATTGTAAAAAATCTTGGCGAAGAATTCCGTTCATGGCTACTATGCCCTCAAAAGCCTCACTTCAACTAATTTACCACTTATACACTTACGAACATGGCCGACAACTTCTTGGAAAAACAATATGCCGAATATGAGGCTCGCAAGGCTGCTCAAGCACAAGCCAAACGCAAGGCATGGCAGAAAAAGATGAAAGAATACCAAGTTCGCCTCGCTGCCGAAAAGGCCGAGAAGAAACAGGGGTAACTATTATAGTCCCCACGCAAACACCCTTGGCTTTTGAGGATATTGCAAAGAATTTACTACCTTTGCGCCCCTTTTGTCTAATAACCCCACCACTATGAGAGAGATAAATCCCCAAGAGACAACTCGTGCCTACGCTTTTGACATGTGGATGCAGGCACCAATGCCAATGGTAACATTTTTCAAGACACTTAATGTGCAGCGCCTGCTGAGAATTAG
>JAEIGA010011983.1_pt1 | contig 13149 bp, 16 predicted proteins | sample 9270691 | NCBI WGS metagenome assembly JAEIGA01 (sample SAMN17057246, study PRJNA624740) | gut metagenome | biome: biome; isolation source: fecal sample | host: Bos grunniens | place: China: Xizang | collected 2019 | reverse complement strand
TGCAACGTCACACACGATGTACTGGGCGAGCATCCGGAAATTATCTATGTCAACCGTATGCAAGGTAATTCAATAAACACAAATACAACTATGGAACAACAAAAAACAAAGAAAAGAAACGGACTCCTTGGTAAAGGACTCATCGTACTGCTCATCGCATGCTTCCTTCAGATTCCTATTCTGCTTGTGAGAGGACTAATCGAGGATCGCAAGGAACTCTCTGACAAAGTCCAGACAGAACTCACATCATCGTGGGGAGGTCTTCTGGATGTCAGTGTGCCCGAACTCTGCGTGCCATTCTATGTGAATTCTACAGACAAGGACGGCAAGGCAACCAAGGAGTTCAAGGTGCGTAAGATCAAGTCATCTGCAACAGCTGTCAATGTGCACGCCAATGTAGAGGTGCTTCACCGCTCGATCTATGAGGTGCCTGTATATAAGGCAGACTTCAAGCTGGCCGGCACTTTCAAGACTAATGAGAGCGTGATGGAGAACATCAACGGAAAGATCTATGTAACTCTCCCTATTAACACCTACAAGGGGTTGGAAGGATATCCTGTTCTTACTATTGATGGAAAGGAATACACCTTCTCCGTCGTTGGAGATGAGCTCAGAGCAGTCATTCCAGAAGATCACGTAAAGCCTGACTCTCTCATCGAGTTTGCCCTTGCATTCAAGTCAAAAGGTATGGAGAAGCTTGACTTCTCGCCACTCGGCACAGACTACATCGTGAATATCACCTCTAACTACGCTTCGCCTAGCTTCAAGGGTGACTTCCTCCCTTCGACTAGGAATGTTTCCGATAATGGGTTCGACGCAAAGTGGGAGGTTACAGCGCTAAATACCTGCAATGCATATAACTCGTCTTTCGGAGTTGACTTCATCGTGACGGCAGACCAGTATCAGCAGACAGAGAGAGCAATGAAGTACTCGTTCCTTTTCGTCATCCTTATTCTCAGTGCAATCTTCCTGGTTGAGTCAATCAGCAAAAGCAAGATCAATATAGTACAGTATATCGTAACAGGCCTTTCATTAAGCCTTTTCTACCTTCTTCTGCTCTCCATCAGCGAATATATCTCATTTGGATGGGCATATCTGATTGCAGCAGCGATGACAACTGGAGCTCTCGGAGGATACTTCTACGGATTCCTTAAATCTAAGGTAGCTGGTTCATTTACCCTCGCAACAGGTATCCTTTACGCCTTTATCTATATGCTTCTTCAGATGGAAAGTGGTGGACTTCTGTGCGGATCACTTGCGCTCTTCGTAATACTCTGCGTGATCATGTACTTCACTCGCAAACAGGGCATGTTTGAGTCAAGAGAAACTCTCTAGTAAAAGAGACTCAATATAATGAATCTCATTGTGGTACAAGGATGTAAGTTAAATCTCAAAGCCGCAATGAGATTTTTTCTTCTTCATTGTTTACCTCTTTCAAGCAGCGACATTATAGAATGTAAATCAAAATCTAATAATATGATGAGACGATTCTTTTTTACAGCTGTGGGATTAACTGTATTGCATATGGTATCAGTTTCCTGCAATATGGCTCCTCACAATCAGCAGACAACTCCATCAAGGGTATCAAACAATTCAGCGAGTTATGAGATGCCGCCAGCTGATGTCACAGACCCTTACGATCCAGAGAAATTCGCACTTGACGCAGGAAGAGGCGAACTAAGGAAGGAGTACTTCGGGATCAAGCTTTCAGATCTGAATAAAGACAGTGACGGTAAGTATGAAATGACTGACGAGCAGAGAGAGACTTTTGTCAAGAATATCGAAGGTACACACATGTGCTCGCTTCAGTGGATTTCATGGAAGAAGTTCGGAAGCGTAACACTAAAAAGGAATTCGGATGGAACTCTGAAGTGTACAGGAGGGCAGAAATCTGCAACCACCGATGATTACCTGAAGTTGGAAGGTGACATTACAGTCGTTAACCCTTTGCATCTGAAATTCAATGGTAAGATTACCACATGTGTCAGCCATATCAATAATGGAAAGCCCGTAGTCAGGGAAGGAGAATTCAATTTCACAGTTGCCGGGCAAAGGAGATACTGGAGGATGCGTGAAATGAATAACCCTAAAGATGGTTGTTGCGACTATGTCGACATATATTTTGACTAATGCATGTTTACCTTTTCAGGTGAATGACATTATAGAGTGTAAAACAATAACAACTTATTTATCATGAGAAAAATCTTTTTTGCAGCGATACTATCGCTCGTTACAGTTCTCTGCGTTTCAGCAACAGTAGCTGAGATCAACAACGCTAATTCTATCGACTACGCATCATCGGTGACAGCAACAATCGCAGGAGATGACGAGGCAATCGACTTCGAGACCAAGTCTCTGGTTGTCATCTACAACCTTATGCCACAAAAGGTAAAGGATATGTGCACAGCCAGCTACAAGGATATCGCTCCTAGAATCGAAAAGTCCAAGCCGTTCACTTACCAGGGCGTCAGGATTACTCCTATCGTTACTGAAAATGGTACAAACCTGAAGTTCTGTTGCTATGGACATACTGTTGTGGTTGAAAACTACACAAAGGCGGAGTTTGATGCGATTTTCGGAATCTAGTCTTATGATAATCATCCTATTCATTATGTCAATGCTGTTGCTGAGCGGATGCGGTAACAGCATTGATGTTACGGATCTTCAGGAAGGAGATGTCGTATTTATTGAGAGTCAGTCATCTCAATCACCATACATTAAGGTCGGCACCATGTCAAAGTGGACTCACTGCGGAGTAGTTGTTAATACACCACAAGGTCTGAAGGTGCTGGAAGCATCAAAGACGGTAAGGCTTACTCCTTTTGCCAAGTTCATCGGTTCAGCGAAGGATGAGAACTGGACGGTAAAACGCCCAAAACAGAAACTTGCAAGGCCTATCAGCTACTCCAAATACTTGGGAATGCCTTATGATCTTGAGTTCAAGTTTGAAAACGGAAAGATGTACTGTTCCGAGCTTGTATGGCTCGTATATAAGGACCAAGGAATTGAACTGTGTAAACCCAGAAAGGTCTCAAGTTTCATCTTCACAAGAATCCCTAAGGTTAAGAAACTAATGCAGAAAAGGGGTATTACCATGGGTCAGACAGCAGTCGCCCCTGTTGATCTGTATAAAACGATCTAGGGGCAAACAAGTAACAGTATTAAAATTTAATCAATATGAGTTTCTACAATTTAGAAAAGATTATCACAAAGACAGGTGTTATTTCATTGGCTGTCCTTTGCGTCATCGGCATCTTAGCAGCATTCTTTAGCGCAGTGGGACTTGATATAGATCTACTTGTTTGTAAAGCTATTGAAGATATCTTCATTTTCGTCATGGCCGTACTTGGCATTCTTGTCGGCTTCTGTTTCCCTGCTTCTTTCTTAATGAATTTTTCAAGTATTGCAGTAAGCCTTAGAAAGAGAAGAAACGACGTAGAGTAATTATGAGATTAAGGAGAAAGCACATTATCTGTTCCATCGTTCTACTTATTTTGGTCGGGCGTGCCTTTTTGAATTCCATTGTTCCCATCAGGAGCTTCCCAATAGAAGGCAAGCTAGTATTCACTGACAAGTATGATCCTGATGCCAAAGTTTGCATCCCGGCAGCCTATACTGGAACTAATGGGAAAATCGAGGGACAATATCGTATTAATGGAATAACTAGAGGTGGAAAGGGGCTAAAGGAATGTGTCTCGTTACATCCGACAAAAGGTATTGTCATAAGTACACAATGGCAGTCAGCGAATGGATTTCAACAGCACGTCCTTGTCAAGGCTGGCAAGGTGAGGAGGTTTAAGGATAAACGTAAATTTCGTCGCAGGGCTCTGTGTAATGAGGCGTCAAATCCAGATAGCTTATTCATCATTGAATCCAAACATCGTATGACCATGAATGAATTTGCAGAGGTCCTCTCCAAGCACTCTACCAATGCTGTCAATCTTGATATGGGGAGATGGGGATACGGATGGAATGACAAAAGGAAGCTAAGCAGGTGGGCTGCTCCATTTAAGAACTGGCAGACAAACTGGATTGTCGTGGAACAATAAAAGGAATAAGTATTCTAGTTAACAAATGATGCTCAAGAAGATAATAAAGGTCATATCTGCTGCTTTGTGCTCTGTTATGATTCTCCTCGGAGTCACAATAGCCATATCCAACATTACCCCCGTTGATGTAGACAAGAAGATTGTAGAACTGAATTCATACTGTCGGACGAATGGCTATAATACGAATTATGGTATTCTGGTGGATTTCGGAAAGCACACCTTCAAGAAGAGATTCTTCGTAGTGGATCTCAATAACGGAGACGTCCTTATGAAATGCTTATGCAGCCACGGCAGGGGAGGAGAAAGCACAATCTTTAGAGGGGAATTTAGCAATGTACCAGGCAGTTACTGTAGCTCTCTAGGCCACTATAAGATCGGGCGAGAAAGAAAGATGTATAAGCTGCCGGCGATGGCTTTTGAACTCGATGGCCTGGATAAGACAAACTCCAATGCCAGATCAAGGGCTATCCTTCTGCATAAGACATTCGGCCCTATGAGCCTGGGATGTGTGACTATTCCGCTGGTTAGATACAATAAGGTCGCGAAATTACTGCATTCGCAATCTGGAGGCGTTATCCTGTGGGCTTACGAATAAAGTTGCTACCTTTACATCATGTTGAAGAAGATAAAGAGATTCATCATACTGACGTTTGTCGCGTTCTGCACAATGAGCACTTCATGGGTTCTCCTTTATAAGTGGGCACCTGTGAAGTGGACTCCGTTGATGCTCAAGCGAACAGTGCAGAACATAGGCGAAAAAGACTATAAGAATACTCGAACTTGGGTTGATCTTGAGGATATCTCACCCGTCATGGTTCGAGCTGTCATGGCTTCCGAAGATGGCCGTTTCATGGAGCATTGGGGCTTTGACCTTAAAGAGCTCATCAAGATGAAGAAAGAACACAAGTCCATGGGCAAGAAGATACGCGGATGCAGTACAATCAGTCAGCAGGTGGCCAAGAACTGTTTTACATTCTGCGGGCACAGTTGGTGGCGAAAGGGATTCGAGGCATATTACACCGTCCTTATCGAACTGTTCTGGAGCAAGGAGAGGATAATGGAAGTATATCTCAATATTGCCGAGACCGGTAAAGGAGTATTCGGTGTTGAAGCTGCTGCGCAGAAGTACTTCGGACGTAGTGCTGCTAAACTTAATACTCACCAAGCCGTATCCATTGCTTGCGTACTTCCAAATCCTTTGAAACGTAATCCAAAGACAGTCAGTCAAAAGAATAAAAGCAAATATAACATCACTTACAAGAGAACTGAACAGACAGCGTACCCATTCAAAAATTAATCGCGATATTTGCAATGTAAAAATCTGAGTATGAAACGTAAGAAATTAAGAATCACAGAACAGGACTATCTCAGGGCCAACAGAAAGGCCTCAAGGCAAGAAGAGATAGAATCCCATGGTCATCCGGTCCATGGACGTGCGATGATCCACAAGTCAAAGAAGGTTTATGACCGCAACCGAATGAAGAGGGCTGCCATCAAGAGCGATGACAGCTCTTTGTTTTTTCTATAGCTTTTGCTAAATTTGTAGGTATGAGCCCGGAGATGTTTCCAGCAATGGTAGAACAGACGGATTTACATTCTCTTCTACCAATAAACACCAGATGATTATGAATAAGGAATTCAACAAGTACGCACGTCTTGAGCATGGTATCAGCTCGATGACAATGCACCGTTACCAGAGTGTTCATGATGCATATATTAATCCAACAATCATAGAGGAAAGGAAGCTGAATGTCGCATCAATGGATGTGTTCAGCCGTCTTATGATGGACAGAATCATCTTCCTTGGCGTTCCCATTGACGACGATGTCGCAAATATCATTCAGGCCCAGCTGCTTTTCTTGGCGTCAACCGATGACAGCAGCGACATCTCGCTGTATATCAACACACCAGGTGGCCAGGTACATTCAGGATTAGGAATCTATGACACCATGCAGCTGATTGCTCCGGATGTGGCTACTATCTGTACCGGTATGGCAGCATCAATGGGATCGGTTCTTCTTTGTGCCGGTGCTCAGGGTAAACGCTCCGCATTGAAACACTCACGAGTAATGATTCATCAGCCTCTCGGTGGTGCTCAGGGTCAGGCTTCGGATATCCTCATCGCAGCTCAGGAAATAGAGAAGACCAAGAAGGAACTCTACACAATCATTTCCGAGCACTCAGGACAGCCTCTTGAAAAGATTTACGCTGATGGTGACCGCGACTTCTGGATGACTTCACAGGAGGCGTTGGAATATGGAATGATTGACGAGATTTTAACAAAGAGGAAATAGTTATGGGTAATTTCATGCATCAAAGAAGATGGCTCACAAAGCCTTCATGGCTTGATTTTGCATGTATTGCAATCGGATGGGGTGCTTTACTAGGATATTTTGCTTTCACCGTAGAAAAATGGTGGGGGATTATAGTTATTGCCATCTTATATGTAGTGATTGTCTATAGTGCATACAAGCATGTTAAGGCATATCAAGACAGTAAAAAGAATGACCAATAACCTCTATATATCATGAGTTACTTCGGTAAAAAATGGCAAAAGGATCCCACATGGGGAGATTTTGCACTATTGGTTCTATTGTGGGGATATTTGTTTATTCCAGCCATCATTTGCTTCAGGCGCGTATGGTGGGCCTTGCTTTTATCTATAGTTGGATATTCTATTGTCATTTATCTTGCTTACAGACATGTAAAGCTTCATAAGAATGTACAGACAGCGAAAACGTCTGATAATAACTTCGTTGGATAGACAACTATTGCCTTTCATTCAAAAATTATCAAAATTTAAATACTTTTGAGTGAAGTATTATCACATAAGTCGCTGATTATTAAGATAAAAAGCCCGTCTTTTTAAGCTCTCACTCCCCCTAAAAAACTCGTTACACAAGATTCATTATGTTAACGTGCTCCTGTAGAAATGTTAACAATGTACCAGCCTATGAAAGTAGACACGAAAAAACATCTGGTCTTTTCAGACCAGATGTTGTGTTTATATAGTAGTGATTATAGATTCTTGTAAGACTCCGCTGCCTTGGCGAGTTTATCCTGAAGCTTAACGCGCATGTATGACGGCTCAACGATCACGGCCTTGTCTGCATACGAAGCGAAGCGAGCGTAAAGTTCTTCATTTTCTCTGCATTCAATCGAGAAGAATGTGTGATCACACAAGCTAGGATACTTTTCCTTATACATAGCCTGCGACTCGGAGTCAAGCTCTATCTGAGTGGTATGCAGCCATTTTGTCCTGACATAATCGACAGACTCCTTCCTGACTGCAAAATAGATATCCTCCACTTCTTTACTCTGATCGAGTGTAACTCCTATTATTTCATCGAATCTTGCCTTGAGATCGACAGGCGTTTCGATATAGACTTCATCTTCCACATAGTCAAACTTTTCAGAGATTCTGTCTAAAGGAAGGTTAAGGATAAACTCCGGATTGAACGGGAACTGCTCGGTCGCCAATGGGCAGCAAAGAAGGAACCACCTGTCGTTGAACTGCTTCAACTGATATGGATGTACCTGAAAATCTCTAGGGCTCTTTCCAAAAGGAGTGTATGTTACATTGATGACCTTCTTCCTGGCAATGGCATTGAACAGTCGGCCAAGGAGTGTAGCTGGCATCTGGAGTCCTTCGTTCTTACTGAAAGAGATTACAGGCAACTCGCTGTTATCCTCCTTCATTTCAAGCTTCTTCTTCAACAGGTCAAGCCAAGAGAAGTTGTCTAGTCCTTCAAACTGGCCAAGACTCCTCATGACTTCACGGAGCACTTCCTCTTCATCAGATGTCAGTTCCTGATAGAAAAGCGGCTCGGACTGGTCAGCGTACTTTACAGTACCGCGCCCTCCGGCATTACGAATCATCTCCTTTCCGAATTCCTCTTCCAGAGCCTTGATGTCTTTCTGAATCATTCTCTTCGTTACATTCGGGCACTCCTGATTAACTTTCTTGAGAATCTGGTCTGTGGTATAATCATGATTAGGATCGGAAAGAATTCTGTCAATGATCCTGTATCTCTTCAATGCGTCTTTATTTACTGGCATAAGCTTGTGATTTACGTTTACAAAAATAAGACATTAAAACGAATTATTGGTTCGTTGAATAAAAATATATAGATTAACAGGTAATTTCTTCAAACTGATAGCATACAGATGGGACTAACCTCGGATCAAGTTCGCCGAAAACACAGGTCTGGCGATCTGTGATTATATCCTTCATAATATCATGAGAGTGCTCGTCTGAATAATCCTCAAGGGTAAACACCTCATTGTCCACAAATATTCTGAACTTCTTCTCTGAGATTAATCGCTTGAATTCATCCTCTGTTATTTTATGAAGCTGAATCACTTCACTTCCACTCATTATGCTGCAACAATAAATTGAACACCCTACTTGCTTTACAAATAAACGGCTCAATTCATTGAATGAGACTACTTGAACACCATACTGGTGAGTTATTTTATAGTATCTGTCCTGAGTGCTATCAATTGTATAATCAATCTGCACGATATCTCCGGATACAATCTTCCTATTGAGGACGGACTGAATAAAATTGTTTGTATTCTGCATAGATAAGCTTTTAGCTTTTTCGATGATGCAAAAGTAGGGCATCAATGCGAAATCAAAGTTCGCGGTTATTCTTATGAAACTTTAAATGGGACTCTAAGGCATTCAAACAGATAAAATCCGTATATTTGCATAAATGTGACTACGATGGAAACACCAACACGCGATCAGATCAAGCAGGCGCTTAAAGATGACCTGAGGAAGATGAAGGGACTTGACCATGGCATCAAGATAGTGACTCTCCAACAGGAGGCGCTAGCATATAGTTTATCACTTGCACTTGACTATTACGATAAGACCCATACACTTTCAGAAGAAGCGAAGGAGTTCATCTTTATGGAAACGGCTCTCGCTATGCGCGAACTATATCCCGGTCTTTACGGCATCGGCGAGATGGGAGTCATGAGGAATCAGTACTACGAAATATTGGACGATATAAATGTCGCAAGAAAAGTCGTTGGTCACTACTATTCCCAGCTTGACATCATATCGCAGCCTAATGCACAAGGTGGTACCAAGATCACCTTCATCTCTTCACGACATATACGTGTGGAAAACTACAGTTCACCTTACCCTAACCAATGGGCTCCGACATATGTGCAGAGAGACATTTTTCTGCATTATACCAATTTAGGCAAGACATTGACTATTGAGATCAATCCGTCGCTTACTGCCAAGAGAGCCACTTTGGTTCAGGACAAGAATGACATACTTACATATATCGGCGATGACCCTGACTTCCGATTTGAGATAGAGACCAAACCGGACAATACCATTCGCAGGGTTTCGCTTTTCAGGGAAGATAAAGACTTGGAACTTAGGTTTTTGGAGTAATGTTACGTCCGGATTACAAACAATATATTGATTATCTTCAGTCACGTGGTGTAGACAGGCTATATCACGTTACGTCTCGTGCCAACTGGGATTCTATAAGGAGATTAGGCCTCTACTCTGTGGAGCTTCTGAAAGATAGAGGGATTCTTGGTTATCAATCCTATTCAGATACAATCTCACGACTGTGCGATGAATCTATTGGTGCCCACAGATATATTCATCTGTCATTCTCTCCCAATCCTGTTTTCCTTGAAACCGGTAAGAAGGCAGGAACAATAGATGAAGATTATATTGTACTAGAGATTTCTTTGGATGTGCTCAAAGACAACGACACAGAGTTCGCCAATATGAATCTCCACCATCGCGATGTAATTCGTGGTGGATCGATGGAAGTCCTTCATGCTCTCAACATCGAGGCTGCAACAGCATCTGACAGGAATCTCATCAGACCAGGAGACAGGATCTTTTGTCAGGCAGAAGTTCTTGTTCAGAGGAATATTTCCCCAGAGCTTATCCTTAACAGAAAAGAGATCGACAATCAGGTATATGACATCAAGCTAGGTGACTCCTTCAAGCGTACACCAATCGTTCTGCTTATTGACCAGCTGGTTACAATGGGAGACCGCTTCGTGATGAACGGTCAGGTATTTCCGAGCGTATCCAATGCAATTGAGATTTTTGTCAACAAGTTCCTCACTCAGGTAGCCATGTCATTCCACAATGGAGGGAACCCCCAGAATCTTTACGATGTAGCTGTATTTGGGACATCCGACAATGGTGTGGTTCCACTATGGAACTCCAGGAGGATGGATGTGTTCAAGACTCACGACTACAAGGCAGAGCCGTTTGTAAGCGCAGAAGAGTTGTATCAGATTTACACAGGCAATCTCTTCGGTGGAGAAAAGAATTGGATTTATACTGGTCATAACGCGTGGAAAGGATCGCTCATAGAGTGTCTTCAGACAGTAAAAGGATACCTCCAAGATTGGCTCGACCGCAACAGCGGCAACAACAATCCTCCTGTGGTCGTATATATGACTGAAGGTGGTCATATCAAATATGAGGCTCAAGCTTTCGTAAGGGCATGCTCTGAGATTCGCAGCCTTCAGACCAGGGTTGGCAACACCGTCCTTTGGCAGATCGAGTATTCGCCATTCCACAGTGACAGTCTGGTCCTTCCTACCGACATCGATGTGCAGGGCCTCGATCCTACAGGACATTTCATGTACCAGCAGTCAAGTGAACTCCGTGATATCCACAATCCGCTGATTGAGGAACTGGCTTCCAATAAGGACATGACCTCGCCACACAGAGCCATGGCTGTAAACATTGATCTGAATATACTGACGCCTCTGATATTGGGACAGACAACAAATGACTAGTTCTGTCCTGCTGCTTTGATAGCCTCATAGAAGGACATAAGTACCATCAGGATGAGTTCTATACCCCTCTGGCTGTTCACCACTTCCATGCGGATACCCAGATTTCCGTTGTGGTCATACAGTACGCCTTTGTCTGCCAATTCTTCTAGCAGATGCAGCATCTCGTCCTTAGCGAACAGGCTACCGGCATCTGCGACCTCCTTTCTGTAGTACATGTCGGAACGAGTAATCGTCTGGCTCGATTCATCCTGTCTCACCGGATGAATAAAGCTGTTCCTGATCTGGATCATCTGTCTTGTCACATGCATCATGCCGTCATCAAGTTGCCTGCACAGCTGAAGATAGATAGCAGAAAGCCTGTCAAACTGCGAGAACCGCTCCTTGGTTTCCTTGTTCGAGGCCAGATGATACAGGTATCCATTCTGCCTCCGGCACTGTGACTGCGTTCGGTTCTGATCGAATCCGACACACATTTTCTTTTCTGCCTCGTTGACCTCGGTCAGATGCGACGCAAATATCTCCAACACCTGCTCTGCAGCGATGAATGCATATTTGTACATATTAGGCGTAGTGGATATATCAGCCAGGTTAAAGGCGATCTGCAACTGTAGATACACCTCTTCCAGCATCCTTGAATACGGTGAATCTATACCACTCTGACGAAGTTCCTCAATATGCCCTGAGATATCGTTAATGAAGGAATAGTATCTGGTCAGATAACCTCTCTCAAAGCATCTGTTCACATCCGATATGAATGAAGACAAGTTTCTCTCGGAGAAGTACTCCGGCAGCTTCAGCGAAGGGGACTCTTTGATATAGTATCCGTTAGCTCCCGCATCGGGATTCAGCAGCGCCTTGAAGTTCCAAGCCTTATTGGATGCGGTAAACATTATCACCTGTCTTCCTTTATTCACCGCCTTGATCTTCTTAAGGACCTTCATTCCCGAGAAGTCCTCGGTCCTGAATATATATTCCTCCTTGGAACCTCCCAAACGCAGGTCAAGCAGATACAGGTCGTATTCTCCGAAGAGGATCTTCTGCTGGTTTTCGTACGAATAGTCCTCGAATTCCGTGATTTCCTGCGATATGACATCGAAGGCATCATATCCGACAAAGATATTTTTCAGCGTATCCTCCCAGCCCTTCTGGGCTCTGTCATCAATGAGAAGTATCTTCTTTCCTTCTGCATCAATGCTTCGCTCCGTCATGTTGTCCGCCACCTTTCCTCGGAAAAGAAGCGTCTGCAGGTCCTGTGTGGATGCGGTGACATATTTCATATAGAGGTCTTTCTTTATCACCTCCAGCTCAGGGTACTCTCCCCTCTCGATCTCCCCACCGCAAGCCAGCCTGTACATTACACTGGCACCCCATTGGTTCGCCAGGTCATGGCCTCCCAGTTCATCAGGGGCAGCCACCTGAATCCTGTTCAGAAATCCCTTTACATAGTTCTCCGGCTTTATTGGTTTGCAGAACGGAAGAACCTTTTCCAATTCAGCGAGTCTGCTGATATAGACACCTTCAGTTGAAAGAACATCGATATCGTCGTGATATCCGTGAGGATGGAGAAACGAACGCGGGTTAAGCTCGGAGATAAGGATGATGGGGCACAGTGCCGTCGTACCAAGGCTCTCGACCGAAAGACGTACATGTTTGGCCAGACGCAGACACAAGCTCCTGTCCTTATCAGCATCAAGAACCAGCATCCCGACATTCCCCTTAAGTGAAGATGTCAGGAAGTCATGAATCTCCCTGTCATTCCTGAGTGATTGCGAAGGAAGCGGGATTATACATGTCTCATGTCCGTCCAGACCGGATGCTATGTCACTATTCCCAATGATGTATATTGGTTCCATATACGATGAAGCTTTCAATGATTCCGTTGATGTTTCTCCTTAATGTCCTCGCAGAGATTCTCCCCTGCTCTATCAACTGCATTAGTGTCGCGTATTCCATCTCGATATTCGGGCGGGCACTGTTAATCACATACATCATATCCGCAGCTGAAAAGTCATCAAGACTTATGATGTCATCGTCTGCCTTTGTCCTGTTGGATGTAAGTATGCGACTACCGCTTTCGGTAACCTTCTCGACTTCCACACCTGCGCCATATAGAAGGAGATCGATCTTTGCTTCTCCCGACGATCTTCTGTTCTCCAGGAACGAGGATAGACGGGAGTAGAAGACTGATTTCTTGTACGCCTCGATAAGGTTCTTGTAGTCTCTATCGATCTGTGGCTCCGGCCTGTCTTCATCACTGAAGAGGATGAGAGGAACTTCGTCTCCGTAATCCGCGATATCATTT
>JAEIGA010011982.1_pt1 | contig 13150 bp, 14 predicted proteins | sample 9270691 | NCBI WGS metagenome assembly JAEIGA01 (sample SAMN17057246, study PRJNA624740) | gut metagenome | biome: biome; isolation source: fecal sample | host: Bos grunniens | place: China: Xizang | collected 2019 | reverse complement strand
CCCTTGAATTGATCTCCATGTTGGAGTTCTTCTACGATATATTCTTTGTCGCAGAAAGTATATGTAGAGCCTGCACTACGTGCAGAGCCGAAAAGTCTAAGTTGAGAAACTGGGAACTGACGTTCCGCTAGAATATTTAGTAATTCTTGTCCCACAGCGCCTGATGCGCCCACAATTGCTACATTCATAATATCTGAATTATTCGGTTATTGTGCGTGAATAGTGCGTCTATTGTGCGTCTATTGTGCGTAATTGATAGTCAAAATAAGGCTGCCAACATATGTTGGTCAGCCTTATAAAGTAATTAGAGAAGTGTGATTGTCAAATCCTCACCCTCGGTGAAAGATACTTTACCCTCGCGAGCCAACCAACCCAAAGCAAGATAAAGTTCATCATTTTTCAATTTGGTAGCTTTCTTCAAAGCCTTAAATGTGAGAGCACCACCTTGTAGTGCATTCCAGATCAAACCTGCGTTCTCACCAATTTTAGTTGTAATCATAATACCTTAAAAAATAAAACAGTTAATTTATATATAGCGACTCACGTCGCATCTTGTTGCGTTAAATAAGATTAGAGTTTTTGAACAAAAGACAAGCATTATGTCCTCCAAAACCAAAGTTATTACTCATGGCATAACTGATTTCTCGTTCTTGTGGCTGATTAAACGTGAAGTTCAACTTATAGTCAATATTTGGATCAACATCATCCGGTTCGTGATTAATCGTTGGAGTAACCACATTATTTTTCATAGAGAGAATAGATATAATCGACTCTACTGCGCCCGTTGCACCTAACAAATGTCCTGTCATTGATTTAGACGATGTGATATTTAATTTGTATGCATGCTCACCAAATACATGCATAATAGCTTTTACCTCAGCTATATCTCCAAGAGGAGTTGATGTACCATGAGCGTTGATATAATCCACTTGGTTAGGTGTAATTTCGGCACATTGGAATGCCATTCTCATAGCTTGTACTGCTCCTCTGCCCTCAGGATCAGATGCTGTCATGTGATATGCATCAGAGGTCATACCCACTCCGACTAACTCTGCATATATATTTGCTCCACGAGCAAGAGCATGCTCATACTCTTCAAGTACTAAGGTTCCTGCACCCTCACCCAATACAAATCCATCTCGTGAAGCAGAAAATGGTCGACATGCAGTCATTGGCGAATCGTTTCGAGTAGAGATAGCATGCAAAGCATTAAACCCTCCTACTCCAGAAACCTCAACAGCAGCCTCGCTGCCACCTGTGATTATGATATCAGCCAATCCTAAGCGAATTTGATAGTACGCATTAGCTATAGCATGTGTAGAACTTGCACAAGCAGAAGTGGTAGCGTAGTTGACCCCTTGAAAACCATATCGCAATGCTATCATGCCAGATGGCATACTAGGAATAATCATCGGAACAAAAAACGGACTAAATCGTGGTGTCCCATCTCCAGCTCCATAATTAGCAATATTCTCATCCATCGTATGAACACCCCCCATACCACAACCATAAATGACACCACATCGAGTCAAATCCTCTTGAGCTACATTTATTCGTGCATCTTGTATGGCTTGTTCAGCAGAATGTATTGCGTAGTGGATATTCCTATCGTATCGACGAATTTCCTTAGGATCAAACAATGATGATACATCTAGATTCTTAACTTCACACGCAAAACGTGTTTTAAACTTTGAAGCATCAAAATGTGTAATCTCACCTGCTCCACTTTTAGCTAGGAGCAAGTTATTCCAAGTGGTAGCAACATCATTCCCCAAGGGAGTTACCATACCCAAACCAGTTATTACAACACGCTTAGAACCCATATACACAAATATACCGAGCGAGTCTGTAGGATATCCTACAAACTCGCCATATTAGAATTCTTCTACAAAATTATGCTTGAAGTTTCTCAATGTAAGCAACTACATCTTGAACAGTGTTGATCTTAGTTGTATCCTCATCTGGAATAGAAATACCGAACTCTTTCTCGAATTCCATGATCAACTCTACAGTGTCAAGAGAATCAGCGTTGAGGTCTGCTGTGAAGCTAGCATCCAAAGTAACTTGTGACTCCTCTACGCCCAATTTATCTACGATAATTGCTTTAACTTTTGATTCAATAGCTGACATAATAATTTGTAATTAATTAGTTATTATTTAATATTTTTCTTTCTCTTTTTTTAAAATCGACTGCAAAGTAACTACTTTTTTTTGGAATATGCAAATTTTTTAACAAATTTGTGCTCTTCACGACTAATTTTGAGCGAAATTTCACCAATTCTTGCCCCAGCCTTACCAGTCTGAACGAGCAAAACTGAATCACCAACTAGATTAGTTACATACAAATTTTCGACAATTTTATGGGTATGTGCACCTATAATAACATCGATATTTTTAGTCTTCTCCGCCAAATCCATATCAGATGCTTGACCATGTGCTCCAGGATGTGTACCTTGATGGCTTAAACATATCACTACGTCACATTTTTCATCCTCTTTTAGTATATTAGCCATATTTTGCGCAGTAGAAACAGGATCTAAATACTTAATTGGAGCAAAATTTTTCTCAGCTATCAAACCATCTGGATTAACTCCAAGGCCAAAAACTCCCACACGAAGACCAGAACGCTTGATGACTGTATATGGTTTTACCAATCCCTCTAGTGGCGTTCCAGTTACATCGTAATTAGAACATACAATAGCGAATTGAGCCAATTGCAAGGCAGCAGCTAAGGTGTCTACACCATAATCAAACTCATGATTGCCAAGTGTAATAGCATCATAGCCCATAGTATTCATCGCATGCACCTCAATACGACCGTGATAGAAATTGTAATATGGTGTACCTTGAGAAAAATCACCAGCATCAAATAATAAGATATTCGGATCGTTGCTGCGCATTTGCTTGATAAATCCGATTCTGCGTGCATAACCTCCACAAAACGCATCACGCTTACCAAACTCAAGTGGCTCTACCTGAGAGTGGGTATCGTTGGTATGCAAAATAGTAAGATTATATTCCTCGTTAGTTGTACAAGATACCCCAACAAAGATAAAAATACATACGACTAAATATTTAAAAACGTTTTTGTATATCATCATAGCCTATAATAGATAAAATAGTTTGTCCATTTGGAAGATGTCGAGATGGATTATCAGTCATAAACCTATTTACAAGGTCACGCATCTCTACCTCTGTTAAAGGCTTACCTTGCGGAATAGCCATTTGACGAGCTAAACATAGTGTCATCGTTTCTTGCCACTGAGCATTGATAGAGTTTTCTGTATCTTGTACATCATGTATAACTTGCAAGAGGGTTTCCACCGGATTCTTCTGTCCTAACATGGCTGGGACTCCGTTTATGGTATATGCTTGTGGAGAAAACTGCTCTAATGAAAATCCTAATTTTTCTAAATCTGGCAAGATTGTTTGCAAGGTATCCCAGTCATCATCTAACAACTCAATTACCTCAGGGAATAGCAAGGATTGAGTAAGCGTTTGAGCATTATCCAGTTGCTCCTTCAACTCCTTATATAGTATCGCCACATGCGCGCGATGCTGATGAATGAGCATTAATCCTTGTTCAACTGTCGCAAGAATATAGCGGTTATTACATTGCACCAAAGGCGTTGTGTCTGCAATTTGCGGAGTATCGAATAATGCAGAATCTACATCTTTAATACCCGATTCTCTGCTAACCATCTCACTACTTGTATATAGTTTCTCCCAACCAGTAGACACATTGCTACGAGTTGTATGGGCTTTAAAAGGGTTATAGCTAGGATCAACCTGCAAAGTAGGTGCTGCAATAGGCATTGCACCTAGAGGAATAGTAGGGATATCTAATTTTGTAGAATTATTAAAATCTAATGATGGTGCCACATTGAATTTACCTAATGCCTCCTTAACAGCTGCTAACAAAATTTGGAATATAGCTTGCTCATCTGCAAACTTAATCTCCGTTTTCGTAGGATGTATATTGACATCTATAGCATTAGGATCGATATCAAAGTAGATAAAATAAGACGGAGTATGTTCAGGTAATAACAATCCTGAATATGCAGTCATAATTGCTTTATGAAAATAAGAATGACGCATATATCGCCCATTAACAAACATGAACTGTTGACTATTCTTACCAACAGTTTCAGGTTTGCCAATGAATCCAGAAATATTGACTAATTCAGTATCGGTAGAGATATCCACCAAATGACTAGTATATGGCTTAGAAGAATGACCAAAGACAGCCTCAATGCGTTGTTTTAACGTGCTCGGCGTCAAGTCAGAAAGAATCTCATCATTATTTACAAAAGTAAAATGAATATGAGGATATACCAATACAATGCGATTGTATTCAGCTAAAAGATTTCTTAGTTCGGTTTGGTCGGTCTTCAAAAACTTACGTCGCGCAGGAACATTATAAAATAGGTTCTTAACACGAATATTTGTTCCAACAGGACATTGTACCATTTCTTGTCCAACCACCTGCGATCCAGCTATCTCAATTCGAGTTCCGACCTCATCATCCGCACGACGTGTTAATAATTCAACCTGTGCAATGGCACAAATACTAGCTAAAGCCTCTCCACGAAATCCCATTGTTCGTAATTGGAACAAATCAGAGGCTTGGGCGATTTTGGATGTTGCATGACGCTCAAAAGCCATACGAGCATCAGTTGGACTCATTCCTTTACCATCATCAACCACCTGCAAGAGTGTTCGACCTGCATCGCGTACAATAACACGGATATGTGTAGCCCCAGCATCTAATGAGTTCTCAACAAGCTCTTTTAAACAAGATGCAGGACGCTGAATCACTTCACCGGCAGCAATTTGATTGGCGACACTATCAGGTAAAAGATGAATAATATCGTTCATAGTAGGTAGTTAAAGGCAAATATAAGTAACAATAACAACGCTATCCAAAAAGCAAGTTTGGATTTACGTTGATTAGAGTTAGATCTTTTGTGCGTATTCGCTTCATGAGCTTCACGAAACGAACCACGATGAAGACGCGCAAGTTTATCCTTGCGCGCCTCCTTTTCTTTATCGTAGTAAATGGGGCGATAGTCCCACCCACGTGGTTTTGGTACTTTTGGAAAAAGTATTGACATTATTTAACAATTTCAAGGAATTTCTCGTCTGCTACGTATTTAGCAAACTCGATATCCTTTTGAGCCTTAACCTTCATTGTGGCATCGCGTTGAACTGCGAGTGCAAGGTTAGCATATACTGTCTCACGATCGTTGGTACGTGCACCAATAACAGCTGCAAGATATGCAGTAGTTGCATTTGGATTCTCTACCTTAGCCAAAGTTTGACGTGCAGTAGCATAATCCTCGTCTACGATTTGTTGAACAGCTGCATTGTTAGATGCAGACTTACCATAAGCATTCTTAGCTGCGGTATACTCACCCTTCATGGTGTAAAGTGTACCCATAGCTACGTTCAATTGACCCTCGGTGCCAGCTGCCTTACCAAACAACTCCTCTGCCTTATCCAAATCGCCAGCAGCCATAGCAGCAATACCAGCATTGTAGTTAACATCTGCATTAGCAGGAGCCAATTGGAGAGCTTTTGCATAACTATCACGAGCCTCAGCTACTTTACCTTGACCAAAGTAGATAATACCCAAGTTATTGAAACCGCGATAATCATTTGGATAGAGTTCTGTAACCTTTTGGTAAACAACAAACTTATCATCAGCGCTGTTGAACAAAGTAGCTGCGTAGAGCAACTCTTCTACATTCAAAGCAGCAGGATCCTCTTTAGCTAGAGAAGCGATCTCCTCATCAGATTTACCGATTAAATCTGTAGTCAAGATCAAACGACTACGACGGAGAGCTGGCAACACCTCGTCTGCAATAGTTTGGAACACAGCGCTGAGGTTCTTGATTTGTGCCTCACGCTCCTCTGGATCAGTGTACATGCTGAGCACACGCAAAACCAATTCTTTATCTTGGATATTGCTAGCCTCCATAGCCTTTTGGAAACCTTCCCAGTCCTCAACTGTAACGCTAGATTCAATAGTAGCATCAACCTCCGCTTTCTTAAGTTGCTTTTGGAGATATTTTTCTGCCTTCTCTTGACGAGCAGCAGACAACTTAGCATTCAACTCCTCTTCACCATCTGGAGATGCATAACCAACAACTTCAATTTTATTGATAGCCTTGTTAACAGTTGTATCTGCATCCTTGATAGCAGCTTGCAAGTTAGCCATCTCCTCTGATTTCAACTCAGAGTTACGCAACGCTGTTTGTTGGATCAAGAAACGGATATCAGCCTCTTGGGTCTCTTGAATGATACGTTGGAATTTATCAGCTGTTACTTGTGGTTTAACATCCTCAGCTTTTGCCAACTTAACGGTAGAGATAACACCATCAGCAACTTTCATTTCAGGAATTTCTACAACTTTCTTTCCGTTGGTAGCTTTGAATCGCAAAACCAATTTAGATTTTGCCATTTCTGGTACATAGTCAAAAGAAGTTTTGATACGGAACTTTCCGCCCTCTTTGTAATACACAGTTGAACCATTTACTTTTGCTTTTTCGCCAACATAAGTCACAGTTTTTCCTACTGCTTCACCACCCTCGTATACCAATACTGGGGTAACCTCCAAAACAGCTTTTTTAGAGAATTTCTTCACAGGGAAAGTACCGGTAATGCTGGCATCAACTTTGTCGCCAACAACAACCAATGGACTTGGATTTACGGTAACTTGCTCAGGTTGAACAGCAGTACCGCAACTGATCAGCATTGCGATAGCAAATACCGATACTAAGATGAGTGATTTTTTCATACTTTTTTCTATAATTTTTTAATGTTTATATTTCGTTTCTACAAAAACTATGCTATAGGCACAATTTATCGGCTGCAAAGGTACAAAAATATTTGCAAACACACAAATTTATATATATTTTTTTAGATTTTTTTTGTATTTTGGAGATTTATTTGTACCTTTGTGGCGGTTTTATTCATAAAAAACACAAAATACTATGTCTAAAAAACATTTTTCTATACTACTACTCAGTTCGTTATCATTCATCGCTTGTGGACCAACAGAAGAACAATGTGCAGAAAAATTATTGCATGAAGCACACACCCTTGTAGACAATGGTTCATGGAGACAAGCTATGATAGTCTTGGATTCTATTCATAACACATTTCCACGTTTGGTTGCCCAACGACGACAAGCCAAAGCATTATCAGATTCCATTATTTACTTAGAAGCTAAACGTAGCCTCGCATACACAGATACACTACTTCCACCACTATTGAATCAAGTGGATAAATTAATCAAAAATTTTCGCTATGAGAAAAACGAAAAATACGAAAATCATGGCAGATATGTACATCGCTTATTAGTAACAACAAGTAATACTTCTCGCAATTTTATCCAAGCATATGTTAGGGATGATCGAGAAACTATTGTCAAGAGTTATTATTTTGGTAATAAGGCAGTTGGACAACGCGCTATTGTACTTCAAGCGGATGGTGAAGAGCAATTATTCTCAGGAAGTAATCATCATTTTGAATCAGCAGGTCATCATGAAATTATGACACTTGAAAATGACCCTGCTCTTGCCTTGTTAAACTTCATTAGTGCCCATCAAGATGCTAGGATTCGCATCGAGGGAAGAGCCGAACAGCCACATCACTCATGGGCATACTACCTCAACGATAAAGAAAAAGAAGCCTTATCGTGCACATATCAGTTAGGATGGCTAATGAAAGATATTAAACGTGTGGAGCAAATGCAAAAGGTTGCAAACGCTCAGATATTAAGATACGAACAAAAAAAAGAAGCAAAATAACACATTTATTTGTGTTATTACAAAAAAAGCAGTACCTTTGTACCCAAAATTACTTAACTTTAAACTCTAAAAACTAAACTCTATAACGACAAATGAGTATTTTACAAAATATGACAGCATTGAAACTGCTGCAATTAAAAGCATTTAAGTTTCAATTAAACAACCCTTTTAAATGGGCGAACGGTTGGTTAGCTCCATTGTATTGCGACGATCGAAAAGTATTATCTTATCCTAAGATGAGAGACTTTATTCGATTGGAACTAGCACGTACCATTGCAGAATTGTATCCAGATGCGGATGTTATTGCAGGTATTGCTACTAACGCCATTGCGCATGGTGTATTGGTTGCAGAACAATTGAGTCTTCCATTTGTATATGTCCACCCTACTCCTAAAGATCACGGATTAGAAAATCAAATTGAAGGAGATCTACGCCCAAGGCAAAGTGTTGTCATCGTGGAAAACCAAGTTAACACAGGTAATAATTGCACTAAGGTGGTAGAGGCCTTACGCAATAATGGATGCAACGTATTAGGTGTTGTGACTATTTTTGACTACGAATTTCCTACTACACAGCGTAAATTATCAAAACTAGAAGTAGATCTAACCTCTTTAACCAATATGGATACAGTTCTTCATCAAGCATTTTGTATGGGTATGATTACTCAAGATGAAAAAGACTCTATCAAAGAATGGCAAAAACATCCTTCTAAATGGAATAAATAATGGCTGAAATTAAATACGAAAGCAAAATAGGACAGATCAATGCAAATGCAAGTGACGTATTTGCAGTGCTAACTAACCTAGAGAATCTGCAACGATTTGCAGATATGATTCCTCAAGATAAAATTAAAGATCTTGAAATCACACGCGACAACATACGATTTAAGGTTGAGGGATTGGCAACAAAAATTAGCATCGGTATTGTAGATCAAGAGGAAAACAAAATGATTAAATACGGAGCAGAGAATATCCCTATTCCCCTGAATGCATGGATACAACTCAAACAGATGGAGGAACATGATACTCGTATGAAAATTACCATCAAGACAGACATGCCTGCTATGTTCCGAATGATGATAGATAAAAAAATGCAAGCTGGACTTGATCAAGCCGTAGATATGCTTTGCCAAATAAAATACTAAAATTCTTATTAAAAAACATACATACAAATGGGAAAGAAAAAACGCCACCATCGTATTCACCGTGAAGGTAGAGGAATTATAGCATGTATTACTTTATTGATATTTGCCATAAATGTTCCTGTATTCCTTTTATCACCAAGTTGGATTCTAGCTATAACAGTACTTTTATCTGCTGTATTACTAGTCTTTGTAACATATTTCTTCCGTAATCCAATGCGTATATTGGAAGTACAAGACCCTAATTTACTTATTGCTCCTGCAGATGGTCGCATAGTTGTTATTGAACCAACAATGGAAAACGAATATTTCCATGAAAAGCGTCTACAAGTCAGCATCTTTATGTCACCATTCAATGTACATGCCAACTGGTATCCTATTGAGGGAACAGTTCTTGTGTCTGAACACCAAGATGGTTCGCACAAAGGTGCGTGGCTGCCTAAATCTAGTACTGAAAATGAGCGCTCATTAGTCGTTATTGAAACACATAATAAAGTGCAATTAGCTATACGACAGATTGCTGGAGCTATGGCTCGTCGTATCGTGACCTATGCCAAAGCAGGTGGCAAAGCACATCGCAACGAACATTTTGGATTTATCAAGTTTGGCTCACGCGTAGATCTATATCTACCACTTGACACCGAAATTTTTGTCACAATGGGTGAGCATGTTAAAGGAAACGAAACTATTATAGGTAGAATTAATCAATAATACAATCATGGAAAAATTCGAGAAACTTTTTGCCGAATATCCTTTTACTATGTCGGACAATGCAGTAAAAGAGGCTGCAACAGACATCTTAGCAAAACACTTTGATGAAAATAACAATATAGAAGTATGGAAACAATGTTTGCATAGCATTGATCTCACAACTCTCAATGGCGAAGATACCACAGAAAAAGTAGAAAAAATGGCACAAGCTGTCAACGAGTTTGAAGATCATTTTCCAGAGATTCCAAATGTAGCAGCAATGTGTGTATATCCTGCCTTGGTACAAACTGCTGCAGATACTCTTACTGAATCTATCGGTATAGCAGCAGTAGCAGCTGGTTTCCCTGCTTCACAAACATTTATTGAAATCAAAGTGGCAGAGGCTGCAATGGCTGTTGCTGCAGGAGCTACCGAGATCGATATTGTTATCTCAATAGGAAAGTTCCTTGAGGGAAATTATCAAGAGGTATTTGACGAGATATCCGAAGTAAAAGCTGCTATCCAAGATGCACACCTTAAGGTAATTCTTGAGACGGGAGCACTGAAAACAGCAGAAAATATCTACAAAGCTTCTATTCTTGCTATGGCAGCAGGTGCAGACTTTATCAAAACTTCTACTGGTAAAGTACCTGTTAATGCTACTCCAGAAGCTACATATATTATGTGTCAAGCTATTAAAGCATGGAAAGAAAAAACAGGAGTAAAAGTATGCTACAAACCTGCTGGTGGTGTGAGCACAACTGCAGAAGCTGTTCAACATTATACATTGGTAAAAGAAATCTTAGGAGAGGATTGGCTAAATAATGAATCGTTCCGTTTTGGCGCTAGCCGACTAGCGAATAACCTTCTTACTAGCATTACAGGTACAGAAGTTAAATACTTTTAATCAACATTAAATATAAACAAAAAGAGAGTCAATAATTGACTCTCTTTTGTTATTTTCTTATCTTTATTCACCTTGTGTCCGAGATGCGTAAGCATCAACTATGCGTTGTACTAAATGATGGCGAACAATATCTTTCTGCGTAAACTCAACCATCGCTATTCCACGAATATCCTTCAAACGTTCTATTGCATCCTTTAAGCCTGATTTTTGACTAGCTGGCAAATCTATTTGCGTCAAATCACCAGTAACGATCATTTTACCATGAACACCCAAACGTGTGAGGAACATCTTTAATTGAGCAGTTGTAGTGTTTTGAGCTTCATCTAATATAACGATCGCGTCCGCGAGTGTGCGCCCGCGCATAAAGGCCAAAGGAGCAATTTGTATTACTCCACGTTCCATATACTCGTTGAGTTTTGCACCTGGAATCATGTCTTGTAGAGCATCGTACAGCGGTTGTAGATATGGATCTATCTTCTCCTTCATATCTCCCGGAAGAAAGCCTAATTTCTCACCGGCTTCAACAGCTGGACGGGATAGGATAATTCTTTTTACCTCACGATTCTTCAATGCTCGTACCGCTAAAGCAATAGCAGTATATGTCTTACCACTACCTGCGGGACCAATAGCAAAAAGTAAATCATTCTCTTCGTACGCGTCAACTAGAAGTTGTTGATTAGCACTACGAGCGACTATAGATTTACCATTCACACCATGCAAAATAAGGTTATCTTGTAGAAACTCACTAGGCTGCTCACCATGGAGAATTTGTAATATTTGATTTTCGTTCAGAGTATTGTTCTTAATACAGAAAGCTTCACATTTGCGTAAATTTTGCTCAAAACGAGTAATAGAAGGTTGTGAACCAATAACTTTAACTTGATAACCACGCGCCACCACCCTTACATCAGGATGTTGGTTCTTCAAGCAAAGAATATTGATATTATTCACGCCATAGAACGTTGCCGTATCTAGCGCATCATGAAGTTCTAGTATTACTTCCATTAAATAGTGAGTTGGTGGTAATTAGGTATTTGTTCTAAAAACTGGTATTCATTTGGTTTTACGGCAGCTATGATGGAGTTTTGTCCATTACATAACATTAGGTAAGGTACTTTCAATGTACGATTATAGATAGCTGCTTGATCAAAAACCTCTTGTGTAAGAGGAACTGTAGGCGCCTTAAACTCAAGAAGCATCAGCGCTTGCATTTGTTGATTATATACTATCGCATCACAACGTTTAGATTTACCAGCAACTGTAATAGGAACTTCAACAGCTATTAAGTTGTGTGAAAATCCGTACTCATCAACTAGTAATTGCAGAGTTGTTTGGCGTACTAGTTCTTCTGGCGTGAGACGAACAAATCGTCGCCTCCACGCACAAAGAACATATTGTTTACCGTTTTGAGTTCGTATATTCATCGCCTCTAAACTGTAGCCCAGAGGGCGTTCTGTAGGCACACAGTGCCGTTCTCTAAACTATTTTTGCCAATTATCTTTGAGCGATGCTGTACGATTGAAAACGAGCTTCTCGCTAGTAGTATCTGGATCTATTACAAAGTAACCATGTTTCAGGAACTGATAATTTTGACATTTAGCAATACCATCCACAACCTCAGGTGTTTTCATCTCAGCTTTAAGCGCCCCCTCAATCTTGCAGGTTGTAACCTTCAAACTTTCTGGATTGAGCAATTCACGGAAGTCACCCTCCTCAGCAGATGGATTCTCGCAAGCAAACAAACGATCGTACAAGCGAACTTCTGCCTCAACACATGAATTACATTCCACCCAATTGATAGTAGATTTTGTCTTACGGTTACCACCCTCAGTACCTGACTTAGAGTCTGGATCATAGGTTGCGTATACGGTAGTGATATTGCCATCAGCATCCTTCTCACATCCTGTAGCTTGGATGATATAAGCTGCTTTCAAACGAACCTCACGACCACCAGGGCTAAGACGGAAGAACTTCTTATCGCCCTCCTCTTGGAAATCGCCACGCTCGATATAAAGCTCCTTAGCGAACTGCATCTCACGTGTACCCAACTCTGGGTGTCCATCTATATTTTCTGCAACAATGGTTTCACCTTCACCTTCATAGTTAGTGATAACTAGTTTCACAGGATCGAAGATAGCACAAACACGTGGAGCAGTCTCTTTTAGAGTCTCACGTACTGTGTGCTCTAGTAAACCAAGGTCAATCATACCTTCTACCTTGGTATAACCAATCTTATCAATGAATGCACGAATAGCTTCTGGGGTATAACCACGACGACGGAGACCACACACAGTAGGCATACGAGGATCATCCCAACCACTCACGAGTCCTTCCTTCACCAGTTGAAGCATTTTACGTTTAGACATCACGGTATAAGTGATGTTGAGGCGGTTAAACTCATATTGACGTGGACGGTAGTCGCCTGTAATGAATTGGTCAATATAATAGTCGTACAATGGACGGTGAACCACAAATTCGAGTGTACAGATAGAGTGTGTCACGCCCTCAAAGTAGTCTGATTGACCGTGTGCAAAGTCATACATTGGATATACATTCCATGCGCGACCAGTACGGTGGTGAGGGTGAGTAGTAATGATT
>JAEIGA010011981.1_pt1 | contig 13150 bp, 14 predicted proteins | sample 9270691 | NCBI WGS metagenome assembly JAEIGA01 (sample SAMN17057246, study PRJNA624740) | gut metagenome | biome: biome; isolation source: fecal sample | host: Bos grunniens | place: China: Xizang | collected 2019 | reverse complement strand
TTTTCGCTTTATTAGTTATTTACTTTGTAATTAAAACCTATGTTAAGAAAAATAGAGAAAAACATAACTAAACAATACGGAATTATTGGCAATCCTTTGTGCCACTCTCTTTCTCCGCAGTTTTTCAACGAAAGATTTGCTGCGCGCGGATTGGCTTCTGAGTATTTAAAATTTGAGATAAGCAGTATAGAAGAGTTTCCTAATATTATAAAGGAAAACCCTATGCTTGTGGGGCTAAATGTAACTATCCCTTACAAACAAGCGGTGATACCATACCTAGACGAACTAGACGAGCACGCTAAGGCTATGGGTGCTGTGAATGTGGTGAAAGTGGAAACTCGCGAAGACGGTACAAAGTATCTAAAAGGCTATAACACAGACTGGTATGGTTTTACAGAGGCTTTTAGACCTATGCTACAAGTATTTCATCATCAAGCACTTATTTTGGGCACTGGAGGTGCGAGCAAAGCTATTGCTTATTCTCTTGACAGAATGGGCATCGCATACAAATTTGTATCTAGAAAACCTATTGAAGGTGGTTTTACATACGAAGACCTTACCGAAGAGGTGATTAAAAACTATACCATTATTTTAAATACTTCGCCTGTGGGTACTTTCCCAAATGTGAAGGAATGTCCTAACATCCCTTACAACTGCATCACAGACAGACACGTGGTATATGATTTGATTTACAATCCTATTGAAACACTTTTCCTACGCCAAGCCGAAACCTGCGGCGCCGCAATCCAAAACGGTTGGCAGATGTTCGTGAATCAGGCACTCAAGTCGTACGAGATTTGGGAAGGAATAAAATGGAGTGAGTAAGTTCTGACGCGAATAAGGTAATGCTCAAAGAAAATTAGGGTGACCTCATCGGTCACCCTTTGCTTTCTCATAGAATATTTACACCTTAAACTAGACTATTTAATATTTTGGTTGATTATTGTTTTTGCTTTTTCAAGCATATCTATTGTCTTTGTTAAACTTTTTAACGCAGCTTTAGGAGACTCTAATTCATAGCATCTTTCTATTCCATTTTCATTTATATAATAGAATTTCTTTGAATAATATACACCTTTTTTTCCATTATAATGTACATTAATTCCAGATTCTGTTCTATAGCTTATAAAATAGTCTCTTACTTTACTTTTTATCTTAGTATTTTCAAGAATCTTTTCTAATGCCAATATCATATCATCAATTTGTTCTAAATCTAGATAACCTAAAGGTTCTGCAGCTCCCTCTTCTCCTTCTCTAGCGAACCATTTTTCTGCCTCTGTTTCAAAATAGCAATATCCTATTTTTTCGTTTGTTATTAAATCGGTTGCCACTTTTACATATGCGGTAATCCCATCTTCATACATTGTTAAATGAGTATCTTCACGATAAAGAGTTGCCTTCCTTAAAAATTTTTCTGCTTTAGTTTCTTTTATAAAAGTAGACTCAGCTTCTGAGTTTTGTGCATTTGCAACTCCACACATCATTAATGTGGTAAGAATAATGAATAACTTTTTCATAACAAAATTTAATTTAGTGATTAATATATAAGTATCATTACAACATATGGTGTAAATAGTTCTACCTGTTCTGATAATATAGAAGTTATCAATTTATTTTGCGATATATCTTTTATTTCAAATGGAGCTGATTCTATAAGATTTCTTAGATAACTTGATTTTATAGCGTATCCTACATTATCTGCACCTGTGATACCACTAGAAGTTATACCTATCACTTGGCCTTCTTTACTAAAAAGTGGCCCCCCGCTATTACCTGGTTGAATAGGTGCTGAAATTTGATAAGTGGCAACATTACCTTCAAAACCAGTTTTTGAAGATATAATGCCATCAGTAATTTTAACCTCTTCACCCATCACTTGCGACATTGGATATCCCATTGTATAAATATCAGTACCAGTATTTTTAGACTCAAAAGAAATTTGATAAGGAATTTGTAATAATGGTGAAAATTTAATATCATCAATCTGCACTAAAGCAAGATCATTTATTTTATCGTAACAAAGTATTTTTGCCACATATCTATTTATTTTTAAACCATCATTTATTACTATTTCGATTTTACTTGCACCTTCTACTACATGATAATTTGTTGCTATAATATTCTCTCCAACAAAAAAACCACTGCCATTACCTTTTAACTGCACTGTATCTTGTTTTGTTGATGGAGGATTTTTGGGATATAATGATGAAACATCTGATTCATCTATATCATAAGCTGGAAAGAGTTTCATAAAACTAGTTTCCATTTGAAAAGACACATCGTAAACAGTCACCTTTCTTTCATTATATTCCAAGTACAATTCGTTAGTTGACAATGTTTTATTGTCTAGATACCACATATCAATTTTGTATATACCCTTTGATGTTGTCGGTGAAAAAGTCGCTTTTATTTCGCCTTCTGTCCAAATAGATTCATTTGATCCATGTAAATAGATTATCTGATATTGTTCTCCGTCTTTCTTTATCGCTAACTTATGACGAATAGTCCCCCAATAACGTGTATTTGAAGTTTGGAAGAAATTATATATACCTTCTACAGGTGATAATTTATGTTCTTGCCAATATTCCTTAAGTTTACGTTCATTCCATCCAGTAGAAGGGGTAGGATTTACATTGTCTTTAATTTCAATATTATATGCATCAAATCTAGGTGTTCTATATCGTCTAGACGGAGCACTTTGGTCTGCTGAACCTCCGTCAAAATGCCAATTGAAATATTTCACCCCAGCTGGAATTCTAGTAAAATAGAAAACTGCTGTTGCTTTTTTACCTTTTTGAAATCCTCTGTAGTAATTCCATTCATAATGTCCTGGGTACATTTCCCAAGGTCTATAATCACCATAAAATTCAGAACTAATTAGTTCTTTCTTTCCAAAATCACCATAAATGTAGATTGATGAATTTCGTTTATCGTATGTATGCGCATCCATACATCCTGCTCTATTATTTAAAAAAGTTACCTCACATATTATAGCTGTGAAGTCGTTATTTGAGCGAACGTCTACTATATCCCATTGTTGTCTTTTATCTGAAAAAATGGTTTTTCTAGCAAATAATGAAGTAATTGATGTTAATAAGATTAGAAAGAGTAAAATCCTTTTCATATTGTCTGATTTATGGTTAATAATCTGTTTAGTAGATTACATAAAAAAAGCGGGACTCCATTGTTGCAGTTCCGCTCTCGAGGCTCTCGCATTGCCCACAAACCAGAAACATGCAACACGAAGCCCACGCCGTATGTAGAGGTGTAGATATACACTACACCCATATATACATACCCGTAGGACATCCTTGTTGCTTTGTGTGTGGTTTGTTTTAGAATTTGCGAGATTCCGAGAACCAACTACAAAACGTCTAAAGACGCCTATTACGTAAAATCTAGCCCACCCATTTACTACACTCCCATAGCGCGACGTGGACTTGCAACAAATTTAAGGATAAATTTTAAAAACCTTTAATAAAATTATGACATTTTTTTCTAAAATATTTGCAGGTAATTATTTTATTACCTATATTTGCATTGTGATTTGATTATAAATAACAAGACATAAAGCAAAAACTTCCCTTAGGAGAGTTCTCTATCGTAACAGACGAGTTTAGACCTAAGGATTTTTATTACATTAATATTTTAACCCACTAATTTTTTTCAACTATGAAGAATTGTAAACAACCATATTTTCAAGGCACAGAGCCTGTATATGGCAAAGCTGCAAAGCGCTTACATCATCTTATTATGAATCCAACAAAGGCAAAGCCTGAAGAGTTAGAAAGGATGAAACAATCATGTATTAGACTTAATGGAGGAAATCTACTATGGTAATACAAGAATCCAATAACTACTCTGGCAGAATACGAAAGATTCAAGATGGTGAAACAATTCAATCGTTCGACTGCGGAGATCCTGAGTTGAACGATTTTCTTTTATATAGTGCCAACGATTTCAGAGAGTCGTTACTCGCAGTTTCATATATTTATGAAGAAGATAAAGATATCGTCGCTTATTTTTCTTTATCTAACGACAGTCTATCCTATTCTGACTTTATTGAAAAGAAATTATTTAATAAAATAAATAGAAGGATAAATAACTCTAAACGTATGAAACAATATCCTGCCATGAAAATAGGTAGATTTGCAGTAAATAAAGATTTAAATAAGAAAGGAATTGGCTCTAGTTTATTGGATATTATAAAATATTCCCTTGTAAATAATCCTCAATCTGGTTGTAGATTTATTACAGTTGATGCGTACAATACTGCGATAGATTTCTATCTAAAAAATGGTTTTATTATGATGAACGAATTCCAAAGTAACAGAAAGACCCAACCAATGTTCTTTGATTTATCACAAATACTATAATTTATTATTATCTTTGCAAATCATAAAACTATTATAATATGAAAGCCATCTTTAACTTATTCGATTTCAAATTTATTTTCTATGCAAATGACTATGATCCTATTCATATTCATGTAATTAAAGAAGATATTCACGCTAAATTCAGCATTAATCCTGTGGAATTAGTTGAAAATAACGGATTAAATCAATCTGAAGTAAAGCAAATAATAGAAGTAATAACAAATAATGAAGAACTAATTATGGAACATTGGAACAAACACTTTAACAACAATAGAAAATAGATGCCTTATGATGACCATTGAGAAAATTTGGATTACAGAAACAGAAATTTGGATTAGAACTTCTGATGGTCAGCAGGCGTGTGAAGAAATTTCCAGTTATCCACGCCTAAAAGTTGCCACAAAAAAACAACTCAACAATTTTACATCTGATAAATGGGGAATACATTGGGATGAATTAGATGAAGACTTATCTTTTGAGGGGTTCTTTAAGGAAAAGAAAACATCAGAATTATACGACATCTTTATGGCTCATCCAGAAATAAATGTATCTGCTGTTGCAAGACGTTTAGGAATGTCTCAGAGTTTACTTGCACAATATATTTGTGGTTCTAAGCGTCCTTCTGCGGAACGCTTAGAACTCATCAAATCTGAAATTAGACTTATAGGACAAGAACTTCTAAAAATCTAAACATCGTGTTCTACGTAGGTGAAGGTAGTCTGTCCTATCACAAACTTGTCGCCGTGATATAGGTGAATGCGTTTGTCTAGGATGGCGTGTTTGCCTTTGTAGGTGACGCCGTTTTCTAGTGGGATAAGGTAGATATTGCCACCTATCATTTTTAGCAAGGCTTGTTTTGGGGCAATGGCACTGTTTATATCCCAAGACATTTGCAAGTTGCAATCTACAGACTTACCTATTGTAACACATCTATCTACATATTGAGCATTCATCCACTTGTAAAGTGCTATTTCCATGGTTTTGATTGGACCTTCTACTTTAAGGAAGTAGCGTTCTGAATGTGGATAGTTGATAGCTAAGCTGGCTGATAGACCAATGCTATAGATTAAACAACTTACCAAAAGTAAATCTCTGGTATCTATGTGTGAGTGAGCTGAATAGTTCCAAAGGTACATAGATGCGATAGAGAACACTATAGATAGGGTTGCTCCCATTAGGGCTTTTTTAAGTTTAATATCTGTTTGGAATGATACCACAAATGCTATGATATAACCATTTAGAGCCCATGGTATCCAGTCTATGATGTAGTAATAACCTTTAAGGTTGAATGCTAAAAGTGCTAGTACTACCAATAGATATGATAAATATCCGCAAACACCTGCTACTAAAGCTTTTACAAATACTACAACTGTACGTTTGTAAAGCCATTTTCCATGACTAGAAAGCAGACTCAAGGCAAGTGTGAGACAGAAACACATAAAGAATCCAAAATATGGCGCTGCAAATACACCTGCCGTTTTATTATTGTGCAAACCAAAAACCAAGTCTCTAAGTGGATCTACCTGTGATACTGTGTCATAAACGCTATTAATTACAGTAATGTCTGAGTGAAAAATACCCAATGTAAAGAAGAACCAAGCTAGAAGACCTGCAAGTGTACCTGCCAACAGCCAATTTATATAATATGGAGAGTTTTTCTTGTCGAAAATATTTTTATCATTGTAATAGTGTTTACCTGTGGTGCATCTTCTACCATATTCTGGACATTTGTATAAGTTTTCTTTCCAACAATCAAGGTCCATTACGTGTTCGCATTTCACTACTATTTCGTCTCCTATCTCAAATGGAGTTTTGCAATAGTAGCAAGATTCTGGCACCTGAATTCCACCCCAACTCATGTTTGGTCCTGTATATTTTGTTACATATTTATACTTGAAGATACGATATTGTATGTATGGTATCACTATTTGAAATGCAACATAAATTGATAGCAATAATAGGAATGTAAACACCCCTGCTTGCATTAAGATACTATACATGCCTAGACCATTTACTATTACAGGTTTGTAAATACTACCTAGTGAATAAGCTTTAGAACCTGTAAAAAGCACTTCGTCTTCATACATGCATGTTACTTTTAGTATTCTTTCGTCGCCACGATAGATTTTGTTGTCTGGATTGGTAAGGTTGATTCTAAAATCTACCTTATTGGTTTTTCTACCTTCCAACACAGTATTGGAAATTTCTTTCATATCCAATTCTGGAAGATAAGCACCACCTGTTTGCTTGCAAATGTATGTGAAAATATCTTCTACATCATTTTCATTTGCAAACTCATCATCCTTTTCTTCGTTTAAGTTTACATAACAGAATTGTAATTTTTCTGCTTGTTTGGTTTGATTCAACAAATATTCTTGATACTCGAAGTGTTTTGGATCGATAGGTTTATCTCCATTGTAGATATGTCCGTCGGAAAACACTATAAGCATTTTGTTTGCTATTGGTGTGCCAGAGAAAAATTCTGAATCTTCGCTTCTCATTTCCTCCATTTTGGTAGCTATGCTACGGAATAATAATGTAGGATTTTCTGATTGTTCAAAATAGTTGTCTAGAACATAGTCTGTGGCTGGATAGGTTTTACTCACCTTTCCATCTTTCATAAATGCAACAAATAGTTGGTCTTCAAAGACAAATTCTCTAAGGCTTTCGATTGCAGACTTTTGTTTTTCTACTTGTATTTCGTCTAAAGACAAATCTACCAACGCTAAACCTTTGATACCTAAGTCTTTAATCTTTTCTGAACGAAGGTTTTTTGCATTTACAAAGATAGGTTGAGCAGACTCGGTGATTTCGTTCATATTTGCGTCGTACTCAGTTACCTTCAAGTGTATCTTGCCAGGCTGAATTCTCTTACTTGGCATGAAAGTATCTTTAAAATGCACTCCAATAGAGAAATTCTTATAATTGTCTTCAAACTGTATATCTGAAAGTTCAAGATTTTCTGCTTCGGTTGAAGTATTGTCTAGTTTTCTTTCAGTACAACCTACTGCTAATAGCATTAAAAATGCTAAGCATAAAAATTTACAAGTTTTCATAGCCATTGTATGTTTAAATGGAAGGAATTTCCTCTTCGTTTTTCTTTAATAATTCTTGATACTCTTTTGCACTCTTACGCATCTGTTTAAATGCTTGTATCTTGGCTTGTACCATATTGGCAAACATAAGTAGCATAGCCACTGCTGCAAGACTATATAGGTAATCTTTTATTCTAGTAAGAAATGGTTTGTACTCTGCTGCCTGTATTTTTTCTGAAAGTGTTTTTATTTCGATATAATCATTTTCCAATGTTTCCATTCTCTTTTTTAGAGCTGGAAATTCTTCTGTGATTGTCTTTGCCTCTTCGTAACGGGCGGTAATATCACTAAATGTGAGACCTTCTTTTGTTTTTAGTTTTTCCAAAAGTGGCGCAGTTTGTTGCAATAATGAATATTCCACCGCTTCGTTGTATAGGTCGCTATATGGTTTCAATTGGTCTTTTATAAACCATTCTGTTTGTTCAAACTTGTCGTATGAGTCGAGTTTGTGTAGTTGTGAGGCAATAGAGTCTGCCAATATTTGTCTTTTTTCTTCAAGATTTACAACTACTTCCATTAGGCTTTCTTCTGATGCAATCACATCTGAATGTACTACGCCATACACACTCCATTTATTTTCAATACCCTTAAGCGACTTTTCTGCTTTTTTCAGTTGTTTTTGTTTGGCAGAAGACACATTGGCAAGTAGGGTTTCTATCTCTTCTATAAAAAGTGATATTCTTCCCCTCACTTCTAGTGCTTCAAAAGGATCAACCTTTTTCTCTGGAGCATCTTGTGCTTTCACTGCTGCACAATAGGTGATGCAAAATATGAATAGTAAAAACTTTCTCATCTCTTTTTATTTGATAAACAGGTCTCATTGAAATATTTTTCTGCTTTCTTAAATACTGACAAGGCAATGGTTTGTTCGTTGTCCATTCTCATATTTTTTGAAAGTTTTTTATTTATATCGTCTATGAGTTTTTTGTTGCGTTTTACTAAGTCTGATTTTTCTACCACATCGTGTGACACAAGCCAAGATGCAACATTGTTGTCTACCATACGAGCCACTGCCAACAATTGGTCTGCAGGAACTGAAAGTCTTGGTCTTTTATGAGCAAACTGTGCCTTTACTTCTGCTAGTTTTGCTATTGAATCTACATATAAATTGTATTCTTCTAACATAGTTTGTATTTTAGGGCACTCATTTGTGGTTTCTTTTTTCTGATATTGAGCTTCAAGTTTCACTCTCACTTCTTCTAGCGCCATTAGGGTTTCTGGAGTGAGATTTTCTACCTCTGGATATTTACTTTTTAGATTGGTATAATTTTCTTTTACTTCATTTAGCAGCGCCTCGGTAGATGCTAGTTCTTCGTCTTTGCCTAAACAAGGATTACGTTTGATATTTATCTCATAGTCTTTGTCTAGATTGGTATAGTAAAATAAATCGTAACGATTTTTCTTTGATACTGAGCGATCCATCATCATAATATCGCCTAGTTTCATTGTAATAATGGTATCGGCAACTATATCATATTTTTGCTCTAGAGTTTCTGCAACCATCACATAATCTGCAATTTGTGGATGCAAACCAGTGGTAGAAACCCAAGATTTAAAAATATGCTTATCGTTTTGGCCTGGGATATTTTTGCGAATAGATTTAGACAATCTGTATGTCATCTCTGGTTCAGACTGCACCTTGTATGGTAGTCGTTTTAGAGAGATTTTCTTATTTCTTATCACGTTTTTGTATTTTGAGTCATTTTTAAACCCAAAAAGATTGTGACCAGATGTGAGACTCACTGTAAGAACATTATTAGATTCGTCAAACTCTATTTTCAGTTTCACTTGCATATCTTTTGCATCCTGTTTGGTAGGGATTACTTCTGTGTATGCAGAGTCTGCAGAAACTGTTATCTGTTCTCTGTTTTCTACTGGTGTTAATACCAAAGATTCTTTAGTTTTACAAGCTTGAAACAATACTACCGATAATATAGCTGCCAAACTAACTAATTTTGAAACTAACTTATTCATAAATCTATTTTTCTTGGTTAAAAAATATCCATCTCATTGGTTCTCCTTGGCGAAGTACCCAACGTGCCACTGTAATATCCTCTGGATAAGGAGGTTCTTGTTTGGCATGGTATAGGTCGTACTTTAGATATAAAGCAACTCGCTCCACATACCAAACTAAATCCATAAAACTATCTAGTGCATTTAAACAAACTCTACCTGCCATTTCGCCAAAATATCTAATGTTTGGATGCCATGGGTGAGGAATTTGTTTTCCCTCTGAGTCTTTTGTCATGAAACAAAACTCTGGAATGGCATCTATACAAGGATAATCTTCTGGTATGTCTATTTGCATTTTAAATTCGTCTGCAAATATTGGCTGGTTGTCTACTCCCGGTTTGTCTAGGTTTTCTATGTTTGTAACTCCACAAATAGACTTCACATGGTATGCTATTTCGTACCCGATAGGCATACCTTGAGCATTTACTTTTGTAATGGAAAAGTCGATATCAGACCTTGATGCTAGTCTTTTTTCTAGGTTTTTCCATTCGTATTGCAAGCGTCTATTTCGGCCAGTTAACTCTTTCATAACTATCCTGGGAATGGGTCTGGAATTAAAAATACTGTATCGCCGTTTTTTATGCTATAGTCGGCTAGTGTTTGGTCTACTTTTCCTACTCTTGGACGCAACACTCTAATTTCGTTGATTTGAGAATCTTCTTTTCCAAAGAAATAGTCTAGTGGTGCACCTGTGTTGTCTACTGATGGGAAATCGAAAATTAATCTACCATCTTTGCCGATTGCATGACGAAGGTTGCTCATAAGTGTGCTAAGAGGTGCTTCTGGATTTACAATGCGGAAACGCACCTTTTTGTTTTTATAAACTATGTTTAAGAAAAATTCTTCCATAATCTTAAATTTTATATTAAACAATGCGAATATTTACTTGAACTGGATATGATGTAGAACTACGTACTTCTATCATTTTTTGTAAAATAAGTTCTACTTCGTTGATTTTTTCTGCCAAACTACGTTTTACAAACACGTCGTCTATAATAAGTATCTCTACTTTGGTTTCAAAACCGCAATGACCACGCTCTGAATGAATGGCATTGGTAACTACTACGTTGCGAATAATGCTTGAGTCTATATTGTATCTTCTAAGCAACTCGTTGTAGCAAAATATCTTGATATCGGCTGGCGTAACAAGTCTGTTGTTTGTGACCATATAATATCTAGATATTGAGTTTTGCACATCAACTCCTACTGCTTCGTCCATACCCAAAACTGGTTCTGCAACCACATTTGTGCTTTGCATTGAAAGTCCTACAGGTACATTGAATGTGGCACGTGCGCTTAGATATGAATTTACTGCAGCACCTTGAGTAATAAGGTATTGTAGTGTAAGACTTTCGTCTTCAAGCAAAGTATCTTTGCCTTTCTTTAGTAGTAAATACACTCCTGAAGACATTGCCATTGGGGATTCTTCTAGGTATTTTGCCAAATTTACTAGCCATTGGTACAAACGGTTTACTTCAAGACCATTTTTAAGTCTATCTATCTGCATAAATGCGTAATAGTCTGTAGAATATTTGTCGATAAGACAGTGCAAAAGTCTTAATAATTTTTCCACATTGAAACGCTCAATGGCAGAACGACGAAGTGTGAATGAAATGTTTTTATACATTTGTTCAGAAGAAGGACGCATTAGATGCAAAAGTTTTTCCGACATATTTTCATCTTCGTCTGCTATACGCACAAGTGGATTGTTTACAGAAAGTGTAGCATTTTTAAGTGCTGTATTTACTAGTAAAACTGTGTTTATGATTAGTTGAGATTTGTCGAAAACAAAATCGTCTGAAATTCCTACAAACTCAAATACTAAGTCTATTTTGTCTACAGGGCAAGTAAAAATATCGTCTGTTGCATATTTTTCTACCACAAACATGCGTTTGTTTTGCTGAGCAAATAAATCGAACCATGTGGTGCTAGCGTCAAATGCCAAGGTTTCATTGTATAGCATTGAATCTATAGAGAAACACTTAGAAAGTGGCAAATTTGCATAGTGCCAAGGTTTTATAAGAGAAATACGTTTACCTCCGAGGCTAATGTTTAGGTCTTTGAAGTTGTGATTATCAACAAGGAATGAGAAACCCTCTAGAGAAGAAATTTCTTCTTTGAAGTTTATGCTCACCTTCCATCTACGAGCATCTAGTCGCACCACTGAGTCTAGTTTTGCATTGTAAACTGTGGTATCTAGAAGTGGCATAAAATTGAATTTATTTTCACTAAGCGTAAATGACATTCCAGAATGAAGCGACACCTTATTTACTTGGTCTTCTGTGTTTGTTCGCACCAACACACTTGCAGGTTTCGCATGACATAATTCGTATGGGATAAGCATACGAGAGAAGTCTTCTAGTACCTCATTTTTTAGTCGAGAAAGTTCATTATCAGCTGTATATTCTTGATACGCCAAGGCTGTCATAAGTAATGAGACCACAGGGTCATTTTCCATTCCCTCAAAGTTCTCTTCATTACTTCCCATGCGCCAAATAGCCATAGCTTCTTTTTGAAGCTCTTTAGCCATCTCTCCTGTAGCAAATATTTTTTTTCTCATAATCTATTGCCAAATTCTAATAGAAGTTTGATACTGATAATTTGTTTGTGTTTCTATGATAACACCTTTAATAGTTATGTAAATTTTACGATGCTCTCTCACATATGACATTGTAACAAGCACATCTTCTAGTCTTGGTTCGTAATGTTCAATGAGTTGTTTAAGTTCTATAGCAAAAGTGTTTACATTTCTAGAAGAACCAGACACCTTTTTCTCGTATAGTTCAGAAGGGTCTTCGTCTGCATTCAACACCACACCTTCGTTTTCGTTAAATATCTCGAAACGTAGATTATTTAAGATAAAACCAAAGTTTGGATCAGAGACACAACTACCTACTGGTGTGGTGAGTAGCAACTCTACATGTGCATCAATAGATTCTTTTACATCTGTATAAGTGGCTAAAACACCTGAGTTTATTTGTAGTGGAATACGAGTAATCATAAGCTTTAAATTAAAGGTAAAAACTCTTCTTCTTCCTCTACCGGAGCAGGCACGTATAGAGCATTGTATAATCCATCGTACAAGGTCTTATACAATTTTTCGTATAGTTCTTCTGAAAGCCTTCCTTCTAACAATTCAAAGATCTCTTTTCTGAAATTACCATTGATGTAATCTGAAAGTGAAGAATATAGCTCATCCCAGATTTCTTTCTTAAGTTCTTCGTGCAATTCATTGTACAACGCCTCTTTAAGTTCAGGATAAACTTTTTCGTAAATTTCTTCTTTAACCTGTAGTTTTAGAGCATCAAAGTCTATTGATTTGTCTTCTAGCACAACTCCATCTAGAATTGTGGCAGCACCATGTAAATATCCATCTAGCCATGTTAGGTAAGATACTATATCGTATGGAGAATAACTCTTTTGTTCAATTACATGCTCTGTAAATACTTGAACTATATAAAATTCTACAGCAGCTGCTATTTCTTGTAGTAGTTCTATAAAATGTTGAACTCTATGTGTAGTGCTGTAGTTTTTAAGTACATTTGCATAACGTAGAAAGCAACGTTTCGCCTCTCCTGATTCTAGATTTTTATGTTTTGCTAAAACAGAAATTTTTGAAGCAAAAGTGTTTATATAGTCTTGAAAACGTGTATCTAAAGCTAAGGT
>JAEIGA010011980.1_pt1 | contig 13151 bp, 10 predicted proteins | sample 9270691 | NCBI WGS metagenome assembly JAEIGA01 (sample SAMN17057246, study PRJNA624740) | gut metagenome | biome: biome; isolation source: fecal sample | host: Bos grunniens | place: China: Xizang | collected 2019 | reverse complement strand
TCACGCAGCACGATATTGCCAGGTTGGCACTCGAGGAGATGAGGCATAGACTCGCGGCGGAGGATATTGCCTTGTTCGTCGAGGACTACATAGCAGTAAGAGATGTACTTATGAATGTCGCTGAGGGTGACTTGAGCCGACCACTCAGAGTTGCCGTGGCAATCCATAGGGAGAGTCACAGGCGATGCGGTAGTGATGTCCGCATCCGCAGCGTAGAGAACAGCGAGCTGTTGTCCCCATTGCGCTTGGTAGTTGATTGTGAAATGTAGGGTCATATGTTTGTTGTTTGTTTAGAAGTTCAGTAGTTTAGAAGTTCAGAAGTTATTTGGTTTTGCCGTTGCGATAGAGGATGGAGCCGATGAGCATTGGCAGGACGGTGTTGATGAGCCAGATGAGCGTGATAGCCATGGCTATACCTGCCGTGTTGGAGCAGAAAGTGCCGAAAATAATAATCGACCAACTGCCTCGGATAGCTACATTAAGTGCAGGCATAGATGGGAAGACCGCAATCACCAAATAGTAGGTGGGAAGAGCTATCAAATATTCAACCAGCGACATGTCTACACCACAAAAATGCAACGCTAAAATCAATTGCACCGACCATACCACATACCTAACCAATGACCATCCAATAGTCTGGATAAACCTTGCATACGATAGTTGCGATATAGCACTACACAACTGTTGCATCTGCGCAGAGCGCCACTTAAGGCGTGCGAGCTTCTTGACCACCCATGGCATCACCACCAACAAAAGAAGCAAGCCTACCAGGGCAATGGCCAGATGATGGCTCGGTATAGCCTGGTCATAAGCCACAAACAGCCATGCAGCAGGAAGACCTAACATCAATTCTATAATGAGCAATGCCGCTGTACCCACCAATCCTAGTCCTATAGCCGCTGAAAACTTGGATTTATCCTCGATAAGCATAGCCCTAGAAGGATAGTCACCAGCGTGGAAAGGAGTGATGAAAGCCCCTACAAAACCATAATACACCTGCTGCTGCGCCCTCCATATAGTCATGGGCTCGATATCACGCAAAAGCAGACGCCATTTACCAGCTTCGCAATACACATTGAGGGGCATGAGCAAAATCGTAGCAGCCAAGGCCACCCATAGCCATAAATCGGCTTGTTGGAATGTGGACAGGAAACTGGCGTAATCATCAAAAATGATAAGCCGATAAGCCAAATAACCATATGCTATTACAATTAATAGCATGTTGAAAATGGTAACATATGGCTTGTTTGGCTCCATTTGGGCTGCAAAGGTAATAAAAAAATATGTATTAAACAAATTTTTTTTAGTATGTCGCAATTTTTTCGTACTTTTGCAGGCGATATGAAGAGGATACAACTGATAATTATCTGCTTGGTCTGCTGCGTGGCAATGGCAGCGCACGGACAAGATATTGGTCTGGAGAACGTGCTGGAGGATATCTTCAACCAGCTATCGGAAGACGGCGATTTGCCCTACGAAGAGATCGAAGAAGAACTGATGAACATTGCCGAAAATCCAATGGATCTCAACGAGGTGACAAGCGATGATTTGAGTAGACTGCTCTTCCTCAACGACGAGCAGATTGATGCCATTTTGATGTATCAATATGAACATGGATTTAATGAAATATACGAATTGCAACTGATTGATTGTCTGAAGGATTATGAGATACGGAATTTGTTGCCGTTTGTGAGGGTGGATAGTTTAGGAGTTCAGGAGTTTAGGGGTTCAGGAGTTCAGAAGTTGTATTTTAGGGAGGTGTTTCACTATGCGAAGCATGAGATGACTTTGCGTGTGGATGCACGAAATATAGAGGATTATATAGGCGACCCTGTATATGGCAAATTGAGGTACCGATTCAATTATCAAAATCGTGTGCAGGCGGGTGTGACCGCCATGATGGCGGCTGGCGATGGGCGATTGGCGATGGGGGATAGATGGGATTATGGAGGATATATTCAATTGAAAGATATAGGCCCAATGAAAACCATCGTAGCGGGCAATTATCAGGCGAATTTTGGTTATGGTTTGGTGGTGGGAAGTCCGTTCAAACGGGGCAAAAGTGCGTATGTTCAGTCCACAGCGACGACGGACGAAGGACTGAAGAAATTTAGTTCGGTGGGCGATAGTTACAACTATTTTCACGGCGTGGGCGCTACAGCTCGAATAAAATGGGCAGATGTGAGTGCGTTCTATTCGCTGCGGGAAGATAAGGATGAGGCTTGGCAGCATGTAGTGGGCGTGAATGCCACAGCTAGATGGAAGCGATTAAAAGTGGGAGTGACGGGAGTGGAGAGTTTAAAGTTGAATGTTGAAAGTCAAAAGTTGAGCGATAAAGGTGCAATGGGAGCGAATGTGCGGTATAATTGGGGCATGGTGGATGTGTGGGGAGAAGTGGCCGCATCGCATACAGAACAATGGGGATGGGGAACGATAATGGGACTAAAAGTAAATCCAATTACCGACCTCAATCTGCTGGCCATCTACCGCTATTATTCCCCGGAATATGAGAATATATATGCCAACGCTTTGTGCTCCACCACCCGCATTCGTGATGAGCATGGAGGCTATCTGGGAGTGGAGTATAATAGATTGAAAAACTGGCAATTATCTATTTTTGGTGATGTCTGGAAAACAGGCTACGAGACCATGGTACAAGCCGATTTTTTCTCGCCCAAAGACTTCCAAATGCACCTGCGCTTGAGAGCCAAACGCAAGAACGAGATCGACACCTATTCGGCGCGATGGAATGGCGTTTGGGAGTTGGGACAATGGAAACTCAAGACCCAAGTAGATGCCAATATGGTATATGCCAATGAGCAATGGAGCTATGGATGCTCGGTGTTTCAAGACGTAGAGTATCGCTTTACACAGGTGCCTATCGTGTTGCAATTCAGAGCGCAGGCCTTTGATGCCAGAGCATGGAACAACCGGGTGTATATCTACGAGAATGATGTGCTATACGCGTACGCGATACCTTTTGTATATGGGGTAGGAGGGCGCTTTTGGTTGAACGCGCGATACAAGATCAACGATACCTTTGCGCTATATCTGCGAGTGAGCGAAACGGTGTATCAACCCACATGGGCAGTGGCGCATGACAAGCACAATACACGCACCGATATACATGCTCTATTGAGGGTGAAATTATAGCTTGGAAAGCGAATTTGGCATAGAAAAAGCGGAATAATAGGTACAAAAGACGAAAAAAAACGAAAAAAATGTCGTATTTTTTGGTGGAATCAAATATTTGTTGTACCTTTGCAGTCGCTTTTGAGCAATGGCGGGATAGCTCAGCTGGTTAGAGCGCATGATTCATAATCATGAGGTCCCCAGTTCAATCCTGGGTCCCGCTACAAAAAAGGATGACCGATCGGTCATCCTTTTTTCGTATCTATTACTTGTTGGTCTTAAGCCATTGGAGATAATCCGGCAAGCTGAAATGCTTGTTGAGGATTTCGAAGTTGGTTTGTGTGATGCAAATAACTTGAATGTTATCTGTGATAATCTTCTGACCGATTTCAGGATTCTTGGTCAGGAGGTTGTGGTACCACTCTGCTTCATCCATTTTCTCGAAACCAGACACAATCACTGCACTTTGGTTCTTGGTGAAATTGAGCTCTTGCTTGAGATCGAAGTCCTTGATCATGAATTGTGAGAAGTTGAAGAGCGCAATATCGTAGAGGAGCTGGTTGAGCTGTTGCTCATCTTGGTTGATCACCAAGAGCATCATGGCAGGCGTATTGCGTGTAGCATCAAAGCTTACTTCTAGGCTGTCTACCACCTCTTGTGCAGGCTCTGTGCTTCGTTTGTTTTGGAGCGAAGAGAGGTCGCCTACTTGGCTCTCTGCACCTTGTCCCATGAGCGCAAGCATATCCTTGGCCATGGATGACAGTTCGCTTTCAGGGTAGCGAGTAACCATGTCTTGTAGCTGAACGACAAAGGCGTCTTGTCCGTCCGTCTTGGCCACGGCAATGGCATTGAGGAACAAGAATCGAGGCATCAATGGCGAGAGAGGATAGTTCTCTTCCGCATAGGTCTTGTTGGTTTTCACTTGCTTATACTCGTTTTTGCGGAATGCCGTATAAGTTTGCTCATAGAGCGAGTCTTGCTCTACAGACATACGGCGGAGCTTGTTGAAGTAGTCAGGTTGGCTCACGATATATGCCTCGTTGGTACCTGGGAAGAGTCGCATGATATCTTGACGATACTGTTCCGCTGCATTCATATCATTGGTTTTGAGTGCAGTGAGGTATTGCATGTAGTAGAGATCCACCAAGAGCTCGTGGCTAGGGAAGCGCTTGCAGAAATCGCGGAAAGCCTCATCGCTGAGGGCTTGATCACCTACACGGTCGCGGTAGATATATACCATATTATATAATGCAGCAGCAATCAGTTCGTTGGACTGAATGATATCTGCTTCAGTTTTAGGGATCTGCTGGAGATAATACTCGGGTTTGTGGTCATCTGTTTCCAGCGTTGCGGATGGGTCATGCTCGGATGCCTCGCCCGTGATGGAGTCGGTAGGCAGATCATGTTCGGATGTTTCATCGCTATATGCTGAACTACTCATGGCTTTACTCATTCGTCGCCAGTTGTCTTCTAGCGTACGGTTGCCCCATTGAGTGCGGAAAGTCTGTTGACCAGAACGGAGAAGTTGTGGGTTGTAGAAGTACCAGTCTCTGCTTTGTGCACCTCCACCGATCATATTGGCGGTATTCACACTACGTGGCCCCACGCCATTGGCCGCATCACGTGCTGCTTGCTCCTCTTTGGCTTTGGCCTGTTCTTCGGCACGAATAAGGCGCGCGATGATGGAATCTACCACTACACGTTGCTCGGCCTCGGAGAGCTTGGAGAGCGCTTGTAGTGAGTCTTGCAACTGCACCACAGAATACTCTACCACCAATTCGTCTAGGGTCTCCGAACGTCGTTGAATACGCTGATATTGCTCGCTTTGAGCAGAGAGTATTTGGGTGGCTTCCTTGTAGCAAGGACTAGCTTTGATATAGTTGCGTTGTTCGTAGTAGATATCTCCCGCAATGACTAGGATATGGCCTTTCTCCACTCCGTTCTGTGTGCTACTCTCGATAGCTTTGGTGTAATATTCCAGAGCTTTGGTGGTGTCCTTCTGCGCAAGATGCACATTGCCTATTGCACCATAAATTTGGTCAAGGATATCTTTGTTCTTATCCAGTTTAGCCATCTTGCTGAGCAATTTGATGGCTTCTTTGGGCGAGTCGTTGAGTTCGGCCAAACGGAGTCGAGCATTAAAATCCATCTCGTTGGATGGTTGCATTTTGAGTACTTTCTCGTAGGCTTCTTTAGCCAACTTGCGCTCACCATTCAACTGATACAATTGTGCTAATGCGAATTGAAATCTAGGTTTGTATTTCTTTTTTGATTCTTCAGGTAAAGCCAGTTTGACAAATGGAATGGCTTCTTTGTAATGTTGTTTTTTGATCATTACATCTGCACTTACCGCCGCATACAAAGGCGCATGTTTACGGCTGAGGTTATCCACTTGCACCTTATTGAGCACATCCTCTGCTTCGTACAACCATCCCATCTCGGCATAAGCTCTAGCAATCCATAATTGGCAACGAGCAACCATGTCGGCATCGTGAGAATAGTGCTTGATGATATAGTTGAATGTACTAACACTGCTCAAGAATTCACCTTTGTGGAATTCGGCTATAGCCAGCATCATCCATGCGTTGCCCATTTGATTGTTGAACTCTTCTTGCTCAAGCCAAGCTGCGTATTTAGGGTCTTTACGCTTCTTTTCGTAATTGATTTTTGGTCGTGCTTTGATGCTATGCAGTTTGATACATTTGCGGCATTTTTCGATTGTACGATCCATTTGCGAAGTAGCAGCAGAAGCTGCTTCGTGATTGGAAACAGGGTAGAGGTTGATGATAGATGAATAGTCGTCTTTGTTGGCTTCTAATATGGCTTGCTCTCCCTCGTTAAAAGAGATCGCACCATTATAGTAGATATTGTATTTGGTCTTCATTTGATGAAAACCACGAGTGATAGCAGTGTTCTTTTTGGTGGAACACGCCATAAAGACGGTCATCATGACCAATAATATTGCATGTATTTTGCTTCTCATAGACAATATAATTATTTGGTTTCCAAACCCTTGACGTGGCTGGGAGCTGCCACAAACTCTTTGAGGTAGAATGGTTCGTAGTATGCTATTTGTTTGATATCGAGTGGAGCGTTTTGTTCGGCTAATACACCCATATATTGTGCTTGTGGAACAATGCTGTCGATGAAATGAGCATGGTCAGAACCAATAACATCTTTGCACTTATTGGAACCATTACCAAAGAAATAAATCGTTTGTTGGTCAAGTAATTCTTGGTAGGATGTAGGATCAATGATCTTGGCTTCGATCTCTGTGGTGCGTACTGCTTGGTGGTTGTACAAAGCCGTATACACTTCCATGCGTCTTGCATCTAGCATAGGGCAGAGCAAGGCATGATCAGGTATGGTTTGTCCTTGAGATTGGATGTGATGCGTAGCGGCCACACACAATACTTGAAGGGTATCAACAGGTATGAGTGGTATATTTCGTCCGTAGCACAAGCCCTTGGCCATACTAGCTCCAATACGCAAGCCAGTATAGCTACCAGGACCTTGGGATAGGGCTAGAGCTTCTATTTCCCATCCTTCTTGATGAGCGGTTTGTAGCATTTGCTCTATGAAAACAGGTAGCTCACTAGCGTGGTTAGCACCTTGTAGATTAGCCACAGAGGCTACAGCTTGACCATCCACCGTGATGGCAACCGAGCAGCAAGATGTAGATGTTTCTATATTTAAAATGGTCATATCTCGTTGATTTTATTGTAGTGTGATAAATTTACGAATGTCTCTATTCACAACACCAATAGCGATCATAGCGGAAATGAAATCGCTGATTGGCAGCGCCCACCAAACACCCCAAATAGGATCGATGTTGTGGAATATACCCCACGAACAATGCGTGGCAATATAGGTGAATACGTGTGGCAATAGTAGAATGAGCGGGATAAGGAAAAGCACTTGTCGCGATAGGCTTAATAGAATAGCCTTGTATGCCATACCAATAGAGGTGTAGAAGTTGCCGATCACCATAGGGTATCCCACCAATACCATTACGCAAAGCATCACACGGGCAGGAGCAATGGATTGGGCTACAAGCTCAGGCTCGGTGTTGAAGATCTTAATAAAGGTGGCGGGTATGAGCAAGCCAATGAGCCACAATACACCCATGACAATGGTAGCACTTTTAGCGGTAAGCTTAAAGGCTTGGATAGTGCGCTCGTAGAGTTTAGCGCCATAGTTGTATCCCACAATAGGTTGCATACCCTGGTTCAGACCCATAACAACCATGGTGAAAAGGAACATGAATCGATTGGTAATACCAAAAGTGGCAATTTCCGTTTCTCCATCACCTACACCGTATTTTTTGAGTTGGTTGTTGAGTACGATAACTACAAAGCAAGAAGCCAAGTGCATGAGAAATGGCGATGTACCAATACTCAATGCGCGCATGGTGATATCGCGCTTAAGACGCCAGATACCTCGATGGAAGAAAATCACCTCTTTAGGATTCAAGAAGATGAAGAACTGCCATACTACCGCTATGACTTGAGAGATGATAGTGGCCAGAGCAGCTCCCTTCACACCCATGTCAAATACAAATATAAATATTGGATCAAGTACTACATTGATAATCACAGCCACTATCGTGGAGATCATAGCAGTACGCGGATGCCCGATGGAACGGAGCATGCTGTTGAGTCCGAAATAGATATGGGTGATAATATTGCCCCATAGGATGACTTCCATATATCCTCTGGCATACTCAATGGTATTATCGCTGGCTCCAAAAGCATAGAGGATAGGGTCTAGAAAGAATAAACCAACCACCATCACCAATGCACCGAGGAGCACATTGAGGATAATGACATTGGCTAGCACATCATTGGCAGAACGATAATCTTTCTCACCCAGTTTGATAGCCACCAACGAACTAGCACCTACACCTACCAATGTGCCGAAAGCTGCACATATATCCATAAAAGGCTTGGCCACAGTCAATCCGGATAGAGCCATTTTTCCTACACCCTGTCCTATGAAAATAGAGTCTACCATATTGTAGAGCGACATGGCAGTCATTGCGATGATGCCAGGTAACGCGTATTTGAATAGTAGACTTCGAATAGGCTGTGTGCCGAGTTCCGTTATTTTAGGTGTTGACATATATTGTAAAACATTTCTGTAGCAGGATGACCTTCTTGCATAGATATAGGTATACCTGCATCTCCTCCCTCACGAATGGATTGCACCAATGGTACTTGACCAAGTAGTGGGATATTGAGTTCTTCTGCAAGTTGTTTGCCGCCATCCTTGCCAAAAATATAATAGCGATTGTTAGGTAATTCAGCAGGGGTGAACCATGCCATATTTTCAATAAGTCCTAGCACAGGGACATTGATCTTCTCATTCTTGAACATATCCACTCCTTTGCGAGCATCTACTAGCGCTACAGGTTGTGGCGTTGTAACCACGATGGCACCTGTGAGCTGAAGGTGTTGCACGAGGCTCAAATGGATATCGCTAGTACCAGGAGGTAGGTCGATGAGGAAATAGTCAAGCTCTCCCCAATTGGCATCGAGAATCAACTGCTTGATGGCATTACTAGCCATACCACCACGCCATACGACTGCTTGCTGAGGGTCTACAAAATATCCGATAGACAACATCTTCACGCCGTATTGCTCAATAGGTTCAATTAGGTTGCGACCATTCACTGGGGTAGAGATAGGACGACAGCCCTCTGTATGAAACATCTTAGGCACAGATGGTCCATGTATATCGGCATCTAACAATCCTACTTTGTATCCCATTTTGGCTAGCGTAATGGCGATATTGGCTGCAACAGTAGATTTGCCCACACCACCCTTACCGGAGTGAATAGCAATGGCATGATGCGCTTGCAAACTTGGCATCTCATCGGATTTGCTAGGGGTGTTTTGCTTACGGAACTTCATGTGAACATGCACCGATGCATTTTCATCTACATAAGTATGAATAGCCGTTTCTGCAGCTTTGACTACAGATTTGCGGAATGGATCGTTGTCCTTGTCAAAAATAATGGAGAAGGACACTTCCATGCCAGAAATGCGAATATCGTCTTCTAGCATGCCGCTTTCGATGAGGTTCTTACCTGTGCCGGGGTAACGTACGTGCAGAAGGGCATCAATGATTTGTTGTGGATACATAGTTTCTTCCGTATGAACGATAACTGTCTTTTTCTATTTCAATATCTGGCTCGATGAGGGATGGAATTTCTGGGAGCTCCCATGCGATATACTTGATGGTCAATCCACGGTCAAGCCATTGGTTCTCGTAGTGAGTCTGCAAGCAACGCGCTTGCTCTATCTTGACACATGCTGGAGCTTGATAGAGATTATCCGTGTTGATAACAATAGGGTAGTTGTTCTCCTTTACCATCGCATCGGTATAGGTGTACAAGAATGGACTATCAGTCTTCAAATGAATGATGCCATTAGGACGCAGTACTTGACGATAACGCTCCATGAAATAGGTAGATGTCAAGCGCTTGGTGACTTTCTTCATTTGTGGATCTGGAAAAGTAATCCATATCTCGTCCACCTCGTTGGGAGCAAAGAATTTGGATAACAGTTCGATGTTGGTACGCAAGAATGCGACATTGGTCATGCCTGCTAGTTCAGCCTGCTTGGCACCTGCCCACATTCTGGCTCCTTTGATATCCACACCGATATAATTCTTGTTAGCATCACGCTGTGCTAGACCTACAGTGTATTCTCCTCTACCGCATCCCAGTTCGAGTACGATAGGATTGTTATTGTGAAAATATTGTTCGCGCCAATGACCAGCCATAGCTAGCACTGCACTGGTTTCAACCTCTTGTGCTCCACATTGAAATACATTGTGGAAGGTCTCCATCTCTGCGAATTTTTTTAGTTTATTCTTTCCCATTGCTAATGATTTTTACACCTAATTCTTTGATTCCGCTTAATGTATCATTGCGCATACCTTGTTGTATGGATATTTGATATTCTCCGCTATTAGCAAATCGATATTGATCGTCATAGAGCAGCGGTAACTCATGTATGGTTAATCCCTTGCCATACCATGCACCTCTTTCATTGGCAAGAGTACATTCAATAGTATCCTTGGTGAGCAACACAGAATCCTTGCTTATATCAACAAAAAGCCAAAGATTTTGATAGGGATAGGCATCCGTATGACGCACTGTGATTTGCATTTGGTAGTCCGTTGTGGTATCTGTGATGCTAGGCGTGAAATGCAATACAGAATCGGCTTCCCAACCTCTTAATGGTAGAGATTGAAATTCCGTGTATACCACATCTCTTTGGCATGCTACCAAAAAGATACTACCGAGTATGATTAGCAGATTTTTTTTCATTGCCTCGATGTTGGTGGTTGTTTTTTTTGTCATGATTATGTCCGCCTGAACGTTTTCCTTGATTGGCTTTTTTCTTTTTCTTGTCAAAACGGGTGAGATCGTCCTGACCTACCACATTTTGATAATCTACCTCGATCACAGGCATGCTGGATTGCTTTCCTCCCAAGGTGAGTGGTTTCTCACCCTTGCGATTCATATCGATGATCTCCTTGGCTCTAGATGCAGGTATTGTCTCCAGATTGACAGGATGATGCGCATCGGTAGAATAGGTCACCTCGCCCTTAAGTGGGTCAGTAGAGAATAGATAATACGTGGCGTCTTGGGTCTCAAGATGCACATTGCGAGAAGGCATCTTCTTTACAGCTTCCTCATATATTGGGGTCTCGTAGTTCAAACAACATTTAAGTTTAGCACATTGACCAGCTAATTTTTGAGGATTCAATGATAGGTTCTGAATACGCGCTGCATTGGTGCCCACTGAAGTGAATTGTGTCATCCACGTTGAGCAACATAACTCACGTCCGCATGGGCCTGTTCCGCCGATTCGTCCTGCCTCTTGGCGAGCACCAATCTGCTTCATCTCAATACGAATACGGAAGGTTTCAGCATATACTTTGATGAGTTGTCGAAAGTCTACTCGTCCCTCTGCGATATAGTAAAAAATAGCCTTGGTACCATCGCCTTGGTATTCTACATCGCCAATCTTCATCTCTAGACCCAATGATTTGGCTAGTTGGCGTGCTTTAATCATGGTGTCTTGCTCCTTTTGGTGAGCTTCCTCTGCGCGCTCTAAATCTACCTCATTGGCTAAGCGGATAATATTACGAATGTCGTATCTTTCAAGATTGATGTTGCTTTTCTTGATTTGTACAGGCACCAATCGCCCTGTTAAAGTCACTTCACCCATGTCGTATCCAGGGTTAGCCTCGACAATAACAATGACGCCTTTTTCGAGTGGTAGATTATTCACATTGTGGAAATAACCCTTACGAGTGTTCTTAAACTGCACCTCAACTAAATCAGAATCAGCACCTGCATTAGGTATGTCGCTCATCCAATCCATCACCGGAAGCATGTGGTGCGAATTGCGCTTACACGACTTTTCCGAGATGTGGCACGAACCATTATTTATCACAAAATCTTCTTTCATATATTCTTTTCACTAAAGTCTAATTTATTTCTTCACCATTACAATCATTTGTAAACACAAATCAAAGAAGATGATCTTGGCATTTCCGTTTTGACTGATCTGCATCTCCGCCTTACCCAACTCATCCATCATATTTTCCACATTGCCCTCGTGGATGAATGGTGCAAATCTAGTGGAAAATTGGCGTTCTGCTGCGGTTTGATAATTCATGCTAGGACATTGGAAATTGTAGATATAATTTTCGCGTATCTGCTTCTGCGCGTATTGCAAGAAAGCTTTTTGTTTTTCGCGTCCCTCCTTCGCATCTGCCATAGCCAAACTCCATTTGCGCAACTCCAGTAGCGCCCCGTAATCTTTCTTCTGCCCTACCAGCCATGCATTGCGCATCAATGCCGCAAAATCATTGAAGAATCCTGCCTGCTCTTCTGTGGCACTAGCCAATTTGGTGGCAGCAAGGTAACTACCATTGGCTATATGGGCCAAATCGGCTGCCATTTGCCTATCGGCTACTTTATCTTCTGATAACAAGGCATCGATGATCACTTCTTCACCCAAACGAGGCACACGCACCTCCTGCGTGCGCGAAAGGATAGTGCTCAATAATTGATCAGGATGCTCGCTAATTAGCAAGAATAAAGTCTTGTGTGGAGGTTCCTCTAGCAGCTTGAGCAACTTGTTGGCACAACTCGCATTCATCTTTTCTGCTTGCCAGATGATCATGACCTTGTACCCCTCGCCAAAACTCTTCAACGATAGCTTACGCAATATTTCGCTACTCTCTTTCTCATAAATCATCGCTTGCTTGGTCTCTGCCCCCATGTGGAACGACCAATCATCGCCGTTGAAATATGGACTTTCCAATATCATATTGCGCCACTTATCCATAAAATCATTGCACACATCACCCGCATCGCTTTTAACGATTGGAAAAGCAAAATGCAAATCAGGATGCTGCAATTTCTGATATTGCAAGCAGGTAGGACATACCCCACACGAATCTTCCTCTGTGCGGTTCGGACAGTTCACGTATTGCGCATACGCCAACGCCAATCCCATTTTGCCAACACCTTGCTCACCGCTCAATAATTGAGCATGCGCAATGCGACCCTCACGAACCCCTTGGCGGAGCTGACGTTTTATATCTTCTTGCCCTATGATTTCACGAAATAGCATACTTATACAATTTAGAGCGCAAAAGTACAAAAAAAAATGCACATACGCAAGAAAAATTGACTTTTTATAAAAAATGATAGATGAAATCTATCTTCTGCTTCTAATCTGTTAGTTTTGAAGGCTATATCTAGGCTAAAAAATGCTCGTTGGGAGAGAAATTTTACTAAAAATTTGGTAGTATAAAAAAAAAGCTGTACCTTTGCACGCTTTTTCGTGAAAAAAGCATACCATTAATATTATTAACCCGGACATGCAACTCGTGCAGTTGTAGTCCACAAATGACAAAACAAATGGCAACAAAAATTCGTTTGGCTCGTCATGGTCACAAAGACTACGCTTACTACCACATCGTAGTAGCTG
>JAEIGA010011979.1_pt1 | contig 13152 bp, 5 predicted proteins | sample 9270691 | NCBI WGS metagenome assembly JAEIGA01 (sample SAMN17057246, study PRJNA624740) | gut metagenome | biome: biome; isolation source: fecal sample | host: Bos grunniens | place: China: Xizang | collected 2019 | reverse complement strand
GCTCACTTCATTCTGGGGTTGCCCGGTGAGGATTGGGATGCGATTGTGGCTCAGGCTGATGAGATTTCGCGCTTGCCGCTCGACACGTTGAAGTTGCATCAGTTGCAAATCGTGCGCGGCACGCGGATGGCACGCGAGTTTCAGGCAGATTCCAGCGAGTTTCGTCTCTTCAAAGTTGAGGAATATGTAGGTTTGGTGGCCGATTTCTTAGAGCGACTCACGACTCGCATTGCCGTAGAGCGATTTACGTCGCAGTCGCCCAAGGAGTTGTTGCTGGCGCCTGATTGGGGAGTGAAGAACTATCAGTTTGTCGAAATGGTAAAGAAGGAGTTGCGCCGACGCGGCACGTATCAAGGCTACCGTTGCGTGGCAGGGGCGCTTCTGCGCGAATAAAGCTCGGCTGAAACTGCTTTTTGCGCGCTGAGAATCGCTCAGATTCGTAGAGGTGTACACAATTTTTTCAGCGCGCGTTTTATGGAGCGTTTGCTTTGAAGCGATTTTCTTTTTAATTGTCTGAATGATAGTATAGATACGTCTTGAATTTGTGACTTTTTTGTTACAAATTGAAGTGCTTAAAATGAGTAATTTTAACATTTAATTAACAAAAATTAAAATTTTGTCATATTCTGTCAAAATTTTCGTCTGAGTAGCAATTTTTAACATTTTAACGCCCTGTTTTGTTGTTTTTTGCCTTGATTTTATTAAAAAGTAGGTAAATGTCAAGGCTATTTAACAAAAAACTATTAATTTTGCCACAATCCCACATAGTGTATATATGTGTGTGGAATAACGAAAAATTCTAAAACAATATAATTATTTTATTAGATTGATGCGTATGAAAAACCATTTTAGCAAAATGGGCAAGGTGTTGCTTGGTGCGACACTGCTTTCAACAGTCAACTTTACTTCTTGTTCGGACGACGACTTCCACTTGAAGGACTATGAGGACAATGCGCCCTCATTCCTCGGTCAGAGTCTTTATCACGAACTCAGTCGAAGAGGTAATTTCCAGACTGTGGTTAAGCTTATTGAAGACCTCGAGTATGCAGAAGTGCTTTCGAAGACGGGTAGCAAGACGATGTTTGTTGCCCCCGATTCGGCTTGGGAAGAGTTCTTTAGAAACAACTCTTGGGGTGTTTCTTCTTACGAAGAACTGAGCAAAAATCAAAAACGAGTGTTGCTCAACAACTCTATGTTGAACAATGCTTACGTAATGGAAATGCTGGCGAATACTGAAGATGGAGGTAAGAACCTCTGCTTGCGCCAGGGTACTTCAGCTTCGGCGTCCGACTCTGTAACAGTGTGGGCACCCGATGCGTTGCCTAAGACTCAGTCACCAGTAGATGTTGACTGGTTTGCTAATTTGCGTAATGCGGGTCAGAATGTGTACATGGCACTCGATGCTACTACTCCCATGATGACTCACTTCCTTGAAGGACAAACTAAGTTTAAGAATATCACACGTCAAGACATCGCCCTGATTGTTGGTCAGCCTTGGGACGATGAGGGTAATCGTAGCTATATCTACGACGCACGCGTTGTTGAGCCCGACGTTGTTTGCTTGAACGGTTATCTCCACGTGTTGGACAGAGTGTTGGTCGCACCTGGCAACATGGCCGAAATGATTCGTAGCAATGGTCGCACTAATCTCTTCAGCGCGATGCTCGATCGTTTCGCAGCTCCTTATTATAACGAAAGCTTGACACGTCAGTATAAGGCATTGAACGAAATTCCTACTGACTCTATCTTCGAAAAGCGTTACATCTCAAATCGCTCGCAGAACAATGCGGCAATTTCTAAGACGCCCAGCAATACATCGTTCGTAAATCCCGTGTATTTGCCCTTCGACCCAGGATGGAATGAATACTCAGTGTCTTCAACAACTGCTAAGGAAGAAGATATGGCAGCAATGTTTGCGCCCACTGACGAAGCTATGAAGACTTACTTCTTGTATGGTGGTGGTCGCGACTTCATCCAGCGTTATGGTACATTGGAAAACACAGAAGAAAACTTGCTCACCAACTTGTATCAGATTCCTCTCGACTTGATGGGCTCGCTCATCAGAAACTTGATGAAGGACTCGTTCAACGAATCGGTTCCCAGCAAGTATTTGACAATCGTGAACGACGCTCAGGACCAGATGTTCGTGCAGTATCCTACGGTTGATGCTTATATCGAGCACATCGACGGATGTTTGGTTGCAAACAATGGTGTTGTTTACTTGACAAACACAGTGGACGCTCCCGCTGACTACGCTGCGGTAATCGCTCCCGCTTTGATTTCAGAGAACACACGCATCGTTCGCACTGTTGCTCAGGCCGATGACAACTACATCGATGGTGATGCATATGCCAGCGCTCCTTTGAAGCAGTATTTCTCTACTTACCTTAAGGCGATGCAGAGTAAGTTCTCATTCTTCGTGCCTACTGACGAAAACTTAAGTTCGTACGGTTATGTTGACCCCGTAGGTTTCTCTAAGCGTCCTTATGGCGGTAAGGGTTCAGGTAATCCTCGTATGTACTGGCGTTTTGAGTACGACGAAAAAGCTAAGGCTGAGACAGGTAAGATTCCTTTGGAAATGACAGCTTATACTTACGACCAGAAGAAGGGACCTCAGATTCCCGATGCTGCGGGTCGTGGTGGCGACAAGAAGCATGGTTCTAAATATACTTCACCTTCTTCTGACGCGCTTACTGGCGAAGGTTACGGTACTACAAAGCGTTTGCTCTTGGTCGAAATGATGGACCAGCACATCCTCGTTCATGAAGATGACCACGAAATGGGTGCTGACCGCAAGTTCTTCTTGAGCCGTAGTGGTGCTCCTGTTTATGTAGAATCTTTGGGCGAAAAGGGTGGCTCTGGCTTAGGCATCGGTGTAGGTGCTGTAGTTAAGGGTGGTTTCCAGTTGATGCTCGACAACGACGACGATGTTGCTAACGATTACAAGACTACTATTCAGGAATCTTACGACAAGACAGGAACAACCAATGGTTATGGTAACGGTATGACTTATCTCGTTGACCGTCCCATGCAGCCCACAATGCGTTCAGTTTACAACGTAATGAATGTTCCCGACAATGCTTCAACAGAAGCTCGCTTCTCAGAATTCTACAGCTTGGCTGACCCCACTTCTATTTCTGCAGATTTGTTGAAGGCGATTGCATTTGTTGATACAGCAAGCACTGTTAACGAACAGCAGCAGGAAAAGTTGAAGTACCACATCTTCGTTCGTAAGGAAGATAACGTAAACAACACTAAGACTTACTGCCCCGCATCAAACGAAAGTTTGGTTCGTTTCTTCAACAACTACAACTATACTATCTACGTGCCCACAAACGAACAGGTGCAGGCAGCAAAGGATAACGGTTTGATGACATGGGACGAAATCGACCAGTGGGTAAGAGAGCGCACTGTGGACGACGATCCCAGCAATGATGGCGAAGAAATTGGCTATGAAGTGCCCCTCGACTCTTTGGATAAGGTGAAGGCTCAGGCCATGGTTACAGCTTTGGTGAACTTCGTTAAGTACCACTTCCAGGATAGATCTCTCTTCTTGGACAACGTAAGCAACGAGCAAACTTATCAGACTTCATGTATTGATAATGTAACAGATTCTTACCTTTCTATCAACGTAAAGCAGTCACCTTCAGGCATTTTGCTCACTGATGAGATGGGAGGTCAGGCTAACGTGGTTAACGAATCTGGAATGTACAACATTCTTGCTCGTGAAATTAACTATGACAAGCATGCAACAGAGGAAGTTCTTTACGTTAAGAACTCATCTTACGTAGTACTTCACCAGATCGACAAATATCTCAACTTTAATAGCAAGGAAGACTATTTAGCATATCCCGGTTGTCCTGAAGGTCGTTTCGACGTTTGGAACTACGTACAGGATGATAATGCTGAAGCTCTCAAGTCTTACGTTGAAAAGTACAGACTCAGATAATAATTAATATTATGAATCACATAAAGTATCTCTTAACAATCGCATTGTGCTTCTGCTTCACAGCAATCGTAGCACAAAAGAGAATTTCAGGTCATGTTTGGAGTCAGCTCGACGGACCTGTGATGATGGCGAATGTCGTTGAGTTGGATAAGTCAAACCGTGTGGTTTCTGCAACTCAAACTGACGCAAGCGGTAACTTCTCATTGGCGATTAAGAATCCTGCTAACATCCTGCAGATTTCTTATATCGGTTACTCTGTTGAAAAGTTGCCCATCGGAAATACAACAACGTTCAAAGTTGAGCTTAAGGATAACTCAATGTTGAAGGAAGCTGTTGTTACTCAGACACGTAAGGTGAAGTCAAACGGGTTGACAATCCCCGAACGCGAAATTTCTGTAGCTCAGCAGTCTTTGAACATGGACGAAATGGCAGGTCTTTCATTCACCACTGCAGGTGAAGCGCTTCAGGGTCAGATTGCCGGTCTTGATATCGTGTCAAACTCTGGTAACCTTGGTGCGGGTACTTCAATGCGTCTTCGTGGTGTGACTTCTATCAACGGTTCTTCTGAACCTCTGATTGTTGTCGATGGCTATATCCTTGAAGATGACAGCTATAATAAAGAAGATTTCGACCCCAACGACATGGACGAACAGAAGTTCGCAACCTTGCTTCGCGTAAGTGTTGATGATATTCAGAGCATCCAGGTTTTGAAGGACGCTTCAGCATCAGCTATTTACGGTGCGCGCGGTTCTAACGGTGTTATCGAAATTAAGACTCGTCGTGGTGCGCGTGGTAAGACTAAGGTGAACTTCTCTTACCTCTACAACATGGCTTGGCAGCCCGAGGGCTACAAGATGTTGGACGGTGACGGCTACACAATGATGTTGAAGGAAGCTTACTTCAACCCCAAGCAGAGTGACGTTGCATCTGGTATCGTAGAAATTTCTTACCTCCAGAGCCACCCCGCTTACTATGCCAACTATAATAAGAATACCGACTGGATTGACGCTGTAACTCAGACAGGTCATAAGCACAGCTACAACTTGAACCTCTCGGGTGGTGGTGATAAGGCTACATTCCGTGTTTCTGGTTCTTACGAAACACAGACAGGTTCAATCATCAAGCAGCAGTTCGACCGTTTCACTACTCGTCTTGCACTTGACTATTGGGTGTCTGACCGTATTAAGTTCTCTTCAAACTTTGCGTTGACTTACACAAAGAACATGCAGAACTATGCCGGTATCCTTGGTAAGGCATATAGCGCAATGCCTAACATGGCTATCTATCGTAATGAGTATGACAAGGCTACACAGTCTTACTATCAGACTGATGATTATTACATCATGCCTCCTGCTGCAAGTGCTACAGGTTTGTTGGACAACGGTTCAAACAGAACTTCTTACTACCTTAGCGACATGGTAGATAATGGTAACCCTGTTGCAATTGCTAATTTGGCTTGGAACAATCAGTCTTCTTACACAATCACTCCTCAGTTCTCTTTGGAATATAAGTTGTTGGGTAAGGATGATGAATCTACACAGTTGACTTATACTGGTGAAGTATATTTGGATGCGTTTACGCAGACTAACGATACTTACTACCCTCACACGCTTACATCAAATACTTGGGCTGATGGCGTTGACTTGACAAGCAATAGCGAATCTAAGAGCTTGCGTTTCACAACGCGTCACTCTTTGGTATTCAAGCCTTTCTTCTACAATGACAACCATTCATTCCAGGCTATGATTCGTGGTGAAGTAGGTTCGAATGAAAGTAACAGCCAATACTTGGAATCATCAGGTATCAATGGTGGCATCACTGACCCCACAGTGCCTGGTTATTTGAGAAGTGCAAGTTCTGGTACAGGCAAGGGTCGCTACATAGCGGGTGTTGCTACAGCTCACTACTCTTATGGTTCTAAGTATTCAGTAACAGCAACTTTGCGTGCCGACGGTATGACTAAGTTTGGTTCGGGCAATAAGTGGGGCTTCTTCCCTGGTTTCTCTGCACGTTGGAACGTTTCAGACGAAGAGTTCTTCGAACCTTTGCGCGACGTAATCAACATGTTCTCTATCCGTCCCGGTTATGGTATTACAGGTAACGCTTCGTTTGGCGAAGGTGTTATTTATAATAAGTATGGTGCAAACGGTACATACAACGGTGTACAGGCTATCGTTCCTACAAACCTTCGTTTGACAAAGATTCGTTGGGAAAAGACGAAGTCTTGGAACGTCGGTGTTGACTTGCACATCTTGGACGGCTTGTTGAAGTTCGACTTGAACATGTACGGCAAGAAGACAACAGACCTTATCAACGGTGGTGTGCGTATTCCTTCAACAACCGGTTTCTCTACATTGGAAAGTGCAAACATTGGTTCAATGGATAACGAAGGTTGGGAATTGTATGTACGTACAGGCGACATCTTCAAGGTTGGTAAGTTCCACATGAATTTGCGTGTTAACTTCGCTCAGAATATTAACACCATCACTCAGATGGACCCCAACGTCTTGGCTTCGAACAACTCTGACTACACTTACAACAATCATGAAATCGTGAAGCGTGTTCAGATTGGTCATGCTTTGGGTGGTATTTATGGTTTCCGTTATAAGGGTGTTTACGCTTACGACTACGACCACAGCGGTTACTTCCTCGATGAAGACAAGAACCTTTATTACAAGGCTGACGGTTCGCTCAACACTGCAGCAGCAACTGGCTTGACAGCTCCTGTTGCTCGCGATGCTCAGGGCAACGTGATTTACGACAAGCGTGGTAATCCCCTCCCCATGTACTTCAACTATGGTGGTGTGAACTATCAGTTCCAGGGTGGTGACGTTATTTATGATGACATCAACCACGACGATAACATCGACGAATTGGATATCGTTTACCTCGGCGGTTCTAACCCCAAGATCACTGGTGGTTTCGGTGTTGATTTCGTTTATGGTCGTTGGCGCTTGACTGCAAACTTCAACTATCGTATTGGTAACAAGATTGTCAACATGGCACGTTTGCGTCAGGAAGACATGCGTACGAACAAGAACCAGTGTGCTTCAGTTGCTCACAGATGGCGTAAGAACGGCGACGAAACTATGATTCCTCGCGCGATGAGTGAAAGAGCCGGTACTTCATACAACGCTTTGGTAAGCGACCGTTATGTAGAAAAGGGTGATTTCTGCCGTTTGAACAACTTGCGTTTGAGCTACTCTTTCAATCCCAAGTCTTTGAAGAAGTTTGGTTTGAGCACGCTCAACATGTCTCTCTCTGGTGATAATATCTTCATCATCACAAACTATTCTGGTATCGACCCCGAACGTTGGGCTGGTGGATATAGTCCTTGTACAGATGATAATACTACTCCAAGATCACGTTCAATTACATTTAACTTGAATGTAGGTTTCTAAGAGTTAAAGAAGTGTTCTCGAAGCGAATGCTGCAATAGTGTAGCATTCGGCTTCGGAACTCGTACAGATATTTAAATTATAAAGCGATGAAAATTAATAATATTTTCTCAAAAATGTTTCTTGCCGGAAGTTTCTTGGTGACGGTAGGTTTGACATCGTGCGAAGATTATCTGACCATTTTGCCAACAAACCAAATTACTGAAGAAGATTTCTGGAACGACAAGAACGACTTGGATAACGTGCGTGCTGCAGCATATCAGAAAATGATTTCTGCTGATGTTTTGAATCGCACGATGCTCTGGGGCGAAGTTCGCTCAGATAATATGAAACTCAATAACTTGAGTAATATTTCTTTGCAACGTATTAAAGATGGTATCTTGCAGCCTACTGATGCTAATTTCGACTGGGCTCCTCTCTATACAGGTATCAATTACTGTAATAAAGTATTGGAGTACGGCGAACTTATGGCGGAAGACGGACGTGACCCCAGCTTTGGTCCCTCTGACTGGTATCCTATCAAGGCAGAGATGTTAGCTCTTAGAGCAATGTACTATTTCCACCTTGTACGTGCTTACCGTAATGTTCCTTATGTAGAAAAATCTATTTCTACTGACGAAGAAGCTGTACGCGCACACTTGCCTCAGGAAAAGGGTGTAAATATCATCGATACATTGATTGTTCAGCTCGAAGGTTCTGTTGACCGAGCTGTTGAAAACTACGGTACTGATAAAGACAACAAGGGACGCTTTACAAAGCGTAGTATCAAGGCTTTGTTGGCTGACCTTTATCTCTGGCAAGGTTGTATGTTGCGCAGTTCTAATGCGAAGGGCGACAGTGTTCCTAACTTCAGCAGCCGAATCAACACTTGTTTTGATAAGTCTATTGAGTATGTAAATGCAGTACTCAAGGACATTCAGTTGGAATACGACGCTGATAATTTAGGCAATGTTAATACTGGTTTTGAAAAGAAGAAGACTCACCTCGACTTCTTGGATTACTTGACAACTCAGGAAGCTGTATTCTCTAACGACTTGGTTTATGAAGAAATTTTCGGTAATAAGAATTCTAAGTACGAGTCTATTCTTGAATGGCAGTTTGATGGTGTCAATAACAAGAACACTACATTAGGTGCTTATGTTGGTTCAGCTTCAGGTCAGGGTAGTATCAGCCCCAGTGATGTTGTAGCAGGAACAAACCTTTATATTGGTAGTGCTGAGTACGACCCCGTAAGAGGTTTCGGTAAGTCAGATATGCGTTTGTTGGAAACAATGGATTTCATTCCCAACAATACAACTGGCGTAATGAACCTTCACAAGAATGTTGCACGCACAATTCAGTTTGAAGACCGTGAGGACATGACAGAAGGTGGTGAATTCAGATATCGTGAAAGCGCCAGCCAGGATGCTAACTGGCCTGTTTATCGCCTTACTGATATGCTCTTAATCAAGGCTGAAGCTATTGCTCGTCGTTATCCTGATGTGACAATGAGCCATAATCGCGACACGATTAATGGTACACAGGTTATCGTTTTGGAAGGTTTTGACTGCGTAAACACAATCTTTAAGCGTAGCAATCCTTCTTTGGTTAGTCCCGATGACCAGCCAGATGCTGAAAACAAGTCTGACCGTTTGTCTAAGAATTACCATATCTTGCCTGCAGCGAAGTCTTCTGCTGACTTGTTGCAACTCGTATATAATGAGCGTCAGCGCGAATTTGCTTGCGAAGGTAAGCGTTGGTACGACTTGGTACGTCAGGTAGAGTATGAAAATTCTACTACAAACGTATTGAAGAATCATTTGAATGCTTCAGCGCTTGTTACTAACCGTCTCAAAGCATTCTGGTCGTTCTACAATCCTGTTTATGAAGAAGAAATGAAGATCAGCGGTGCAGAAAACGGTGGCTTCCTTATTCAAAACCCAGTTTGGGAACGTTATACAAAGTAAAGAAAAAGGATTTCCAATTTAGATTTCCTTATAACTACATCTAAATAATAATATGAAAACGTATAAATTCTTTAGCAAAAGCTTTTCAAAGTTGATGGCAGTAGCGCTCATGACTACGTCCTTCTTTGGAGTAATTAGCTGTGAAGAAGAAATTGATAGCTCAAACTTTGCTATTAAGACAGAGCAAACGTTGTCTGATATTGTTGATGCGGATCCTAATCTTTCAATGGCTCGTGACCTCTTTAAGCGCGTAAAATTAGGAAGATCACAAGAAGCATCGTCAATTTACAGTGTACTCTCAGCGCGCGGTAATTATACTGTATTCGTTCCCGACAATGTTGCAATGGAAAAATACTTGGCTTCGCTTGAGTTGACAAGTATTGACGAGTTGACAGACGAGCAAGCTGAGTTGATTGCTTACAGTTGTGTTATCGACAATGGCGATCAGGAAGCTTATCAGTCAACTGAATTCCCAACAAGTGCTGCGTTCAATCTTTCTAACTTGTACGACCGCTTGCTTACATGTAATGAAGATGCTCAGGCAACTGATACTGTTGAGCGCGTAAAGTATGATCCCCTTACTTTGCTCCCCGTTCTTGAAAATGGTGATACAGTTAAGATTAAGTATCCTGTTTATTACAAGATTGAGAAAACTTCAGGCGTTTATAAGACAGACCTCGAAGCTTCTAACGGTTGGATGCACGTTGTTGCTGAAGTAATTGCTCCTACTTCTGACTACATTTGGAAGGTTATTCAGGACGCTCCCAATATGAAGATTATGGGTAAGCTCCTTCAGGAAACTGGTATTTGGAAGTGGATGAATGTTGAACGCGACATTGCTTACGAAGACCAAGAAATTCCCGAAAATCTTGAAGCGCAGCCTGGTACGTTCGAAGCTCCTTTGAAGCGTTACCTTGCATTTACAGGTTTTGTTGAACCCGATAGCATCTTTGTTGAAAAGTATGGTGTTCCTACTGTACAGACAGATGAAGAAGGTAACATTACAAACTGGGATGAAGTTTTGGCAAGCTTGAAGACTTTGAGCCCCATTACAACTGCTTATGGTACTCAGGATATCGACAATCTCGAAAGTCCTAACAATCCTTTGTACAAGTTTGTGAAGTATCACTTCATTAATGGTAAGTTAGCACCTGGTAAGTTGGTTGTTCACTTTACTGAATATCTTTATAAGTATGGTAACGACAACAAGAATCCTCAGACTAACGATTTACCTACAGATGCTTGGGACTTCTACACAACAATTCACCCCGAAGATAATATTGATGAACGTGAACCCATCAAGCTCTTGCAGTTAGGTTCAAGAGGTCCTATCGGTAGCAGCTATACAGGCAATCCTGTTTTCATCAACCGTTTTGTTAACTATGATAGCGGCATGACTGGTACTTACGAACAGCGTTCTGTTAAGGATGGCGGTGAAGGTGTAATGATTCATCAGAATAAGAACATTTCTGCAGCGAACGGTTATATCTATGCCATCGATGACATTTTGGTATTTGGTGATGCTGAACGTAATTTGATGGGCCGCGAACGTATGCGTGTTGACTTTACTTCAATCATTCATGAGTTGAGTTCTAACAACTTGCGTTTGGGTAAGTATTCTCAGTTCCTTCCTGGATATTTTGAAAATCTTCCTTTGCAGACAACAGGTTCAGACGTGCTTTATCTCTTCTGTGCTTATTCTCCCCGTTCTGCAACTGGTTGGTGTAACTATCAGGGCGACGAAATGATGGTGCTTGGTCTTTACGACGTAACATTCCGTATTCCTCCCGTTCCAATGGAAAACGAGTATGAAATTCGCTTAGGTGTATCTCACAACAACCTCCGTGGTATGTGTCAGCTCTACTTTGGTGAAGACATGAATCGTTTGCAGCCCGCAGGTCTTCCTTACGATATGCGTCCTGCAGCAGGTGGTAGCAACTATGCAATTCCTTGGGTGGCTGATGTTGAAGACGAAGCTGTCAACATTGAAAATGACAAGAATTTGCGTAACCAGGGTTACATGAAGGGTCCCAAGCATTTCGGTTGGACTGACGGTAAGGGCGAAAGTATGGCTCGTGCATATAGTGGTCATATTCGTCGTATTGTTACTACTGAACGTTTGCGTCCTGGTACAAGCTACTATTTGCGTTACAAATCAGCATTGAAGAAGCTCGACTCACAGTTGCAGATTGACTACATCGAAATTGTTCCGAAGGAAGTCTACAACGGTAACGAAGCAGAAGATGTTTGGTAAACTCTATTTTTTGGAACATTCGGCTTTGGCCGATTGTCAAGGTCGAATGTTTCATCTTCAAATAATCTGAATAAAACGTTAAAAATAATATGAATAGTTCATATAAAAATTGGCTCAAGGGTGGCATGCTTAGTGCAATGTTTGCTTTAGGCTTTGCTGCTTGTTCAGACGATAATCACTTCGATGTAGTGGTTAATTCAGAGTCTGAAACAATGACCTTGTGGCAAAATATTCAGAAAGATTCTCTTCTTAGTGACTTTGCGTATATCTTGGAAAATACTTCTTTCTTGAAGGACAAACTCGATATACACAAGGATTCAGCTACAAGAAAGATGACCTATGCTGAATTTTTGAATACTCCACAGTTGTTGACGGTTTGGGCTCCTGTAAACGGAACTTTCGGTGATGAATGGAAGGCAAAGTTGCAGGAAATTAAGGCTCTTTATGCTACTGACCCTGCTGCTGCTACTGCACAGGAGTTTAAGTTTGCAGAACACTACATTCGCCAGCACATTGCACGTTTTAACTTTGAGTCTTCATCTGAAGTTCAGCAGATTCGTTTGCTTAACTCAAAGATTGTTAACTACACTGCTGGAGAAGGCATGTTTGATGGAGTTGCTTATGTAGATGAGCCCCTGATTGCTTCTTCAAATGGTACGTTGCATAAGATTGTTGCGCCTGTTGCTTACAAGTACAATCTCTACGACTTCTTGGAAAGTGATGCTCGTTTCAGTTCTTTGTATTCAGTGTTGAGCAGTCCTCTTTATGATATTACACAATTCGACCCCAATGCTTCAACGCCTGGTGCGATGAATAGTGTAGGTAAGATGGAATATGTTGACTCTGTATATAGCAATTACAACACTTTGCTCAATGCAGCTAATGCATCTGTTAAGGATGAAGACTCGCTCTATGTAGCAATTTATCCTACAAATGCAGCTTACGATGAAGCAATTGCTGAGTTGAAGAAGTTGTTCAACTACAAGACAACTTATAATGGTTCATGGTCAAATACTAATTTGAAGTGGACTTATGCAAAGATCTTTACTGCTAAGGAGTTGGACTCATTGGCAACAACAAATGCTGAAAAGTTGTTCTTCTCTAACTTCTATTTCAGTCCTTCTGCGATGGGTAATGAAGTATCACGTGCTGATAAGGAATCTATCAAAAATTATTGTTTGACAAACGATTCTGTTATCTTCACAACAGGTACAGTGCTTTACAATCAGACTCCCGGTGCTGTGAACCCCGCATTCACAAATGCTGATGGCTCTGTTGCTGAAGTTATCGATGCTTCTAATGGTATTATTTATGCTGTAGATAAGTATCAGATTGACCCTGCTTACTCATTTATCAAGAAGGAAGAAACTGGTCACATGACAACAAAGTTGTCTAACTGCTATTTCGAAAACGTTTCGCTCACCAGCGATAATCGCAATGACTCTATTGCAGGACTCAAGGATGTTGATAACTTCCGTCGTTTCAAGGCTTCTTCTTATAAGGCTTTTTCTGTAGATTTCCGTTTGCCAGCATTGCCCAGTGGTAAGTATAGAGTTAAGGCAATCATGGTTCCTACTGCTGCACACAGGATGTTGGAAGAGCAGT